>Ga0307376_10002325_pt1 | contig 18832 bp, 18 predicted proteins | sample TR2MG_FD_202536 | JGI IMG/M metagenome (GOLD analysis project Ga0307376, IMG submission 202536) | Soil microbial communities from Risofladan, Vaasa, Finland - TR-2 | ecosystem: Environmental > Terrestrial > Soil > Coastal area > Acid sulfate soil | place: Finland: Risofladan, Vaasa | collected...
TGGAGAAAATACCCCGACGTCAAACCCGCCACCGAGGGGCGTTGCGCCACTCCGTAACGGGGGTGGCACAGGCGAAGGGGACATTTCTACTTTGCAGGGAAGGGGACATTTCTATTTAGCGTTGACACTACGATTTTATCCACTGCAATTTTATTTTATTTGAACGGTCTGGGGCGAGGGGTCTTATCTGTCGATGGTGGCAGAATCGGCAACTTGAAATCAGGCTGGACTCCGGTGAGTGTCTTCAGAAAGGCGACAATTTGGCTGGTTTCATCCTTGCTAAAACTGCGCCCGAGCTGCAGCCTTCCCATGGTTTCCACTGCTTCGCCCAAAGTCCAGACAGCGCCGTCATGAAAATAGGGGTAGGTTAATTCGATATTGCGCAGGATCGGCACTTTAAAATTCATGCGATCCGCATCCTTTTTGGTAACGGCGATCCGTCCTTCTGCCTTGTTGTCAGTCTGGTAGGTGTCAAACAAGCCAAACTTCTGGAATGATCCACCGCCCATGGCAATCCCGTTGTGGCAGGCTATGCAACCGGTATCCTTGAACAGCTTGTAACCGGCCAGTTCGGTACTGTTTAACGCCTTCTTGTCGCCCTTCAACCACTTGTCGAAACGCGAATCTGGAGTAACCAGGGTTTCTTCAAAAGCCGCGATGGCATCGGTCACCATGTCGATATTGATGTCGCCAGAGCCGAACACCTGCTTGAATTCGGCGCGATATTGCGGAATGGAATTCAACACATCTACAGCCAGTTGGTGGGTAAATGCCATTTCCCCTGGGTTGGCGATAGGGCCGCCAGCCTGTTCTTTCAGGTCCTTGGCACGTCCATCCCAGAATTGTGCCAGATTCATGCTCGAATTCAGGACGGTAGGCGAATTAATTGGCCCCTGCTGCCATTGATCACCGATAGATGTCTGCAGATTATCCGTGCCGCCCATGCTCAGGTTATGACAGGAATTGCAGGAGATAAAGCCGGACTTGGACAGCCTGGGATCGAAAAAAAGCTTCTTGCCCAATTCCATCATCGGCTTATTTTTGACGGTTGCGGTGGGAACAGGTTGGATGGGTTCGCCGGCTGCTGCCGGCAAACAAATCATCGAGGTTGAAATAACCATCAGTGTTACCAACAAGGTGTGCGCTTTCATGGTCGTATCCTTTCAAGGGGCTTAAACATCATAAAATTCAGATCTAAAATGCGGTTTCTGCAAGGGCATCACGGTGGCGGGTTGTGGATATCGAAATCATTGACACGGCGAGGCAGAAAAATACCGCCCAGTAGTTCAAATAACCCTACGCTGAGGGCACAATACCATATTCCGAGTTAAAACAAGCGTGTTGGGCCATATTTGAACGGTCAAATGAAACAAGGAAAAAAAGGGCCATCCAGTAGGGGGTAAAGGGGTTAGCTTAAACTGTATCCTTTGATTCTTGGTGTTGTCTTTGAGCCAACCACTCTTGCATCCCACGCGCGCGGGGGCAAATTTTATAGCATGCTGGTGGGATATATTCGCGCTTGAGTTACGCTGCGCTGGCGTCGATTTAATTGCCACGGTCTTCTTTTTGGCGCCGGGCGACAATCGTCGTCCTATTGGTTGTCGTCAGAACCAGCGCACCGGTTTTGTCGAGGCGGTAGCTTTCCACTGTAGGCAACAGTTTCAGCAGTTGGTATTCCTGGTTCATCAGCGCTTCGGGGCACATCATCATCGTTGTTCCGGCTGGCGTAATGGTCAGTCGCTTGCCATTCGATTTGTAGCTTCCAAGGATGCGGTTGCAAGTGGCGCTGCCGGCCAGACTGCCATCCGAAAAGAATTGCAGGCTGGCATGGCTGTTGTCGATCACGCCGTTCCCCGCGATGTCCTCGATCACCCATTCCTGGCCCAGCAGGGGAGCCTTGTCAGTGGCCATCAGATACTCTGCCACAGCCCGGTAAGCGGGCAGCGACGTCGGATCACTGGCGGCATTGGCGGCCACGGGATTTGATGCAAAGCGAACGATCACCATATCGGCCTTCGGGTCAATCCAAATCGTCTGGCCATGCACGCCGCGCGCTGCATAGGCGCCGTGGTCGTCATTGCTGATCCACCACATGGCGCCGTAGCTCCAGCCTGGCAAAAGGTCGTAGCCCGCTTTAGCGAACGTCTCCCGCTTACCTCCCTTGCGGATGCTGGCGATGGCCGCTTGCGGTACGATCTGTTGGCCGCCCGACAGGCCGTTGTTTAGCATTAGCTGGCCCAGCCGGGCCATGTCACGCAGGGTGGTGTTGAAGCCGCCGCCGGCAAAAGGCGTGCCGATGGAGTCCACGGTGTAGAACGCCTCGTACTCGGTGCCGATGTGGCTCCAGACGCGCTCGGACAACTGCTGCCCCACCGATTTACCGGTCGTGCGGGCGATGAGCCAGCCGAGCGCATCGGCATTGATGGTCTTATAACCAAACGCCTCGCCATGCGCGCCTTTCTTTTTGACTGTTTCCAGAAACTCGAAATAGCTGCGCGGGCCGGTGTAGTCTGCCGGCTTGGGCAGCGGGCTGCCCGCTTCGGCATAGGCCCAGACTTCGGCCTTCGGGTCGGTATAGTCTTCGGAATAGTCGAGTGCGGTGGTCATATCCATGACCTGGCGCACGGTGGCGTCGCCAAACGCGCTGTGTTTCAACTCAGGGATGAGGCTGCCTACCCGTGCTGTTTCATCGAGCTTGCCTTCAGCGACCAATATCTCACCCAGCAAGCCCGTCAGCGATTTGGTGACCGACATGGCGCCGCGCAAGCTGTCGGGGCTCAGGCAGCCCGTGTAGCGCTCGTACACCACGCGGCCATGGTGGAGGACGATGACTCCGTCGGTGTAGTTGGCATCAAACGCTACCTTCCAGGTCATTTTTTTGCCGCCGCCCAGCGGCGTGAAGGTGACCTGGTCGAGCGAGGGGTCGAGCGCAGTGGACAGCTTGCTGGCACCCATGCTGCCCTTGCTCACGCTGGTGGTAGGCATGAGTTCGCGGAAGTGGCAGACTGTCCAGCGCAGCTTGGGAAACGCAAAGTAATCGGAATCGGTAAAGCGAATGGTCTTGTCGGCAGGTGGTGGAAAGCCTTGCATCCAGCCCATCACCTCGGGATTGGAAGCCTGGGCCGACAATGGCGTCGCCTGTTGTTGCGCCATCGCGGTACCTCCCAAAATCAGTGCTGAGGTCAAGGCCAGCGTGATCATATTTTTCATTTTGCGTTCCCCCATTCAGTTTCGCAATTCTGACTGCACGGCATGAATCAAAGGTGTCAGCTCAGCTTCGCATTATATTTTCTCATTCCGACTCTCCTGTTCACTGTTCAAAATCCGAATTCACTTTGATCTTCAATTCTCGCACTTTGATCGTGCTTCACCATCGGCCTGCCCGGACGCTTTTGCGCACGCCGCACACCGGCTGCAGCACACATGATTTCGTTGAACCGTTCGCTTCCCAGCGGCTGGCCCTGTACCAGTGCAAGGCGTATAGCAAGGCGCGACTGCCGTGATCGATGATGCCGAATAGTGAATGGCACTTACCCTGGGTGTCGGTTTTGCCGGTGAGGTCGATGCCCCAGATGAGGTTGCGCGGAATTATTTTGGGTTTGGCGTGCTTGAGATTGCGACGCAGGATTTGGATTTCGTATTCGTGCTGTTGCAGCACCTGGTGCACGTAGGTTTTGCCGACGGTGACGCACCCGCAAGGGGTACGCCGGTGGGTGCCCCGCTGCTGCGCGGCGACCCTTTCGCAGTTACGCGAAGCGGCATAGCGGCGGTTGCAGATGTCGGCGATGGTGGTACCCATGCGCGCAACCTACCCCGCCTTGAGCCGTCGGTCAATATGCCAAACGGCCTATATATTTCGAGCTAGCCGACGCTGACCCGCCCGAATTTGCGCTTGCCGACCTGCGCCACGACAACCGCGCCAGCCTTGATTTGCAATGCCTTGTCGCTGATCTTTTCACCGTCTAATTTAACGGCTCCGGCATCGATCATACGCAGTGCCTCTGAGGTGCTGGAAACCAGCCCGGCTTGCTTGAGCAGATTGGCGATGGCGATTTGTCCGTCTGTGCTGGCGACGGAGATTTCCGGCATGTCTTCCGGTAGCACGCCCTTTTGAAAACGCGCCTCGAATTCCGTCAGTGCATTTTCCGCCGCCTGCCGTGAATAGAAACGCGCGACAATTTCCTGCGCCAGCAATACTTTGATGTCGCGCGGGTTGCGCCCCTGCCCCACCTCGGTGCGCCAGCCGGCAATCTCGCCCAGGCTGCGGAACGACAGCAATTCCAGGTAGCGCCACATCAGTTCGTCGGAAACCGACATCAACTTGCCAAACATGTCCTGCGGCGTGTCGGTGATGCCGATGTAGTTGCCCAGCGACTTGGACATTTTGTTCACGCCGTTCAGCCCTTCCAGCAAGGGCATGGTGAGCACGCACTGCGCGGGCTGGCCGTAGTGCTTTTGCAGTTCACGCCCCATCAGCAGGTTAAATTTCTGGTCGGTGCCGCCCAGTTCGATGTCCGCCTTGAGTGCGACGGAGTCGTAGCCCTGCACCAGCGGATAGATGAATTCATGGATGGCGATGGGCTGGTTTGTCTTGTAGCGCTTGCCGAAATCGTCACGCTCCAGCATTTGCGCCACAGTGTGCGTCGCAGCCAGTTTGATCAGATCAACCGCGTTGAATTTGTCCATCCAGGTCGAGTTGAACACGATTTCAGTCTTGGCCGGATCGAGCACCTTGAACACCTGATCTCGGTAGGATTGGGCATTTTCCAGCACTTGTTCGCGCGACAATGGCGGGCGGGTGGTGTTCTTGCCGGTCGGGTCGCCGATCATGCCGGTGAAATCGCCGATCAAAAATAGCGCGTGATGCCCCAAATCCTGCAGCTGACGCATCTTGTTGAGCAATACGGTATGTCCAAGATGCAAATCTGGCGCGGTAGGGTCGAACCCCGCCTTAACGCGCAGCGGGCGGCCAGTTGCAAGCCTTTGTTTTAATTCATCCTCAAGTAATAGTTCATGGGCGCCGCGCTTGATCTGGGACAGTGCATCATCCTGCGATATCTTTGGAGTTGTCATTTCAGTTATATTCGCCATCAATTCAATTTCGGAAAAAATAATTGTTACCACTCATCCCCATTTTTCAACCGCTCGTCGGCCATGTTTTACCACTCGATTTTGTCATCCCCCATCTATCAGCCCGGTTTTGAGGGAATGATCCTTTCTGGTAAAGTGCGCACCAGTCGAAAACGTAATACGTTGCTAAAACAAAAAAAGCAGCCCTAAAGGAGGCACGAATGTTAACCCAAAACCTGCTCAACCAAGAACGCAAAATGAAATTGCGCTGGTTTGTCACCTTGTCTGCCATGCCGTTGCTGGGCGTGGTCACCGCGTTCGGCCTGGTGCCGCAAAGCGATCTTGGCCTTGCCCCAACCAGGGTTGCCATCGAGGAAATCGCTTTACCCAAAGCCGCTCCCAACATAAATACTGTCGCCAGCTTCTGGCGCAACGAACGTGTGCAACGCGGCGATACTGTGGACGAACTGCTGCGCCGTCTGAATGTTGAAGATGCTGATGCCAGCACCTATCTGCGCACTGTTCCCGAGGCTGAATCTTTCCGCAAGCTGGCCGTTGGCCGCGAAGCACAGGCCGAAACCAATGCTGTTGGTGAACTTGTTACACTGCGCTATCTCGGCGACGAAGACGCACAAATTGTGATTGAAAAACAGGGTGATAGTTACATAACCCGTACCCTGCCGGCACAACTGGAAAAACGCCTGTTTGTGCGCACCGGCGAAATCAGCACCAATTTGTATGCTGCAACTGATGCAGCCGAAATGCCGGAGGCCGCGGCCAATCAATTGGTTGAAATTTTCAGCGGGGACATCGACTTCCATCATGATTTGCGCAAGGGCGACAAATTCACCGTGGTGTATGAAATGATCTACAGCAACGGTACGCTGGTGGATACCGGTCGTATCCAGGCTGCCGAATTCACCAATCAGGGTCAGATTTACCGAGCCGTCTATTTCCAGAATGATTACTACACTGCGGAAGGAAAGAGTGTCCGCAAAGCGTTTCTGCGTTCACCCATCGCATTTTCGCGCGTGAGTTCCGGCTTTACCAAATCGCGTTTCCACCCGGTGCTGAACAAATGGCGTTCGCATAAAGGTGTCGATTTTGCCGCTCCAATTGGCACAAAAGTCAAGGCAACTTCCGATGGTGTTATTGCTTCTTTCGGCAGACAAGGCGGCTACGGCAATGTCATCATGATTAATCATCAAGGAAAATTTACTACGGTGTACGGCCATTTGTCGCGCTTTTCCAAGGAATTACGCCGCGGCCAGCGCGTGGCGCAGGGTGATGTGATTGGCTATGTTGGCATGACCGGTTTGACCACCGGTCCGCACCTGCACTATGAATTCAGGGTCGACGGCCAGCAGCGCGACCCGTTGCGCGTTGCCCTGCCGGATGCAAAGCCAATTGGCGCTGCTGATAAAGTAGCGTTTCAATCGGTGGCGGACAGTTTTGTCGCGCGCCTGAATCTGTTGCGCAACACCAACCTCGCCAAGCTCGACTAGGCTGCGCGTGCCGCTGCCGGAACTGTATGCGGGGTTGATGTCCGGTACCAGTCTGGACGGCATCGATGCCGTCCTGGTTGATTTAAGCCGGACGCAATCCAAGCTGCTCGCCACGCATTACCTGCCCTTTGATGATGCGCTGAAAAACACTTTACTGGCGCTGCATCAACCCGGCAACAACGAGCTGCACCGGACGCAATTGGCCGGCAATCAATTGGCGCGGCTCTATGCCACTGCGGTCAACGCACTGCTGGACAAAACGAACCTGTCGAACACGAAAATCAAGGCCGTCGGCTGTCACGGCCAGACCATCCGCCACTGCCCCGAACACAGTTACACCCTGCAAATTGGCAATGCCGCACTGCTTGCCGAATTAACCGGCATTACCGTCATCAGTGATTTCCGCAGTCGTGACATTGCCGCAGGAGGGCAGGGTGCACCACTGGTTCCCGCATTTCATGATCAGGCGTTGCGTCACCCGGACAGACACCGTGTCATCGTCAATATTGGCGGCATCAGCAACCTGACCGATCTTCCCCCCAACGGCAATACGACGGGTTTTGACTGCGGTCCCGGTAACCTGCTGCTGGATGCCTGGTGCAGACAATACCAGGGTAAGCCTTACGATGACGACGGCGCATGGGCGGCATCCGGCCAGATATTGCCTGCGCTGCTGGCGCGTATGCTCAATGAATCGTTTTTCTCCCGGCCGCCACCCAGGAGCAGTGGGCGCGATCTGTTTAATATGGCGTGGCTGCAGGGCAAACTGCAAGGCGATGAACGCGCGGAAGATGTACAAGCCACGCTGCTGGAACTGACCTGCCAAACCATTGCGCAATGTATCCGTCAATATTGCACCGGTGCAACAGAAATATATCTGTGCGGCGGCGGCGCACATAACCTGACCTTGCGCACTCGCCTCACCGCCTTGCTGCCGGGCAGTTGCGTACAAACGACCGACACCCTCGGCGTGGATGGCGACTACCTGGAGGCCATCGCCTTCGCCTGGCTGGCGCAACAGACGTTGCACGGCAAATCCGCCAATCTGCCACTGGTCACCGGCGCCAGGCACGCGTGCATACTGGGTGCGATTTATTACGCTTAGTCGTCGCATCTCAGCTTCCGGTAAAGTGTCGATGTGCCGTTCCACAATATCCGTTTATTTACAGGTTTCTTTTGTCTACAAATACTGCGCTATCCGCAAGCGCCCAGCGCCGCAAGGCACGGCTTGAATCCCTTGCAACTATCGAGTTTCCCGCCGACTTGCCGGTGGTGGGTAAACGCGAGGAGTTGGCGCGTGCCATCAGCGATCATCAGGTGGTCATCGTGTGCGGCGAAACCGGTTCGGGCAAGACCACACAGCTGCCAAAAATCTGCCTGGCGTTGGGGCGCGGTATTCACGGTTGTATCGGCCATACCCAGCCGCGACGTGTGGCGGCGCGCTCGGTGGCGTCACGCATCGCGTTCGAACTGAAGACTGAGCTCGGTGGCGCAGTCGGTTACAAGGTGCGCTTCCACGATAAAGTGTCGCCTGACACCAGTATCAAGTTGATGACCGACGGCATTCTGCTGGCGGAGATTCACAGCGATGCATTACTGAAAAATTATGACACGCTGATCATCGATGAGGCGCACGAGCGTTCACTCAATATCGACTTTCTGCTCGGTTACCTTAAACAGCTGTTACCGCGTCGTCCCGACCTCAAACTCATCATCACTTCGGCCACACTGGATGCGGATCGTTTTGCCAGACACTTTGATGCGCCGGTGGTTGAGGTGTCGGGGCGTAGCTATCCGATTGAGACGCGCTATCGCCCGTTGCAGGTGAACGAGGAAGGCGAGGCACAGGATGTGCCGCAGGCGGTAAGTGCTGCGCTGGATGAGCTGGCGGCCGGCGGATTAAGGGGGGATGTGCTGGTATTCCTGCCGGGTGAGCGCGAGATTCGCGACACGGCGGAGGTATTACGCAAGCACCATCCGAAAGGAATTGAAGTGCTGCCGCTGTTCGCGCGGCTGTCGGCGGCGGAACAGGATCGGGTGTTCAAGCCCACCTCGGGCATGCGCCGTGTGGTGCTGGCGACCAACGTTGCCGAAACCTCGCTGACCGTGCCCAATATCGGCTACGTGATCGATTGCGGATTGGCGCGGGTGAATCGTTACAGCATCCGCCAGAAGGTCGAGCAGTTGCATGTCGAAAAAATCTCGCGTGCCGCCGCCAACCAGCGTGCCGGGCGCTGCGGGCGGGTGATGAGCGGCGTGTGCATCCGTCTGTACGATGAAGCGGATTTTTTGCAGCGCGTGGAATTTACCGATCCGGAAATTTTCCGCGTGTCGCTGGCGACCGCGATCCTGCGTATGAGCGCCCTCAATCTGGGCGACATCGCCGAATTTCCGTTCATCGAGCCGCCCAGTCCGCGCATGATCGCCGACGGCTATCAACTATTGTCAGAGTTGGGGGCGATTACTGACCTCCCCTCTCCCGCAAGCGGGAGAGGGGTTGGGGGAGAGGGCGGTCGCGAGCTGACAAAACTGGGCCATGAGCTGGCCAGGCTGCCACTCGACCCGAAAATTGCGCGCCTGCTGCTGGCGGGGCGGCAGCATCACTGCCTGACTGAAATTCTCATCATCGCCAGCGCGCTGTCGGTACAAGACCCGCGCGAACGCCCGCTGGACCGGCAAGAGGCGGCTGATGCCGCGCACAAGCATTTTGCCGACGAACGTTCCGATTTCCTCGCCTATTTGAAATTGTGGGCCTGGTTCGAACAGGCAGTGGCGCACAAAAAATCCAACCGCTTATTGGCCGAAGAATGCCGTAGAAATTTTCTTTCGCCGTTGCGCCTGCGCGAGTGGCGCGAATTGCATCAGCAGTTGCATGCACAGGTCGCCGAGATGGGATGGTTTGAACGCACGGCTGATTTAAGCCCCTCTCCCTCCGGGGGAGGGGCTATAGCCTCCTCCAGACCATCAGCTGTCCGCTCTAACTCTTCTGTTCCCGCGACCTACGAACAAATCCACAAAGCGCTACTGTGTGGCCTGCTTGGCAACATCGGTACGAAGAGCGTGGATAGCAACGAATACCTCGGGGCGCGCGGCATCAAATTCTTCATCGCGCCGAATTCGGTGCTGGCAAAAAAAGGTGCGAAGTGGGTGGTGGCGGGCGAGCTAATCGAGACGCATCGCCTGTATGCACGCTGCGTGGCGCGCATCGAACCGGAATGGCTGGAGGAGGTCGGCGCGCATCTGATCAAGCGGCATTACTACGATCCGCATTGGGAAAAGAAAGCCGCACAGGTCACAGCTTTTGAGCGCAGCACACTCTACGGGCTGCTCATTAACCCGAAGAAGCGCGTGCATTACGGGCCGATGAATCCTGCCGAGTCACGTGAAGTGTTCATCCGCCAGGCGCTGGTCGGTGGAGAATTTAACACCCAGGCGCCATTTTTTGCACATAACCAAAAACTGATACATGCTATCGAAGCGCTGGAGCACAAGGCGCGCCGCCCCGATGTACTGGTCGATGACGAGCTGATCTGCGCTTTCTACGACGGCCGCATTCCCGCAGACATTCACAACGGTGCGGCGTTCGAGCATTGGCGCAAGGAAGTAGAACGTGACAACATCAGACTGCTGTACCTGAAAAAAGATGACCTGATGCGCCACGAAGCGGCGGGTATCACCACCGACCAATTTCCGCCGCAACTGAAGATCGACAGTGTCAGTTTTGCGCTGAGCTACAACTTCTCGCCCGGCAAAGGTGACGATGGCATCGCGCTTGCCGTGCCGCTGGCACTGATCAATCAGGTGAGCGCGCCGCGTTGCGAGTGGCTGGTGCCGGGATTACTGGCGGAGAAGGTGACGCAGTTGATCAAGACGCTGCCGCAGCGATTGCGCCGCCATCTGGTGCCGGTGCCGGAATTCGCGACAGCGTTCTGTCGCGATGTGCTGCCATCAAACACGCCGCTGTTGCAGGCACTGGTACGCTATATCCACGAACAGAAACAGCTCGATGTGCCGCTGGATGCATTCCGCCTGGAACAACTGCCGCCCCACCTGCTGATAAATTTCCGCGTGCTGGACGAGCATGGCCGACAGTTGGGAATGTCGCGCAACTTCGCACAATTGCATGGTGAGCTTGCACCACACGCAGCGCCGGTCGCGGTCGTGGTGGCGGCAAAAGAGCAGGGCATAGCGGTGCAGCAGCAGCGCTATAGCGCGTGGAATTTCGGCGACTTCAAACCGACATGCGAGGTGATACGTGCCGGGCAAACAGTCACGCTGTACAACGCGCTGGTGGATGATGGCGACGCGGTGCTGCTGCGCGCCTTCGATACACGCGATGCGGCGCTCATTGCGCATCGTGGCGGGTTGCGCCGTCTGTTCATGTTGCTGCTCAAGGAGCAAGTGAAATATCTGGAAAAAAACTTGCCCGATGCGCAACGGCTGGGCATGTTGTTTATGCCGTTTGGCACGCAGCAGGAGTTGCAGCAACAGATACTGGCGACCACCTTCGAGCGCTGCTGTCTGAACGACCCGTTGCCGGGCAACGAAACGGAGTTCTCCGCACGCGGCAAAGAGGCGAAAAACCGTCTGCTGCTGATCGCGCAGGAGATTGCGCGGCTGGTCGGCAACGTGCTCAGCGAACACCAGGTGGTACAAAAGAACATCACGCAACTCAAGACGCACAACCAAGCCAATCAAGACGTGCGCGCGCAACTGGAATGGCTGCTGCACAAACGCTTCATCGCCGAAACGCCTTATGAGCGCCTGCAGCATGTGCCGCGCTATCTCAAGGCGATCGGCCTGCGCATCGAAAAGCTGCGCACCAACCCGGCACGCGACGCGCAATGCATGACGCAGATGCAGCCGCTGCTGCAGGCGTGGCAGAAGCTGCGCCAGGTACAACAGGGCAGGTCTGATCCGCGCACCGAAGAGTTTGCCTGGCTACTGCAGGAACTGCGCGTGTCGCTGTTCGCGCAGGAGTTGAAGACTCCGGTGATTGTGTCGGTGAAACGGCTGGAGAAAATGCTGGCGGCGCTGCGTTGAGAGCGGCACGCTATAATCCACGCAACAACCGGTAAAGGAAGCTGAATATGAATAAGCAAGAGATTGAATTATTAAGCAAGGAAATCGAAATACTGATGGCCGAACGCGCGCGTCTGCTCAAGGTGGCGGGTGCGGCAGCGATACTGGTGGCAAATGCCGATGCCGTGGAATTGCCGGAAGCGGCGCTGGATGCGGCGGAGGCACTGTCCGAGGCACTGAATGCCTTGCGCGAGGAGACGCTGAAGGATGCGCTCGATTCGGTACGGGCCGAGGCTGAATAGCACGCGGATGAAAAAACGTGCAGGGTGGATAGTCACCGGCAGCGGTATCCCGTTGGGCTATCGGCTATTCGAAGAAAAATTCTTCCGCACGTTAATCGGCCTTGGTTATCAGAGTGCGCCGCAACGGCGTGATGAAATTCTGCATTTTCTCGATGCGTGAACGCGTCACGATAATGAGATAGCGTAATGACCATACGGACAGAAAGTCGGAAGTCTGAAGTGGGGAGTGGGAGAAGCACTTCACAGGATGCGTGTTTGGGAAAAACGCTACCTCCCCGAACCTGGCAGTTACTGAATATCCTCGCGGACGGCGAATTCCATTCCGGCGAGGCTTTGGCGGAACAGCTCGGCGTGTCGCGCGCCAGCGTGTTCAATGCCTTGGCCAATGTTGCAGATTACGGTGTGACGCTGCAACGTATCCGTGGCCGCGGTTATCGACTGGCGCAGCCGTGGCAGCGTCTGGAACGCGAACAGGTGTTGCGCTGGTTGGGCGAGGATGCCGGCCAGTTGGAGGTGGAGATAGTGCCGCAAGCCACTTCCAGCAATGCCCTGTTGTTGCAACGCGCAGGGCTGGGCGCGGCACCCGGCGGTAGCGTGCTGGCGGTGGAATTGCAGACCGCCGGGCGCGGGCGGATGGGACGGACCTGGCACTCGGGTTTGGGCAGCACGCTGACATTCTCACTGCTGTGGCGCTTCGACTGCGGGCTGAATGCCCTGTCCGGTCTGAGTCTGGCGGTGGGTGTGGCCATTGTGCGCGCACTGAACAAGCTGGGTGCACAGGGCGTGCAACTGAAATGGCCGAATGACGTCCTGACCGGGCAGGGTAAATTGGGCGGCGTGCTGATCGAAGCGCAGGGCGATATGCTCGGGCCGAGCGCAGTGGTAATCGGTATTGGGTTGAATTTTTCCCTGCCGGAAAATTTCGCAAGCCGGGTTGGCCAGCCTGTCAGCGCGCTGGATGAAGTGTGCCGGGATATGCCCACACGCAACCAATTGCTGGCCGCCGTGTTGCAGAAGCTGGCAGGCGCGCTGCGACAATTTGCGCTGCATGGTTTTGCTGCGTTTCACGAAGAGTGGGAGCGTTACCATATTTATCAGAACCGGCCGATTCAGTTGCGCATGCCGGATGGCTCGGTCGAGAGCGGAGTTGCGCGCGGTGTCAGCAATAGCGGTGAATTGCGCCTGGAAACCGCGCAGGGAATTCGGCAATTCAATTCCGGCGAAGTGGGAGAATGGCGGTGAGATTGCTGATCGATGCGGGTAATACACGCATCAAGTGGGCATTGACGAGCGGGGACGACTGGTTGCGCGGCGCTGTACTGCCTGTCGAGCAGGCAGGCGAATTGCCACCGCAGTTTGCTGAAATTCGGGACATACGCCAAGTCTGGATAAGCAATGTCGCCGGCGAAGCTGTCATGCAGCACCTTCGTAATATTCGTGACAGTCAGTGTCATTTTATTACCGCGCGGGAGGCGCAGTGTGGCGTGCGCAATAGCTATGCCAATCCATCCCAACTGGGCAGCGACCGCTGGGCGGCACTAATTGCGGCATGGCATCTGGTACATGGACCATGCCTGGTCGTAAACAGCGGCACGGCAACCACGGTCGATGCCCTGTCGGCTACAGGAGAATTTATCGGCGGGCTGATTTTGCCCGGAGTGGAGTTGATGCAGCGCAGCCTGAAGGACACAACTGCCCAATTGAAATCGGGAAAGGGAAGCTTCCATGCATACCCGCGAAATACTGCCGACGCACTATTTAGTGGCGCGATACAGGCCAGTTGTGGCGCAATCGAGCGCCAATATGCGTTGCTTGACGGTGGCGACATGCCCGTAGTGCTGAGCGGCGGAGCATCTGCGATATTGCAGAACCACCTTAACTTACCATTGCAAGTCGTGGATAATCTGGTGCTGCAAGGTTTGCTGTTGATCGCACGGGAGGCGAACGCGCAATGAGAGCTTTATTCTGGATTTTACTGCTGGGAAACGTCATCTTTTTTGCGGCAATGCAATGGGGTGATGGCCTGATTGCTGATGAGCAACTCACACAAGCACAACCGGCATTGCACGAGGAAAAAATCCGCCTGTTGACCCCTCCGGTGACCGAGCCTGCAGAATCTTCGGTTGTGGCGGCTGAATCGACGCCGTCCGCAACCAAACCGGACGCGTCGGTTTGTCTGGAGTGGGGTGATTTCTCAGGGGCGGATTTAACGCGTGCCACGGCAGCCTTGTCCACGCTGCAACTCGGCGATAAATTAAGCCAGCATCAAGTGGAACATGCCATAGGTTACTGGGTGTATATCCCGCCCTCCAACGGCAAGGCAGCGGTAACCCAGAAAATTGCACAACTCAAGGCGCGCGGTATTGACGAGTATTTTGTCGTGCCGGATGCCGGGCCGTGGCTGAATGCTATTTCACTCGGCGTGTTCAAAACGCAGGAGGCGGCGCAAAGCTTTCTTGATGACCTGCAGCGAAACCGGGACGTGCGTACCGCGCAGATCGGCGAACGCGCCAGCAAATTCAAAACAACCGTGTTCGTGCTGAATGGATTGGATGCAACGACTGCGAGCGAGTTGGCCGAAATACAGAAGGGTTTTCCCGGAAGCATTCTGAAAAACGTTTCCTGCGCAAACATTGACAACGCGGGATGAAATCCGGAGAATGCCGCGCTCTCTGCGGTGATATAGCTCAGTTGGTTAGAGCACAGCACTCATAACGCTGGGGTCGGTGGTTCAAATCCACCTATCACCACCAAAAATTGCAGATCAGCCCGCATCCAGCGGGCTTTATTTTGTTCGGGAAGCACTGACAAGCCCCGTATCGTCATTGCGAGCATGGCGAAGCAATCCAGAGTCTCCACAAGATTATGTGGTTATGGATCGCTGCGTCACTTCGCTCCTCGCGATCCACGTCGCTTCGCTCCTCGCGATGACGGGCTTAAACAGTATTGCTGGGTTGCCCAGATGATCCATCGGCAGAGATAACGAATATATTGGCGGGTAAAGCAGCATTGGCTAAAGTTTTTCGCAGCCTTTCCGGGCGAACTCGCAGGTGATTTGATAATCAAGCCGGGCTTTTTCAGTTTCACCCAACACTTCATAGGCCAGGGCGCGTCCAAAATACGGCCTGGGGTTCATGCCCATTTTTTTGCGCTTGGCTATCTCGATCGCCTGGGTAAATGCATCCGCCGCAGCGCGCCAGTCATTTTTCTTCATGTAAGCCAACCCCAAATTGTTGTATGAAAATGGCCACTCCGGGTGCAGTCTTGTTGCAAGAGTCAGGTCTTTGATTGCCGCATCATATTCATCCACCTTGAGCAACTCGGTTCCCCGGTTGTAGTAGATGCGATATACCCCGGGCAAATCCGTCCTGTTTTTGACCAGCTTCTCCGCGTCATCCCATAGCAATAACGGATGGCCGAATGTACTCAGGCGTTCCATCGAAATGGGGAACAGCGCCAGCGCTATGGTGGCCACGATGATAGAAGCTGCGCGCTTGTCCTTCAGTAAATCCAGCAACACCGGCAGCAAACAACAGGCACCCACCGCCCACAGGTAGCTGCGGTACAGCACAAAGCTTTCCTGGATGCGCACCGTGGAAAATTCTGTCATGAACATCAGCCACGGAAACAGCAGGGCAAAACCGAGTAATCCGATCCGGCCACGTTTCAGCAGCATCCATAATGCCCCAATACCCCACGCCAGGAAGGCGAGCAGCGCCAGCAGGTAGGGAGATAACAACGCGGGCGCAAACGGCTCGCGCATATCTGCCGACATCCAACCCGGGTTGGGAAACAGCCACAGTCCGGCGTACTTGAAGAACAACCACGCCTGCGTCAACACGCTCAATGGATATGCTTGTGTCGACACGCTCAACGGATCATTCGGATCGCTCCCGGCATCCAGCATCTCCGGCGCATAGATTTCATAGACCGAACCGAGTATTCCCTTCTTCGCGGCGATCACGAATAGCGCAATCACGGCCAGCGCCAGAAAAACTGCCCATCTTTGCTTGAGTTTGGCCCGCCAGTCGGCGTGCAGTAGCAGGGTTAATGCGACCAGCACCGCCGGCAACATGATGGCGTGTTCCTTGGAAAACACCGCCAGATAATACAAGGGCACACTTGCCCACAGCCATAGGCTCTTTTGCCGTACGCTGCCGTGCAGCCAGGCCAGCATCGCCAGCAGGCTGAACAAAGTAGCCGTCAGAATAGTGCGCTGCACCAGATACCCGACTGCATACACCGCCACCGGATGCAGCGCAAACAGCAGCGCGGCGTAAAAAGCCAACGCACAAGAACTCAGCAATGACCCGGCGCGCGCGCCATAGATGGCATCGAAGAGTTTGGTCAGGAAAAAAAACAGGGAGACAGTCACTGCCGCATGCAGCAGCAGATTTTCAATACGAAAGTGCAGTACTCCAGATTCGAACAGCGTGTTGCCCCACGTCAGCGTGGCATAGGGCAGGGAACGCAACTCGAACAGGGAAAAATGGAAACTGGAAACCGGCTGGTTTCCGGACTCATCCGTCATAAAGAACGGCAGGTCGTCAAATACAATCGGGTTCCACAGAAACTGTCCATACAGCGCTGCGGTGGCGCATGACAAAATCACCAGTAACAGTCCAATTCGCATGATACTTTCACCTTAGCAATGCCCCAAAAACACAAAAGCCGGGTTACCCCCGGCTTTTGTTACTCACTTAGAACGAGTTAATTACTTACACCAGGCGTTATCAGCGCAAGTGCCGGAGGAAGTCCAGTTTACACCTGCGGAGCCGACTTCCGGTGTCAGGATATAAGAAACGCCTATCGCGGTATTAGCTGGATTAGGCAATGCGGTCGTCGCGAAAATGGTAATTACGCCATCATCAGCGGTGGCTTTGCTCTTAACCATTTTGGTTCCACCCAATGCCGTAGCAGCATCACCAGAGTCGATATCAGCCGGTACTCCATTGGGAGAGCCGTCAACCAAAGTGCCACCGCCTATACAATTCGTCACAACTTCACCAGGCATTGTACCTACATCAGCAATACAGATTTCCACCGCTGTTTTTAGTGCAGCCGAACCTTGTACCAGCTCAGTCGCCTTGGCTTTCTTGGTGTAGTCGCTGTAGGCAGGAATCGCCACAGCAGCCAGAATACCGATAATCGCGACCACGATCATCAGTTCGATCAGGGTAAAACCTTTTTGTACGTTTTTCATGTAAAGCTCCTTTTGTATAGAACACACACGCTGTGTGTCGCTAATCTATACAGCAATAGCCGTGCCACAAATACAACTAACTGTTTTTTAGTGGCTATTAAATAAACCGCCGGTCTGGAGGCGCATCAATGCCAACCAAATCCGTCATTAAAGTGACGTTTTTCGTCAGCTCGGCTAGCACATAAATAGCAAAATAGCATTCCGGTCAGTCTTTCTTTAATGGTGGTGGTTTGTTAGCAAAAAATTTCCACTTTGGCAGAGTTTGGATATACTTACTACCAAGTAACACCATTGTGTAAATAGGAGTGTGATATGACCGCAACCACGATTCATTCGACCACCATTAAGATCGACGATTCGATCAAGATACGCGTAAAGCGGCTCGCGGAATCCCGTCAGCGTACCCCTCACTGGTTGATGCAGGAAGCTATCCGAGAGTATGTGGAGCGTGAGGAAAAGCGTGAGGCATTACGCCAGGATGCTCTTCGTGCTTGGGATGAGTATCAGGCGACCGGAATGCATGTGACATCTGAAGAAGCCGATTTGTGGCTTGCCAAATTGGCAGACGGCCAAGGTGAGGAACCGCCTGTATGCCACGTCTGATATGGTCGCCTTCCGCATTGCAAGACGTTCGGCATATTCATCATTTTCTTTTTGAGAAAAATCCGGCTGCGGCTAATGAGGCGGTAAGCGTTATTCGAAATGCGGTGAAGATCATTGCACAACATCCTGAAATAGGAAGGCCGGCGGCAGAAATGGAACCGGAATTCAGGGAATGGCCGATACCTTTTGGCGGCAGCGGCTATCTTGCGCTATATCGCTTTGACGGAGACACCGCCGTTATTTTGGCTCTGCGCCATCAAAGAGAAGCGGGCTACTAAGCCACTAATGGCTACCAACCCAATTTTCGACTTTGATTCCAGGATAGATGACGAAATCAGCTTCGTTATTGGTTACCAGTGTGACTCCCAATGTAATCGCATGTGCAGCGATCAATTTGTCGAGCGCGTCGCGCTTGCGCTCCTGCGTCGCCAAGCGAACAGAACCGTAGCTACTGGCGGCTGCCCCATCGAAAGGCAACACCACGATATCTTCCAGTAGTGAATCCAGCGCTACGCGGTTACGCGCCTGATTTTCTTCGGAACAGATCACACCGTATTCCAATTCCGCCAATGTGATGGCAGATATCACCACCTCGCCGACGTAGCACTCGCTAAACTGCTTGGCCACTTCAGGTGGATGATGCTTCATCAGGTAGATGCAGATATTGGTGTCCAGCATGAACCTTGGAGTCACAGCCCTTCCCTTTCGGCTTGCTCGCTTGCTTCACGCCTCACCGCCATGAAATCCGGCGAGAATTGCGCAAACTTCGCCAGCACCTGATCCAGGCGTCGACGCGCTGGGCGAATGCGAATTTCATCACCCATTCGCTCGATTTCCAAGTCAAGATCAGTGCGATCATAGGCAAATTCAGCAGGAATACGCACTGCCTGTGAGTTGCCGTTTTTAAATACTTTGGTTGTAATCATAATCGAATTCCTTTTGTGTGTACGCGTACATCCTAACTGGATTGCCCATCCATGTAAATACCTACACGGATGTATGTTAGCGCTAAGTAGTAATGTCCCCTGTCTCCCAAATAGAAATGTCCCCTGAGTAATTAGACTCGGCGCCTGTAAAAACCAGAGGCGGGCATTTTGAAATGGGCATCATGATGAGTCAAAAAGAAG
>Ga0307376_10002326_pt1 | contig 18829 bp, 35 predicted proteins | sample TR2MG_FD_202536 | JGI IMG/M metagenome (GOLD analysis project Ga0307376, IMG submission 202536) | Soil microbial communities from Risofladan, Vaasa, Finland - TR-2 | ecosystem: Environmental > Terrestrial > Soil > Coastal area > Acid sulfate soil | place: Finland: Risofladan, Vaasa | collected...
TATTGAATGGTGTATTCGGGAGGGGGACGGTTTAGGGTTTTTTATTTGACTTTTTATAAAGCATTCCCAGAACAATAGTCATTACAACTTCAGGGTTATCAGATTTTATCTTTGCGGCTAAACGCAATTGGTCTATGAAATCCTTCGTACAGATATTCCCTCTTGCATCCCATCCAAGCCGAGCAGTCTCTTTCGTCCTCAAATCATTTCTTCTATGATAAAGAAAAGTTTCACTTATTGATTCCCACCACTTCTCAAATTTTTCATCACTTTCTTTTATATTCATTATTTGTCCTTTATCTTAACGGAATTTTTGACAACAAAAACTCATTGACAGACTTTTGTATTGCCATTCTTCTTCTATCCTGATTTTTTCTATACGTATCATAATTATCATGCTTATATTTTAAAGTTTCTTTTCTATGTTTTTCCACAAAACCGGGTTTGGTTTTTCGATTATAGTTTTTCCAGTATTTACATAATTTAAAAGAATCCCGAAAGGGAAGCTTTTTAGTTCTTTCGTCTTTTGCCAATGCTATCCAATCAATTGTTTTTATTGATTTGCGATATCTTTTTACTAACCGGTTGAGAATATTATTCTGTTCTTTTGTCCAAATACTTCTTGGTTTCCAATCATGCGACATTTTTATTTTTTCGGGTATTACATCAGAAAATAATTTTATCTTTTCAGGATGAACACCATACTGAGTTTTCTTTTTCCTGGGGGTTTTCAGTTTTCCTTCTTTTTTATATTTCTCTAAGAGTTCTTTTCTTCTTTCCTGATATTTTTTGGTTTCGCGGAGTTTAATGAAAGAATATCGGCAGGATAAATCATCTAACGATAGAAACAGAGGAATTCCTTTTAGCTCTCCATCCGCTTCGGCGTCTTTCCAACTGATATAACCATTGGAGAGTTTATATTCTCTGGCGACCCTTCTCAATATTTTATCAAATTTTTCAGGCCAATGAACATTGAAAACTTTTTTTTTATATAAAATTTTCATTCAGTCCTCGTATAGCACCTGACCGTCAACCTCGAAGCTGAAGGACTCCAGCTTTCCGAAGAACGGCCCCAAGATTTCGCGCCACAGCTTGGTTTGAATCCGGATCACGCCTGTATGTGGTCCCAACGCGAACTCAAATCGCGGTACCATCCGCAGCCAGCCAGTCTGCTTCGCCACGATCTCGCCATTTACCAAGACCGATTCGAAGAATTCCCCATACCCATCGTATTGCACGCTGTAATGCCCAGATGGAAGCTGAACGCTGAGCACACGACTGAGAGGCGTTTTACTAGTCAATTCTACTGTCATTTCCTGTGTCCTTTAATATGTTATTAATATAAGCATAGAAAATAAAATTAGAAAAACAATAACAAAAGTCCAGTCGGAACCTCTCATAATTCTTTCCTTTTATTTGTTTAAAAAAATTAACTGTTCATAAGTAAGAAAAGGGTCTATTTGTTTATCACGAAATTTTTTATTAATAAGGCCTATATGTTTATAGGTGCGTTTTGAATTATATAAATAATTTACACGTTGTTGTACTTTCTTTAAATCTTCCTCATAGTTATCGTTCTTAGATGATTGACCTGTCGTTGTTTTTTCGGTGGATATCAGTATAGAAAAAAATATTAATCCACTCATTAACACCATAAAAAAAACTCCAATTATCTCTTGCATGGTTCTACAATTATTATGTCTTTTCTGAAACATGATTAACCCCTTTCTGATTATAACGCTCTCAAAATTGAAAGCCGGACACTAATATATATTATCTCATTTTTGTCCTAGTGAAGAATTTAAGATTTGCTCAGTACTGACTGTACGAGTATGGGCAGGGATGAAGAGAGAGGGGGGCAAATAGTTCTACCCCCTATCATACTATTCTCTCTTGAAACGGCTGTAATGGGGCTTAGAATGAAAGATCATTTTCAATAAAATCATCAATTGAATATTCTTTTATCCGGGGGGACCAACGCATAGCCTTACCACCACGTTTAAGTTTGACTTTTCGCCATCCAATCAATATTAATCTACCCTTATTTTTAAGCCACAATAATGCTTTGGGTGCAACATTCTCATCCTGAGTTATTTTAAGATGATGTTCCGAAAATGATTGCCCGCAAGATTGTACCGCGATTATAGAATTCTCTCCCATTGCCACAATATCGCCAAACCCAAACATGTCTTTACGAATACCAAATTTTCCGACATAGGGATTAAATTGCTCGACTTTATCAGCTATCCATCCTTGTGAGCGTAAATATTCAAGCGTTCTGCTTGTGTTTGATATTCCTTTAGACATTTTTTAGATATTTACTCCCCGGTTTCTGTTCGAGTAAATCAGACAAAAGCTTTTTAGCATTCTTTGACTTGCCGATTATTTTTTCAATCTTTGATTTTGACATGAGCTTTGACGGTTCAATTATTTCTATTTCCTCTTTGGAAAATTCCCTTATTGCTGCCTCAGCCATCTTTTCATCCTTCCACACATAATTTGTTCGCTCTGCAATTATGTAATTTTCCAGCTCAAGATTTTCTTCAATCGCCACTGCCGTTATGGTGTTAATTGCCTTATCACACCACCTTTTTGCAACGACAAGATTTTCGTATAATGATGCGCGGTCTACGGGTGATATTTTCAGGAGGTGATTTTTTACGGTGATGCCATGGGGAATTTCCAGCACTGCATTTTTGTGCAGGGAACAAATTTCTTTTGCATTACAAAAGGCATAATCACAATGGCGACCTCTTATCAGGGGGGCGTTTTCATTTTTTGTTTTTTTAACAATTTCTTTTATATCCTCACCTATTTTTTCAAAGTCACACTCTTCAAACAGGTGGGATTGATACTGGTACTCTTCCTCGCTCGCCCATGGCTGCAGTTTGATACATTCTACCGAACCGCCGAAAGCATTGTGGGCACCCCAGGCATACGCCTTGAATTGAGAATTATATTGCGGTGTGGTTACATAGCCTTCCCCGAACTTTTCATCAATAATAATACTTCCTATTCCCGGTATCACAAAGAGAACATCTATTCTACATCCCTCTTTGCCGCCGCTTATTCCCAGAGAAGACAGATCAATCTGGAACTCTTTTTTAATTATCGGTTTTGTTTCCGTATCCGCAAACCGTGCTATAACTTCCTGTATTTTTTCAATACACCATGCAACGGCAAGTTCGTCTTCTCTGGGAAGACCAAAGCTGTTTAGGGGGACACCGTTAAGGACGTCAACGGTAACGGCGTGTAATTTAATACCCCTGCTTGCCGGTTCTGATGTATAGTCGTCCGTTTTCGGGGGAAGGAGTTTGTAGAGATTAACGGAGCCGGGACAGTGAAAACGCAAATTTAATTGAGAAGGGGAGCAATAATCGTGTTTATTTTCCATCGTTCATTTCCTTTGCTAAAGCTTTGTTAAGAATTACAAAATCCGCTTCACTGAATTCTGTTATACCCTTTGCTATTTTTCCACAGACCTCATCTATTATTTCATTTTTTTCTTCTGTTTTGCCAACACTGTCAAGCTGTAAAGAGAGGGTATTATATTTTTGTTTTTCAGTGGTACTCCCGGTCCCGGGTCCCGTACTTTCTGATTTTTTTTGTGGTACTGCCTTTTTACCAAAGACATCTTCGTATCCATCGTGGTTGTCCATGAGATAATTTCGGACGCCGACTGCCATTATGATTTTATCCTCCGGACTCCCCTCATTTTCAACGAGTTTTTTCAGGTCCGCAGCGGACGTTCCCCACCGTTTTTTATAATCATCCGAAATGGCTCTCCACGCTTCATCGTTTTTTATGTCTCCGTTTTTGCACCATTTTTTTATAACAGAAGCCTTGGCATCTCCCATGGTTGCTTCAAGTTGTACTCTCATCTGCTGCAGGAGAGCATTGCGCCTTGCGATTGAAAGTGCCGCGTTGGTTGTAAGCTCTATCATATTTTGAGAATATTTTTGTCCCCCGCGTCCGATGATAGATTTAGAGCAGGTGCCGAATGTAATATTAAGGGTGAGCAGGTCAAAACATGCGACAGTTGCCAGTACACGTTTCGGGTCAGTTTCCGCATAACCGTTTACCCACAGTCTGCCGAAACACTGCTGTCCTATTTCAGTAAAGCGAACACTGGGCCCTGTGACGAATTGCTGTTTACCGTCTTTTTTTCCTACCGGCCTGCAGTAAATACAGATTTCCGCCAGTTCCGGGTTATTTATAAGTACGCCACGGATATCTTTTTCGACTTGAACCAGATCGCGCGGTGGAAGAGATGACGCTACTTTTATAATGCTTGCAGAGGGCTCTCCAATACGGGTAATGTTTGTTACCGCTTCAAGCTCATTCATAGACACTCCTTGAAAAAGTTTATTTGTTAATATCTTCTATTATCCTGTCAATTTCAAATTTATCGCATACATTGTTTACACGAATATCCGTTGCCGGTGAACTGCTTAAACCCAACAGGTCACATTTGTAATAACTGTTTGCATATTGAACATACCCACAATGTTTACACACCTTGCACCTTTCTTTCGATTTACTTTTGCGGTAATTGTTCACAATCTTAAACAGTTGGTATTCAGAAAGGTGGTCTCCCACTACTCTCGTCTCCCCGCCAAATAAATCAGGATGTAGAATCTCATTCATGCTGTTATTTTGTATTAAGTATTAATGGCAATCCGTTTTTACCGCCGACTATAACTATCTTTGCATTTTGTGATTCAGCCAGCCTCTCGGTTGCCTCGATACCTTTCCACCTGAGCAGCGGTTCGCTTATTCCCTTGCTGACAATATTCTGAAAGTCAGAGATTCCTTTTGCTTCAATTCTTTTCCTCTCAGCTTCCTGGGTTTCTTTCTGTAAAATCCATTCCATTTTCTGACTTTCCTGTTCCGCTTCCAGTTTCCGGGAAATAGCCTCTGCAAGCTGGGGGGGTAATGTCATTTGTCTCATTGGAACAGATTCTATGTTAACCCCTCTTTTGGAAACCAGTTTATTTAACTCTGTGGTGATTTTATTGGAAAGCATATCCCGGTCAGAAGTATAGAGAGCCTTTGCTTCATAGGAAGCCGTTATTCCTCTGATGACCGATCTCAATTGCGGTTTTAATATTACTTCTGCATAATTCTTACCAACGGTTTTGTAAATATCTGCTGATTTTACCGCGTCTAAATTGAATAGAATGCTGACATCTAAAGCCACCATGAGACCTTCTATAGAGGGAACAGAAAGTTTCTCTTTAAACTCCTGCGTTTTAATAGACATTTTTATTACTTTTGCCATGGGATTTTTGAAGTTAACCCCAGACTTTAATGTATTCTTAGATACCTTGCCGAATGTATCCATAACGCCGATATGCCCAGCCGGAATAACTGCAAGGCTGCTTATAGCCATAAAAAGAAAAAACACTCCAGCCACAACACGTAACATAAGCTTGACCTCTTTCGTAAGTCCTCTTTTTAAGAAAAGAGAAGCCCCTCCAAAAAAAATGACGAAAATTGTTGAAAGAATAAAAAACATAAAACCTCCTAAAAAAAATGGTTACGCTGCCAGCATTGACAGCCTTTTTAGTTTTCGCTCTTTGTTTTGTTTCCTCATAAACCTGATATACTTTTTCCAACTTCGCAAATACACTTTGTTATAATCCGGATTGTTTTTTCTCCACCGCTTATTTTGCTTCCGCTTGTGAGCTTTGGTGCAATCATTACAGAATCCGTGGTTGCTAAGAACCCTATTCTTACACCGTTTTGTTTTGCAGGGTTTCATAAGTTCCCAAATCTCTTTTCTCTCTCTTTAAAATTCCCCTCTCTCCTACGCTTTAATCTCAGGGTCCTTAATTTCAGCATGCTGTTTTTATAAAACTCATTCAACCTTGTAAAATCAGAAAAGTATTTTTCAGACTCCTCCGCAATACCTTGAAAAACTATACACTGATCAACATCGGTCCTTGGATACGTCAAAGGCTTTAAAACACCGTTAAAATCCCAATAAATTCCCTGGTCATACCACCGGTGGATTTCCTTTAGTAGTCTTCCTACTGTTCCTACTATGTTGAGAGGTGCATATTTACCTGATTGCACTTTCTCTGGCGGAGCATACTTTGGGCCTTCGGAAGTTTGGGTAAAAGCTTTTTGAAAGTCAGCTATCGCGGGGAATGTTTTGTAGGAGTAATTTAGATATAACCATGAGATTAATTTAGCAAACCTGCGGTTTTCAATATTTTTAAACACCTGGTAGTATTTGTCTTTTATTTTATCGTCCTTTGGAATATCACATTTTGAATTGAGATTCAGCATGTACATACTGAAGTCATGCATTGCCATATCAAAGAAATCCTTTTTGAGATTATCAGCCATTACCAGACCTTTTCACTTTCTTTTTTAAATTCTCTTTTTAACCAATCCAAGGAAGTCAGATATAATGATTTGTATTTTGTGTTCTGCCGGAAGTTTTCAATTTTTAGAAGAACAGTATCAATCTGTAGTTGGGTGAATCCCTTTTCTTTTAGTCTTTCAAACTCTTTGGTTAATAATTTCAGGTGAGCGAATTTTTTATATATACTCTTCTCTCCTGTACTGTACTGTTCTGTACTGTACTGTACTGTCTTCTCTTGTAGGGCAGGCAACGCGCACCCATCCGGCACCTTTCCGGCACCTTCCTGCGGGATAACTGCGCCGGTTTCTAAGTCTATTAATTCCAGCCATTTAGTTTGTGTCAGGTGGTAGTCTAAAACCTTTTCACAATCCCGCACCTTCATGCGGGAAAGACGCACCAAGGCGGCACTATCATGCGGGATTTTATTTTTTGTTATAAATGTTCCGCGTGGAGTGCATTGAGAAGCAATTTCTAATAAGACAACGAAACCACCGAAAAGCGCGAGACCTTCTTTTTCTTCCATAATGAGGGTATAGCCATACCCGTTTAGTTTTATAGGAAGAGGGAGCCACATCATATTTTTTAATGCCCTGGTTCTGTTGTTCTCATATATCTCATTCCAATTTTTAATTCGATAACATGGTTTTGACATTTTACATTCCTGAGTATTTATACATTCCATAAAACACGAGACCGGAAATAATGAGAGCCCCAAAGATTATGAGGACCCAGACAACTATATAAGAAAAAAAATTTTTCATAACAATAAAAAAAGCCCCATAGTTACCTATGAGGCTTTGACACTCTCCCTTATTAATGTTCCTACAAATGTTCCTACAAGGATATGGTTTATTATATTTTGGTAATTTATAATCGCTGTTTTTAGTGGTAAATTCGCCAAGCCGGAATAGCTAAACGGTATAGCAACGCATTCGTAATCTTTAACGTGGGATTTGTATATTACCACTTATCATACCCTTACAGAATTTTTTTCGTTTTCGTTCCTACAATCTTCCTGACAACGAATCTTGAGTTTGTCTAGTTCTTTCCTGATATCATACTTGCGGTAGAGATCAATCATCTTATCGGTGAATTGTATTCCCTGTCCCTTGAGCATGTCCCTTGTATAATTAGAATCCATCATGTGAGTAATAGCGCAATGTTTCAGGTCCCTGAACTGGAAATGTTTTATATTTGCCTGTCTTAACATTGTAGCCCAATGGGTTTTAAAGCTTGTTAAGGGGAATAACAAATTTCCGGGGGGTATACTGTTTAAGTAATCTATTAAAGGTTCATCAATCTCAGTTAGGTACGTTGGTCTGTTTTGTTTCTTCCGGGTTTTACTTGCATAAAAACTTACCCAATTTTCAAACGGTTCCCAATTTTCTCTGGTAAGCTTAACCAAGTCTCCGCGTCTTATAGGGTTCGTCAAACTGAAATAAACAGGCCAGTATAGATACGATTCGTTTCTCTGCAGGGTATTGAGTAATTTTAATTTTTCATCCGGGTTTAGAATTCTATCTCTTTCATCACCAGGTTTTACATTAAATTTTCTTATGGGCATTTTTTCAATAATACCCATGTTATAACAAAACATTAATATTGCCCTGGTATATGCTTTGTATTTTGAGATAGTTGCCACACTTCTCATTTTCTTTTTGTATGGCTCAGTTTCCAGGCGAGTTATAAAATTCAAATATTCCACAGAAAAATTATCATCTATTACAGTATTACCAACCGCAATTTTCAATCGATAAATATATGAGTTGTATCCCGGGTGGGATTTCTCATAATGTTCTACGCAATCTTTAAAAGTCGTGGATTTCAAAGAGCGAGTACTTTCTTCTAGCTCGATGCGGGCCTTTGCAATATCGGTAATTTTTCGGCTGTCAATTACCTTTTGTTTATGGGTTGATAAGCCGTTTTTGTCCCGATAGTAATACTTTACCCGAGTTTTACCATTAGCTAAATACGTGTAGCTCATACCTCTCCCTTCGTCAGGGAGAGTGTCTACATTAATATAATCATTTGTTTTGCTAAAAGTTGACATTTTCGTAAGCTCGGGTTAAATTTGTGATTGTCTTGTTAGACAAGTTAAAAAAACCTCCCATATAGGAAGCCAGTTGAGTAACGGGTGAAAAAGAATGGAAAACATCCTCAAAACCTGGGCTTCTCTCAGCTTTCGCTTTGAGTTTAACCTTACTGCCATGTGTCTTTCTGCCTTCACACTATTGAACCTTTCTACCTGAATCCTTGCGACCTTGAACCTTGAAAGTTGGATAGTCTGACATGACTATTGTCTATTGCAAGACAGACTTGAACTGTCGACCGCTAGATCAAAATCTAGTGCTCTACCAATTGAGCTATTGCATTCAGTTGTAATTTTATACACTTTACATGTGTCCATACTTTTACCTTTTTACTCTATATGTAGGTTCTTAATTATTTTTCTTCAATTAAAGTTGTTTCTGCATTTACCACTTCAAGCTTTGCATCAATAGTCGTGGGCTCACTTTTATATTCCTCTATTTTTTCGTCTCTTATCTTCGGGTCAAAAAACAAATGTAATTTTGATAAGACTGTTTCCTCAGAATTTTTTAATCTAAATATCTGTTGCTTCTGTAAATTTTTATCAGTAAGACACGACCATGCTCCACATTCCAACTCTGCCAAATCACGTCTGCGATGTATCCATTCTGCAATTGATTTTTTAGTATCATTTATTTTTACCATAGTACACAAATTTGTGTTTTGGATTGCGACCCTTAAACGCAAAATCTCTTTTATAGAATCATGTATTGATTGTAGCCAATCTTTAATTTGTTGTGACTGTTGTTCTTTCGTTCCATAAGTAGCGTCCTCAACATCATATCCTGCACAATGTTGTTTAATTTTAGCTTTTAAATCATCAATCTTGCGCTGCAGGTCTTTACACTTTTTAAGAGCTTCTATCAGTTTCACGATTTAACTCCTTGTTTTGGTAATTTTGTTTTAACTTCTTTAATTTTATCTTTGGTCATGTTCCAATAATCAACATTAAGAAAAGGGCTTTCCGATCTATTAATCAGGTAACAAGAATTGACTCCCACCTCTTCTAGTCTCATCATATCGTTCACCCCGATCTGGCTCTCTCCTTTTTCATATCGTAATACCGTAGGCTCTGACTTGCCGCCTAAAAGTAATCCCATTTCTATCAGGGTAACATGCAGGCGCTCTCTAATTATTCTAAGCCTTTCTCCAACCACATTTTCATTTTCATTGATTTTTTGGTACATTCAGAACCTCACTAACATTTGTTTGTGTTAAAACTAAAAAAATTGTTGACTTTGCTAAAACTTGTGTTTATTTTATAAAAAAGTGGACTAGTAAGAAAGTTCATAATTTTCTCGATTTGATTCTACGGATTTCTGCATGTCGGCGGCTTTCCGTAGAATTATTTTTGATATTAAAATTAAATTAAAGAAATGATAGTTGTCAAATACTTTCGTTAGTGACAGCACAAAAAACGTTAGTGTCACTTAAAGTTCCTTACATTTAAACTTGAAAGGCGTTTCTATTATGGATTTAACTAGTAGGCTGCAGCAGTTCATCAATCTTCAAAAAATCACAAAATTACAGATTGCCCGGGAATTAAATCTTAGCGAACCAACTATTCACAGATGGTTTAAAACATTTAAAATTCCCGTTAGCGCTATTAAGCACCTCGTAGATAAACACAAATTAAATCCCCTATGGTTCTTTACTGGTACTGGCTCCCAGATTTTAACGGAAGAGTCTTTAGTTGACGGAAAAGCAACCAAAGATGATAATTTAATGCTCCAGGGAGAAGTCAGAGCCCTTGAAAAACAACACAATGGAAACAATTTTCAAATATTAAAAATTTTAAAGACGCTCACTGAAGATGTTGCAGAATTATCAGAGGCCATAAATATTGTTGATAATAATTCACAAAAAGTTGAAGATAAAATGTTTCAAATATATCCAGCCATCAAAAATTAAAAAGGGGGATAGAATGCTGCAGTTCGAAAAGTGGATCCATACCACCTGCCCCCGATTTATTTATAAAGAAAAAATATGTCAAAAGAATTTGAAAATATTATATTAAGTAAATATAAAAATATATGAACAGAAGGGGTAATAAAAATGAGTGGTTTATTCGATAATGGTGGTCCTCTTGAAGGGCTGTTTGAGTTTTTATCAAGTCAGAGAAAGTCATGTTCTGACTGCGATGAGGAGAAGGAAATACCGATAGGTGAACTGGATACTAATGAACGTGAAGAATGGAATTCGTTATATGCCGTAAGTAGCAACCTTCATAAACAGTTCAGGAGACTCATTGAAGAAAAGGAAGTTGTTGACGCCAGAAGGAAAATTTTCTGGGGCAAACTTAGAATTAAATATGATTCAGAACGTGAAGATAAATTGAGTGTTAAAAATAATTTAAATCTTGTAAAGTTGGTATGTAGTTCTGACAATTGTAAAAAAAGCAAGTAATTAAAACCTGCTTAAAATAAGGAGGCATTTTGAATAACAGGATTTTAGAATTAAAAGATATAGATAGGGATGGGATTGAGGCTGCCGATTCACCCTTATCAGAAACTATCACCTCGACCATAAAATGCGCTACTATAAAATGCAAAAATACATTTATAAAAAGGGGAAACCGTCACGAATTCTGTGACGAGTGCCAGGAAAAGAAACATGGACCAGGATATAAAAAAAGAATAAAGAATAGACCCAATAAGAAGAATTGGCAAAAACCGAATATATGTGCCGAGGATGATTGCGACACTGTATTTGTTCCCGAAGACCCAAAGCAGAAATATTGTCCTGAGCATCGGACAGGCAGCGCAATTAGTAGAAGATATAAAAATAAAAAAACCAAGGGTCTGGCAAAAAGAAAAGAAGTTGATATTGATAAAATGATTAATGAACTCGTTCCTAAATCCAATAGAAAAAATATTTATAAAATCGTTGCTGAATTAGTATTAAAGAATCCTCAAGTTGCTTACTCTCAGATAATTAAAAAACATCCATTAAAGATGTCAGATGCAATGTTTTATCAATTTAGAAAAAATGTAAACAATTATTTAGATGTAGCAAAGAATTTAAGATCTGAAGTAGAGAGGAGAACTTATACAAGGAAAAAAGGCATCTATACAACTGTTTATGAGAGAGAAGTCAACGGCAGTTTATCCCAAGAAGCAAAGGATTTATTGTTAGATTTTATTGAAACTCTTAATAGTAATAGAATGGCAAAATTTGAATTGATTGAAATCACATACCCCACACCGGTTATTGAAGTAAGAGAGATAAAATAAGAAAGGAAAAAACATGGTACCTGAAAGATTAATGAAAATGAAAATGAGCATGTCAAAGGTTGTTAAGATTTTGCAAGAAGAGAAGTTTTGGAATGTTATTCCGTCTGGTAATGAGATTAGACTTGTCCGGCAGTTTGGTTTTATTACTCCTAAAATAATAGAATTTAGTTTAGTATCTACAAAAACCGGTTATGAAATTAAGCATCCAAATTATTTATATACAAATAAAATCTCTCATTTTAAGGCTGTTCAGAAAGACACTCGATTATCATTAAATAAAATTTATTTAAGTACTATTATTAATACTTTGAAAAAAACAGGTATCTGGCCTCATATTGTAAATAGGAATTTTATCACTGTTAATACTGCAAATATTAAATCCGAGAAACCTTTAGTAAGGGATCAGTTACAGACTTTATTAAAGCTATGAAAGAGGAAAAAAATTAACACTATCAGGATAAGCTTGTATGTAAATCGAAAGGAGGCAAATGGCCGGTTGAGGGACCGGCCTTTTTTTATTCGTTGCCATTACATTTCGGTGCTCTGCTATGCTTTGCCTTTGCTTTGCTATACCTATCTCTACCCTGCGGTGCGGCGCGTAGCCCATACATAGCCTTTCTGCTCACCTCATAACTTTGCCTTTACTGCCATTGCTATACCGCGCATAACTTTGCCATCACAGTACAAAGCCCAACTTTTCAATACTACGCGTAGCTCTGCCTAAGCAACACTAAGCTTTGCATTGCCAGCACTCCGCTTTGCGAGTCAATACGTTTCATAGCTTTGCGTTGCGTTTCCAGCACTCCGCTTTGCGAGTCAATACGTTGCCAAAGCTACGCCACTCTTCTCATAACTCAGCTATGCCTTAACTACGCATATCCATGCAATGCCACTGCTGCGCATAGCGTTACGTTGCCATTGCCTTGCAAAACATACTTGGCTTTGCCCACGCATAACTAAACATTGCTTTCTAAGCATTGCCATGCCTTGCCTTGCCATTGCTTAGCAAAACATAAAATGGCCTCACCTTACATAACCAATACCTTACCTTTCTGCGCAACGCGTTGCCCTCACGGTGCCTGGCCCAGCTTTTCATTACCACACCTCACCTTGCCAATGCTATCTACGCTTTGCGTCCCTTTACAGGGCTAAGCCTCTGCATCTCATTGCATTCAAAACTGTGCCGACGCAAAACCATTCATCGCCGGGCAGCGCAATGCCAAAGCATGGCAATACGTCGCAATGCAATACCAAAGCTATTCTATGCCTTTCTCCGCAATGCCAAAGCCAAACAATGCATCACCTTTCAGCGCAAAGCCATTGCTTAGTCCCTCTTTTCTGTGCTATGCCATTGCCTTGCAAAGCGTCGCTTAGCACTGCACTGCCGTTGCATTAAATAGCTTAAACTTACTTAGCTGAACCGTTGCCTATCACTACATTGCGATACTGAGCGCTACCAGCGCATAACATAGAGTTGTAATACATTACACTGCCTATACAGAACATTGCCGCGCTTTGCTTCGCCTATACTTTTTTCAGAGTATACTCAAATTGACCATAGATACCAGAATTTCTCCACTGTCCTAAGCCCTTGCGGGTTGCGTAGTCGAGAAGTTTTCTGAGAAGAGCCTCGGTCAATTTTACTCTCGGCGTTTGAACTATTTCAATCTGGCATTTAATGGAAGCGCCTGCCTCAATCATTTCTGATCTGGCAAGCGAGGTCCTGGGGCCTTTCATTGTTTCTGCTCTGAGCGGCCTTTCAAGGGGATTCTCAGATAGCTTTCCATTAATAGGTATTTGCCTTGGTAAAACAAACATACAATTATCTACCTTCCTGCGCAGGGCTTTAAAACCTTCTATGCCATTCAGAACGTCCCCGGCTTCTTTCAACATTCCTTTTACCTGGTAATTCAGAAAACCGGGCTTGCCATTAATACGGTGAAAACCCGTTGTTCCCTTTTCCAACTCTTCGGGAAGTGTACCCGTTTCATCTTTAATATTGAGGTCCGGGCGATTTGCTTGAACCTTAGTCCTCAGATAATCAGAAGACGGGGTATCCTTACCCGGTTGTGAGCCAAGAATAGGGCCCGTGAATAGAATAGAAAGATCATAAACCTCCGACTTTATCTCCATCATTACGCTTATATCTGTCGCATTTTCTGCCGCATCTTTCTTTTTAGGCATACAACTCCTTTCATTAGTTTGTGTAAGACTTAAAGTTTTATTATATTAATAACGTTGGAGTGTTTTGCCATGCCTTGTGGTAAAGGCATATTCAGGGTTTATGACCTGGAGGAAGGAGGAAGGTTGCTGCCTTCCTTTTTTTTATCTGAATCTTTTGGGTCTGAACTTATTGAGTATTTTTATTTTCATAACTTCCGGTGATTTGGCTATAAGTAGAAATGACATTATTTCAAAATATTCCATTTCACGTTTTCCCAATCTCAACATCATTGAAATGGGAATAACCCTTTTCATTGAGTACATCTTTTCTCCGTTAATAACTTTATGGTAGAAGCTTTTGGCGCTTATATATGTGCAGATAGCCATTTCACTGTATGAAGCATACTTTGTTTTTTTCCAATATTTAATGTAGTCCACCGGGTCAGTAAATTCGTATATTGATTTAATTATGAGGGTATTTTTCTTCACTTGGTTCCTCTAAATATTCAAGATCAGTATAATAAACTCTTTGTCCACAAAGAATACAACTATCGTGTCTTGAGAAACGTAATGAGGACCGGTTTTGTTTTATTAAAAGAATCCCTGCTTTACAGACAGGACAAACAGATTCATACAAATTTTCGCCAGTACGGTTTAGTTCCTGATGTTTAACATTAATTATGGGATTCCTTATGTTAATTCCTAATAAACAAGAATCCGTTTTATTAACAAACAGATAACTATTCTTTGTACGTTTTTCATTTTTATTCATTTTTATTCTCCAATTTTTCGCCACCAAAATGTTCTTTTTTCGAGCTTGTAAAAATGTCAGATAATCTTCCACATTCATCAATTAAACACCAGCATTGTACTAAACCCTGTTTTTTTCTTCCCCCAAAACCGTCATGGTGATATTGCTCTGCAAAGTTTTTCATCCACTGACGAAAAAACTGAATGGCTGGTAATGTAGCACATGGAAACAACTGCATGATTTTTTCAATAATTTTTTCATTTGTATTTCTAAAATTTAAAGCATAATCCTCTTTTAACGTTTTGATATATGTATACCATCCACCATAGAAAAAGGTGTTGTTATAAAAGACCCAGACAAAGCAAGGCACAACAGTGGACGTTGCTCGTTTCCAGTGAAGAATTACGTTTTGATTTTCTATCTTTTTGGCAATGACTTGTTTGGTGGTGTGTGCAACCCAATCACTTCCAGGATGATCTCTGGACAGAGATATTACTCCTTTTGGTAAATCAACTCCCCACCAGTGTTTTGCTCCAGATCGTGTAATTATTGTTGTCATATTTCTTTTTCGATTTCTATTTATTCTTTTATTTTTGTAACATACACATGGGATTCTGTTTTGAAAATTATTTTATCCTCACCAAATTTAATATCCCAATCTACATCTAAGGCTCCGTCTGATTCGCGCCTCATTCTCCCTTTTTCTCTTTCTTCATTGTCCGTTCTCTTTACGTATCTCTGTAATTTAATTTTCATTTTTAAATCCTTTCTGTTAATAATAAAAAGGCTAATATGTTTAGTAATAACGCTACTAAAATTTCTATTATCAGTAATATTTTATTCATCTATTACATTTTTTGTGATTCTTGCAAACATAATATAATATATGTAATTACGTTTTTTTAATCCTTATTATCAAATTTGATTTTGACAAGTTCTTTTTTCAGGAATGTTTCGCCGTTTTTGATATTGTCAATGTCAACTACCTTTACATTTAATCTCGTTGGTTTGTTCGAATAAATACCTTTTACGACGCCATTTTTTGTAATAATGGTTATTTTAATTTTTTCTTTCACTGGTATACCACTCTTTTTGGTTATTGGTAATTAAAATGGATTTATATCTGCAATCCAGTTTCTAAACTCAAGGGCCTGTTTGCTTTCAACATGATATACTTTTTTAGCTAGTGGATAATAGATACAGGTATCACCTTTTTTAATTTCTTTTCCGGTTTCCGCGCATTTAGAATTGAACCTAGCCGTTATTTCTCGCGGGTCATTTCTGAATTTCATTTTTACCTTCCCTTAATTGATTAAAATTCTCTCAAAATTTGTGTTAAATTCAAGATTGATTGATTTTAACAAAGCGCCTTTAATTGCCTTTAGCTTGGTTTTTGTGGTTATTCTGTGCCCTATATATTTCCACGTGCCCGGTGGGACCGAATTTTTGCAGCTAGCACAGTTTACAATTACAGTTTTCCAGCTTTTTATTAATGCAATGTGGTATTGTTTTGGCATTTTTTAATTCTCCTTAGTTAACAGTTATATTCTGTTCATTTATGAAGCTATTACCACCTAAAACGTCTTCAATTGTTTAAGTGATAAGGTTATTTATTAAAAAATTGTTCTTCAAGGTCCCACTCGATCCGCTCTTCAATTGCCATATAGATATAAGCTTCGACTGACATTTTATTATACCCTGCACATTCAACGGCAAGGTTATACAGGGCAGTATCACAAATAGTTGCTTCCATGCTATTATACCGGATAGTTTTGCATGAGTCAGATTCAGCGTGAAGTATACCGGCAAGGAAGAGGACAAAGATTAATTTTTTCATTATAGAGCTCCTTCAAATCTTTTTTTAATTGTACCAATCACAAACAGAAACATTATTTAAACGTATGCTTTTTCTATTTGTAATTGTAATTTGATTGTTTTTTATATGACTGTCTATATAGTTTTTTACTTCTGTTAATTTAGCAAAAAGCCAAACACAACCACTTGCTGTATATATTCTTTTATCGTTTCGGTTTGGGATTGTTAATAAATTTATTCCTTTATATTCTCCTATTATTGGCATTTTTTAATTCTCCCTTCTTTTTAAGTTAATAATAATCTGCTTAACCTGATCCCGGCCTTTTCCCGGGACCTTGTTAAAAAGACTATCTTTTGAATAATAACCTTACCAATAGATAAAAAATTGTCGCGCCTATTGAGTTATAAAACATGGTTTAACTTCTCCATTTATTAATTAAAGGTTTGAGTACTATAAAAGCACTCGTTAAACTTCCCACTATGCCGATTATTGATATTATTATCATAATTGTGTTATCTCTACCTTTCCGACTACATTCCCGTTGAAATCCATTAAAGAAAATTCCTGCTGTCCAGCTTCTATTTTCTCGGCTGCCTCTTTTAATATCCTGGCTGCCTCTACTTCTGGAATATCGCAAAATGCCGCGTTATCCATGTTAAACTCAATTTTACAGTTCATTTTATACCTTCCTTTGGTTTAAGTCTCTTCAGCGCGCCTGTTTGACGCGGACACCTCAGAAGAGGTGTTTCGACTATTCATAATACTGTTTTTTGTAATTCCCGATAAATAGCAGTGTCGGGCCAGCAACCAATTTTATCCCATACTGTTTTATCTTCAAAATCATTTAATCCGCGGTCTTTCATTATTTTGTTTTTAGCGTTTTCCCGCGCCGTTTCGCTGAATTCACGTTGGGCCATTACAAATTTTACTTGTGGTATGTCATCTCTACTATTTGAATACTCATAAATATCTTCCATGCCATTAAAATGCCCATATTCATACTTTCCAGCTATTTTCATAACCGTGTCAAAGGTAGGCCCATCTGTCCAGTCGATTTGTACGTCATTACCACCTGCGAATGATCTGGATGTGATTGAGAACACGACACCAGGGAATGCCGCTTTGAGTTCTTTTCTTATCAGTTTTGCTGCCGCTTTTCTTTCTCCCCAATTAACCCCATTATCATTAATGTAGTTTACCTTATCGCCTATTTTAAACTTTCTGGTTTTCTTGCTCATTTTATACCTCCTACAGTATAATGAAAGTGAAAAGATTGATTAAAACCATTAAAACGATTTCTATTGTTAATATTATTTTAGACATTTGTTATTTATTTTTCGCTTCTTTTAATAGATTGCAGAATGTGTCTATTTCTTTTGCTGGTATCCTTATGCTACATCTGCCTATTGTGTCTTTACTGGTGATGGGCTCAATTAAAATGTATTCTGGTTTTGGCGTTCCTATGCTAGCAATACTAATGCCTTTACATTTAAATTCCCCATTTCTACCAAGAAATGAGGTTGTTTTTTTAAAGAATATTGTTTTTAACATTTATAATCCTTTATTAAAAGATGAAAAATATTATTTCTAAGAATACCGAAATAATACTACATTGTATAAAATCGTAAATTTCTTTTTTTGTGAACATTTTAAAACCTCGCATTGTCTAGTTTGTCGTCTATGATTGACTTTTTATCGTCTAAATTAATAATCAGTAATTTGTTATAATAATCAATTGCGTTTTTGTACATATTTTCAGGGAAAAAACGTGTTTCGATATTTTGGTTGCTGTCCATGTCAACCTGGTTCACTCTATACCGTTGAGATGGTTTTTTTTGTGTTTTAATTATCGATATACTGAGATTTATGTCTTTTATTACTTCTCTTTTTACAATCCAGTGTGCCATGTTATAAAATCCTTTCTTGTTTCGTGTTCCGCGCTTCCCGTTCATTCTCTGAAAATAGCGGAAGGCCGTCAATGTCCATTTGGTTCTGTTTTCTGTTATTGTCTTGTTCTTGTTGCAGGTCTTGAAAAGTTTTTATAGCTTCTGGCCTGGTATCTGCATGCTGTGTATTGTTAAAAAGATCGTTCATTTCCTTTGTTTCTACTCTGACACCTTTTTTAGATTCGCTTTTTTTCATCTTATTAACTCCTTTTATTTGTTTTACATTTATTTACATTTTTAAAATTGATAAAAAAATATTATTCCTCTTCAGCTTCTATAAGATCACAGAACTTTTTTAACGCCTGCCGCGCAAAAACAGAGATCGGAATATTCCATTTTTTAATACAACACTTCTTCACTCTGTTCATCAAAATATTATCTACTCTAACATTAATATTAAGATCATTTTTAACCTTATCTTTATTCTTCATTATTTTAATACCTCATAAACAATATATA
>Ga0307376_10002327_pt1 | contig 18819 bp, 25 predicted proteins | sample TR2MG_FD_202536 | JGI IMG/M metagenome (GOLD analysis project Ga0307376, IMG submission 202536) | Soil microbial communities from Risofladan, Vaasa, Finland - TR-2 | ecosystem: Environmental > Terrestrial > Soil > Coastal area > Acid sulfate soil | place: Finland: Risofladan, Vaasa | collected...
CTCGGGACCCCTGGGAGGGTTCGGGTCCTTCTTCCGAGTCATGTCGGCCTCCAGGAGGCTCTAGGTGAATCCCTGCGTACCGCCGGCTCGGTGGGCATTGAAGCCCACGCGCCCGGGACGCCTCCATTCCGCCGGACGGCCGCAGGGGGATTTCCACAGAATCAGCACAGAAGGAGATCCGCGCGCTCGGTGGGGTAGGCGGCTCGCCGGTGGAGCCAGTACCCGGCGGGGGCCGTCTCTCGCGGTACAAGCGCCCACCGAGCCGCGGAATGAGGTGGAAATTATGTGGAAAACAAGGGGATAACAAGGGGATAACAACGGAAGGACGGTGGAAAACTAACCAATAACTGAGGCAAAAGGGCAAAGCCCGCCCCTATCCCAGCCCCACCCCCCTTCCCCACCCCATGGGATAGGGGCGGGGGCGAGAGTTGGCGGGTGCGCGCCGCAGGCGCGCTCTTTGGGTACTGTCACCCCCCGTTGCAGCGCCCCCCCTCATGGGGGGGCTCGCACGCCGTCAAGGACAGCGCACCGGCTGAGCCCGGGCGACCCGTGCTGGCGTCGCCATGCTCAACCGCGGGAGGTGCACCTTGTACCGTCAGGGCGCACCGTAGCGCCGCCGAACCCCGAACGTCCCAGCGGCCCCATGCCATGGGGTAACCGTCGGCTAGCTCCGATATTCGTCGGGCGGCGGTGATGGGGGGTCCACTGAGGCCCCCGATCATTTCCGATCCGTGCCGCAGCTTATCCGCCACGAAGCACGGGGATTGAAACACTGTAATTCGTTGGGAGAAAAGAGGTTGTAGGGGCACGAGCCTTCGTAGCGCGGTTGTGGTATGATTCGTGCCCCTCAGACAAAAAATAGCCCCGGTCCTCGAGCTGAGGACCGGGGCTGTCCCGTTCCGGGCGGATGGTCGCCTTCTAGGGAACGTCACCGTCCATCCGTTCCTTGAGCGCGCTTGCAAGGTAGGTCCGTGCGAGCTCCGCGCGGTGCGACGGGACCGGCTGACCGTCGGGCACGTCCAGAGCCTTTAGGGCGGCCCGGATAAAGAACCCCAGCGGTGTATGTTCATGCACTGGAGCACTCGGCACGGTGCCGCCTCGAGGCGGTGCATAGGGATGCAATCCGGGCACGGCGCCGGAAGGGCGGAGACCCTTGAGACCGTCGGCGATGGCCCCGAGCATCGTTTCGAGGGCGGCCGTTCGGTCGCAAAGCGCGCCGATTTGCTCCAGGGTGACCCCAGGGGCCTCAACGGGGAGCTCGGGAGTGTCAGGCATCGGACCCGCCTTCCGCGCGGCCCTGGAGGCTGTCGGGCGTGCGTGCGAGCCATGCGCGGGCTCTGGCTACTCCATCGTGGAGCTCCTGGGCCCATGGCTTCCCAACGTCCGGGATGGCGGCGTTAAGATCGAAAAGGATGGTCGCGAGCTCTCCGAGGTCGCCTCTCGGGTGCGCTTCATCGGCCGCCCGGTCCTCCGCCTCGATACGCTTCAGGATCGGCGCGAGCTCCGCCGATTGTTCGGGCGTGAGCGTTACCGCCTCCATCCGGACCGTGTGGGAGCGTCCCCCCGCGGCCGGCTTCGTGGATTGGGCATTACGTTGGGCCGGCGTCCCCGGGTCCGGGTAGGTATGCAGCACGAAAAGCGCTTCCTGGAGCCGATCCCAACATGTCCCGAGCCGGCCGGAAAGGTGCGCCGCGAGTGCGTTGCCACCTCTGACCATGTTGCTGTAGCACCGCGCCGCCTCGCACACCGCCACCATGCGGCCGAACCGGCCGGCCTCGAGCTCGAGGTCGCCCACGGGCCCGTAGATGGACGCGGTCTCGGCGAGCGTGGCGAGGGCTTCGAGCTCATCCGAGAGGTCGCTTCCGACGGGGACGGCGCGGGCCCGCTTGGCGAGTTCCGCGGCAAAGCGTTTCCAGGTGTGGGTTTCCCTGCGGTCCAGGCGGTCGCCGAGCTCCAGAATGAGCCGGTCAAGCATCGGCTCCAGGCCCCCCGCGGCCTTCAGCTTTTCCGCCGTCTCGCGCATGGTCCCCACCACGTCGGCGAGCTCTTGAGCGAGCTCGGGCGGCGGCTCGGGCGCGGGCGGGATTGTGGGGTCGTGCGATCTGTCGTTCGGGGGGTCCGTGGCCCGCTGGGTGCGGAAACGTTGGCCCGTCCGCGCCGCGGCGGTCTCGCCCATGCCCACAAGCGCGCGCAGGACTGCGGAGATCGGGAGGTTAAACACAGACTCCGGCGGGAGAGATCCGATGGTGAAGGGCCATCCCTCGAGCTTGGGCGGGGGCTCGGGCGCGGGTGCGGGCGGCGGGGCCGCCCGCCGTTCGCCGGTGCCCCCTCCCGTCCGCGCCGCGGCGATCTCACCCATTACCACCAGCGCGGAGCCTTCTATAAGGCAGTCTAGCCCGCTAACCGTGAAAACCCGGGCGTTGACGGTTTTGTCAGAGGTCACCGCCTCCACCGCGTCCGGGTCCAGGTATACGGGGCGGCCGTCCGCCGCCTGTCTGAACGTCAGGAAATGCTTACTCATGGGTCCCATCCTTCCCAGGATTAGCTGTTGTTAGGGTGTGACTGGCCGGCACGAAAAGCCGGAGGTTCACGCCGGACCCGTGGAGCCGTGCGCTCGGAGCAAGAGCTCCAGGGCGCTCAGGAGCGACTCCGGCAGGATCCCGTCCAGGACCCGGCGAGCCAGGCGCGACGGAATCCACCACGGGAGGTGGATGCTCAAAAAGAGCAAGTCGAGGAAACGGTCTGTGTTCTCCTCCGTGAGCACCTTACGGAGTGTCTCGAGGGTGATCTGCCGGGCGCCCGTGAGGACGTTCGGGACTTGGTTAGTCATGGCGGAACCTCCAGGCATCGGTGAATGCGTCGGCTTCTTGTATTCGCCTCATTTCGAGGTAATTGGCCGCGTTGTACGAAATCGTCAGGAACCCGAGCAACCCGAGGAATTGCCGGCCGGTCGGCCCGAGCTCCCGTCCCTCCACGGCCGCCCACAACATGAAAGGCCCGACAACGAACACGTCCAGGAGTCGGACCCCTTGAGCCTTCACGGGACCAGCCTCCACGCCCCGTCCCCGAGCTCGGATTGAGTGAGCACCTCGAGGGTGTGCTTCGCGGCGTCGGTGCCGCCGAGGCGGAAGGCCAACCCGACGTATGCCCAGGCATTCGATACGGGGGCCCCACCTTCCTCCCACCGCCCGAGCGTGCGCGGGTGGACACCTAAGCCGTAGGCTACGCGCGCTTGAATCACCATCCCACCGCCCGACCACGTCCGGGTCGGGAGTGATTCGCGGAGCGCTCGCATTACTTCGGCCGGCACCATGGGCGTGGCCCGCTTGAAGCCGTCCCGGACCTTCTTTCGGCGCGGGCTCATTGTGGGCCTCCGGTCCCCTCGAGCTCGAGGGCCGGCCGCGCGCGGATGTCACAGTCCCGGGAGCAAACCAACGGCGCGCCCCGGAAAGGACGGTACCTGTAGAGGTAGAACCTTCCCGCGTCGTCCTCCCGCGCCGGCTTGCCGCAACCGCTGCAGGCCGTTCCCTCTGTCACGAATACGCGACCCCTCACCACACCGGGGCTCATGGTGCGACCCTCCGGAGGAACCGAGGCACAAAGCAATCCTCGAGCTCCCCGGTCCGTCGGTTGAGGTGACGCCGGATCCCGCCTACGTCGTGCGCTAGCTCGAAGTCTGAGGCCACGGCCAAGGCTTCGAGGTTGAGCGGAGTCCGGTGGTGGACGGCCGCTAGGTCCATGAGAGTACTCTTCCGGCCTTCGCCGGTCTCTCCGTCCCTCTGCTGCATGGCCTCCCAGCGCCGCGCAATAAACTCCGCGACTAGGCGCTGTCGTGGACTGAACTTCGCGAACTCCACCGGGGAGCCTTCCCATCGTAGCATTTTCCGCCTCCCATCCATGCGGCCCCGACCAGCGCGGGGCCCGGCGCCCTAATATGGCACCATGCCGGGCCCCGCGCCAGCAATTGGGATCCCAGTCGGACCCGGAGGTCCGATTAGGAGATCAGCGAATGCGGGAGAAGGGCGGTCAACCGGACCTGCGGCGCGGCGACACCGGACCCGACGGCCACCGACTTGGTGACCACGATGTTGACCGCGTCGATGGTGGTGACGGCCCAGAGCGACAGCCCCGCCTGCACCTGGAGGAGCGGGCAGAGGGCGACCACCACGGGGACGGCGCCGAGCCCGTGGGGGATGTTCCCGGAAGCGGCGTCGGCGTCGGCGTCCGCTTGGATGTCCGCCACGAACGCATACGTTCCGGCCAACACCGGGGTGATGGTAAATGCCATGGTGCTACTCCTCTCTGACGCGGTGGTGAAGTAGGGTGGTGAGGAAGAGGAGTGCGAGGCTCCCGATTAGCCACGCGGGCAGCGCGCGGCTGACGGTGACGGTCACCCCCTCAACCTCTATCGGATCCTCAATGCCTCCGGTGTGGCCGCCCCATCCGGGAACCGGCGTGTACTGTCCGACGCCGGTTTCCACGAAGGCCGCGGAGTCGGCCTTAGCGAATTGCTGTTGCATGTCGGCGATCGGTGCCATGTGGATATGTTCTCCCTGATGCCCCGGAATCGCCGGTTCGTAGATCCACCGGCCGATGTAGTCCCGCCACGGCTGGCTCGTGCCCCAGGCGAAAACGTCGGTCAAGTCCGCGTTCGGCGTGATGAAGTCCACCGTACCGCCCGCGGGGTGGGCTCCGGTGCGAAGCAGGCACCCGTCCCGCCACCATTTCCATGAGGTGACCACGACGGGCCCCCACCGATCCCGGACCGGCTGAAGGACCCGCTCCGCAGTCTCGCGAAGTCGAGCGATGTCCGCCGGGCTGGCGTGCCGCCAGCACGGCATTTCCTCGAGGGTGAAGTTTCGGGCAAGGACCGTCACGAGCTACCGCGCCCTCCGGAGTGTGGGGAGCAGGAGCAGGGCACCGAGGGCGAGGATCGGAGTCCACGGGATCGGCGCGGCCGCCGGGATACCAGCTCCAGGAGCTCCACCGTCTCCAGGAGCTCCACCGTTGCCCGGGGGCGGCTCGTGGTTGGACTGGAACAGACACTTTTGGAGCGCAGCATCCCACACGTACCCGGACGGGCACTCCCCGGGCGTGGTCGGTTCCTCCGGCGGGAGCTCGGGGGGCTCGGCCGGCGCGCCGGCCTCCCAGGTCTCCACGACGTAGATCCCGTAGCCTGCGGCGGCGCCGTAGACGGTGACGGGTCCGCCGAAGGAATAGAGCTCGAACGCGGCCCTCGAGCCGGGATCCGCGGCGTACTGAAGGTTGAAGTTGTGGCCCGGTACCGAAAACCGGAGCTCGCCGGACGCCATGACCTGGAGCTGGCCCGTGATGCTCGGCGCATCCCAGGGCAGGGCGTAGCTACCGAGTCCGGAGGGCCGGCCGCATCCCTGGAAAGCGTACATGTCGGAACCTCGCAAGAATGAAAGAGACCGTCCTAGGTCGTGAGCTCCACACCGTCCCGGGTGAAGGATCCGGTCCTTATGCGCCAGTAGGCGAACCGGATCCCGTTGCCCGCGCCCAACGTCCCGTGGCGCAGGGCAAGTTGCATGACGTTCGTGGCCGCCGGGTTCCACCAGCACCCCCCGGCGAGGTTGGTGAACCGCAGTTGAGTCGCACCGGGGAGTAGCTGGCCACCAACGTACACGTCTACGGTAGCGTCCCGCGCGCCCGATCCTCCGGTGATGAAGAAATCAAAGCTCTGCCAGTCGCCGGCGGCCGGCGGGGCAGGGATGGCGACTTGGGTGAGCACGCCACCGGGGCCCGGTGTGGTGGCGTCGTATGCGGTGAAGTTGAGTCCGCCCGCTCCATTCCCGAAGATCCCGAACCCGCCGGCGTTCGCCACCACACCGCCACCGAACCCCGGCCAATTCTGGACCAGGAGAGCGGCCGGACTGTTGATTACCGCCACCCCGGATGCGCTGGTCAAGATAGCGCCAGCGTCGGGGGCGAGGGTAAAGCTGATCCACACCGCCCGTTGATGGGGAAGGGTAGTGACCCCGGGAGGGAAGCTGACAGCGGGCCCGATGGCGGGGAAAAGCGGGATGTTTCCCCAGGTGTGGCAGAGGATCGCGGCGACCGTCTCCCAGCGCTCGGCGAACATGCCGCGGTACCGGCCCGTAACGCGCGTTGCCCCTCCGCCCGCCTGATCGAAGGTTTGGAGGTCGCGGCTAAGCGTGGTGGTGACTTGCGCCGTCACGAAGGTTTGCCCGCCGATCATGGCGCATTTCCCACTCTCCGCCCTGGCAACCTGGTTGTGACGCCACGGCCATTGAATGTCGAGCGCCCAGCTTGGGGTGGGGCCCTGGAGAATGACGGTGGAGGGCATCGGGCGAGCTCCCTAGATGTCCCAACCGGCGCGGCTCGCGTCGGCTAGTGCGCTCGGCACGATCCACCCGTGAAGGATCGCGCCCACGTTGTAGGCGCCACCGTCCAGGACGGTAACCGACACCTCCACGGTCCGGCCCGGCTGCACCTCAATGTAGACTTCCTCAGGCCCCCAGGACTGCGCCCATACTGCGATTACCGCGGGGAGTACCGGAATCCGCTGCCAGCCCGGAACGGGTGTTCCGTCCACCCGGACCGCGAAAGCGATGTCCGAGGTCCCGAGCACTTGCTGTACCTGGAGCACGAGCGACCGGATGTAGGCAACCGATCCCTGAGGTACCAGAAAGGCAGTTCCGGGCAGCACGGCCGGCGTGGTGGCCACACTCGCGCCGGCGACGTTCCCGCCCACGATGAAGTCCTGACCTTGCGGCGGCTTTACCTCATTGACCGGGGGAACCGTCCGGACGAACCCGGGCAGAGCTCCACCGCCAGCTCCCCCGCCCCCGAAGGGCAACGGCGCGGCTCCACCTCCCGGGCGAGCTCCGCCCCGTGCGGCCTCTTCGGCCGTGGCGAGGAATTGCGGCGGGGTCTTCCAGAGCTCGGGCATGGTCAGGTGTTAAAGATGTTGATTCCGCCGAACGACAGCCGCACCAGGTACGCGGTCGCACCGTAGGACGCAGCGGAGACGGTGATGATGGAGCCGCCCGAAACGAGCCGGGGCGCGACGAGCCCGCCCGAGCCCGCATTCGGGTTCGTCAAGCTTCCGATGATCGCAGCCCACGGCATGGCGCCGTTGGTCAGATCATCTCCGCTGGAGAACCGCACCCATGCGGTCAGCGACGGATCCGGAACCGACACGTCGGGCGCGGCGACCGTGTACACGCGCCCCACGATCTCCATCAGCAGGAACGCGGCCACATTCTGGAGCGGCGTCGTGAGGTCCGCAGCGCCGCCGACGCCGATGGCCGCCGCGGTTGTGATGGGCGTATAGTACGGCCGCAGCGTCCGGCCCCGGTACTCCGGCGGAATCCACGACAGCGCCTCAGCGAGATTGATCATTTTCGATCCGCCTTGCGGATAAGGTTCGCATTCACCGACCTACCCCACCCGGCGCCGCAACCGGGCGGGTTACTCGCGGGGCTTCCGGTTTCCCGGACGGCGCCCCCCTTATCGGCGCCTCAGCGCCTTTGTAGTACCGATACCGGACCGACCCGGCGTCGCGGGCGGTGGAGGCGGCCCGGTGTGGATGGGCACACCGGACACTTGCGGCCCTGCCGAACCGTTCTGGCCTCTCACCGCCCGCTTTCCTTACCGGATCTGCCGATAGTACGTCCCGTGCATGGCCAGCTTGAGCGCCACGGTCGCCGTGAGCGCCACCGCGGCGGGCCAGCGGATCTGCCAGGAAAACGCCTGGAGCGGGAGAATGAGGATGGACGGATCACCGTCCGGCCCCACGCCCATGCACCGGCCCTTCCCGATGAACCCATTGTTCCCGTACTCCACGGCCGTCCGGGTGCTGAATCCCGTCGGCCCGCCAGCCGCGGGAACCGTGGCGAGCGAGAAGTGGCAGTACGGCTTCCCGGAATACAGGAACTCCATGAACGGCGACTGCCCCGCGGTGGTGCCGTAGAGGAGGGCGTACATGTCCCTGAGCCGGGGGAAGTCCCCGGGCTCGGCCGTGATGACATCGAGCGTCACCACGCGGGGCGCGAAGAAGTCCGGGTTGGGGAGCTGCCCGGCCGCCTTCATGTTGGTGACGAACCCGTTGTTCACGTCGGCGGCCGTGAAAAAGGTCAGATTCTGGGTGACGGTGGTGACGTAGGGCTGGGTATCGTAGAGCTCGAACTCCAGCGCCTCCATGTTCCCCTTGACCGCCCCGGGGGTGCCGATACTGCTCAGCTCCTCCATGGTGTGGGGGATGACCAGTCCGTGCATGTGTTTCTCCTCGAGGTTGAACGTCAGAGGTTACTGGAAATACTCGATGCCCGAGCCGGGCGGCGAGGTCTGCCATCCCCGGAGCATCAGGGCCCGTCCGGGCTTGCGAGCGAAGGCCGGCAACGCACGGCGCGCGCCCGTGAGCGGGCGTCGGACGTAGGATCCCATGGTCCCACTGACGGCCGTGGAGATCACCGGGAGGTTGGCGCCGGCGATCATGCTCTCCATCGGGGCGGCGAGCCCGCCCGCGAGGACCATGCGCGCCACGTCCGGACCGGCGAACATGTCCGTGACCCAGCCCAGGGCGACGGCGAGCGCGGCCTGAATGGCCAGGCCCGTATTCCCGGCGGTGGGGAGACCCACCACGCCGGGCAGCGCGCGGACGGCGACCTTGCCGCCGATCACCTCCACGGCGCCAAGCGCGCCATCCACGAGCATTCCGACCAGGTCGGTGCCGAGCCCGTCCGGGTTGCGGCGCCGGCGGCCATGGCGGGGCAGGAAGCGGCCAGAGGCGGACCGGGGCGCACTACGCGCCGCCTTCTGAGCCGACGCACGACGGCGGGGCTTGGCCGGGTTGGCCGGGTTCTGGCGGCGGCGACGGTGCGTCCCGCCCTTGACGAAACGTCCCCGCTTATCGCGGGCGGGCTTGCTGGCCATGATCTCACTCCTACTTGGAGGATTGACGAGGAACCTCACAGATCCCGCCAAATGCGCCGGCGGGGATGAAAAAGACGGACACTCCCGTCCTCGAGCGCTTGCATCCGGACGCCTCTCCGGAAGGTGTGCGTGTACGGCTCGCCGTCGTCGTCGTGGACGTAGTCCAGAGACAACACGCGGCGACTCCAGAGCCCGTCCGGTTGCGGGTTCGCTCCTAAAATCATGAGCTGCGGGTTTTCGGACGGAGGCAGGCAGGGGTTGGACCGGCGCCGGCCCCGTTGCATGTACCACAGAATCCCGAAGACCGCGGCGGCCCCCAGGACGGTCCCTATCCCGAGTCCACCGAGGACCGACATGTCGGGCATCGGGCCCGCGGCGTCCATGAGCTCGAGGGCCTCCGATGGGGTGAGGGTGCCCGCTTCGATCATGTCGAGAATCTTGGCTTGTGCGGCATAGGAGCGGAAAACCCACGCCACGATTAGGGCCAGGGCCACGAGCCCCGCCAGGATCGCCGGCGGAATAATGACGGCCCCTAGCCCGATGAATCCCCGGGATTCTTCGATCCGCTTGGCGGTTCTCGCCTGGACCCGAATCAATAGGGCGATTTCGTCCACCGAGGCGCGCGCCTCTTCCTTTTCCCGACTCGGCGGCAACGTGGCCGCGAGACTGGCGGCCCGATGCTGCAAGGCCAGTAATTCGGGGAACATGTCCCGGAAGCGAACCCACGTCGACTTGAGGTAGAGAACGGGATCCGTGCCGCTTGAGGGAAGTCCCGCGGCCGCCATTGCGGAAGGGTACGCGTAGCTCATGGGCGCCCCCTGCGCTGGGAAGCGATGAGAGCGACGGCGAGCCCACCGAGAATCCAAAGTGCGCCGCGGCCGGGGACGCCAACCGTGGAGGGTGCCGGAGCTCCCGGAGCTCCCGGAGCTCCCGCCGGCGTGGTGGGCATCAGCCCGGTCCCTTCCGGCGTGGTGCTTGGATATTCCGTGGACGGCGGCCCCAGCTCGCCCGTTGGGGTGACCCCGTACCCACGGGAGCCCGTCGCCTCGATATACGCATCCTGGACGGTCACCAGACCGGCGACCGGGTCCCATGTGCCCGTCACCATGAGCGCGGGGCCTTGCGGGGCGTACGTGGCAAGCCAGGTGGCCGCGGCCGGATCAGAGCCCGCGGCGATCTTGTACGTCTTTCCGTCGGCCCCGTAGAGCGTCGCGTTTTCCGGGATCCCTTGGCCGGTGACATGGACGGTTGCGATCTGCTCACCCGTCCACGGTGGCGTAGGAGCTGGCGCGGGCGTGGGCTCCGCTGGCGCCGGCGCGGCCGGCGCCGCGGGATAGATGTCCGTGACGTATGAAGGGAGGTTCGAGGGGTCCGGTCCCGTTGTCGTGGCGAACTCGTTTGCGCCCAGGCTTCCGGCCCCACCGTTCGAGAGCATCCGACCGTCAGAAAGCAGGAACCCCCCGAATACAACGCGCGCCTTGCCCGCTTCGCCGTAGGTCTTGATGAGGCTCTCCACGCTTCCCCATGCCGGCGTGATGTTGACGAGCGTCACCGTTTTGCCCGGCTGGTCGTCGGGGGAAATGATGATGGAATGTCCATCGGGCGACGCGTGCCAGGCGCCGCCGGCCACATAGTAGCCGAGCGCATACACCGGCTCCGCACCTAACCCACCCCCGCGGCGCCCGTAGCTCATGGGGTCCTCCGGAGGGCGAAGAGGGCAATGACTCCCACAATGGCGGCGGGCCCGATCCACGACGGAACCGCGGCCGGTTCCGCACCATTCACCAGCTCCTCACCCGGCCCCGTGCCGTCCTGGGGCGCCCCGGATTCCGGGGGCGGCTCCGCACCGTCCACCACTTCGGCCGGCTGTTGCACTTGTGCGTAGAGCGTTTCGATGGCCGCCGCGGCGGCTTGGCTCGGCGCATCGTAGGGGGTGCAGTCGGCGCCGCCGTGGGCCTCAGCCACGAGATAGCCGGCGAGATTGCGGAGACTTGCCGGCGGCCACCAGCGGTAATAGCTCCGCATACTGATACTGGCCTTGGCCGCCTCGGATTGTTCGAGTGTCGAGCTCTTGAGAAGTTGGAATACATCCCACACGTCATAGGGACCGATGCAATGCACGATCCCGTTTAGAGCGTCGTGGGCATAGGTCGAAACGTCCATCAAGCGCGCTTCTTCGTCGGGCTCATGAGGAACCAGATCCCGAGCCCCAGCGCGGCGAGGACGGGGAGCCCGGCCGTGAGCGTGCCGCCAGTCAGCTCGGGGAGGCCCGGGATCATGGACGGGGCTTCCGCGGCGAGACTCCGGATCGCCTGCGCGGCGAGTCGGCTTTCGTTGTCCGCCGCGGTGCAGTCACGGCCGCCATGCGCTTCCGCTACCAGCATCCCGGCGAGCGAGGGAAGATCAGCCGGCGGGAACTTCCGGTACCAGGACCGGGCGGCGATGCTCATTCGGACGCGGGCGATCTGCTCCGCGGTGGCCTTGGTGAGTAGGGCGTAGACTTCCTCGGGAAAGAACGGGCCCGAGCACATGATTACGCCTTGCTGCGCCCCGAGCCAGAAGTCGTCTTCATCGGCGACGTTGTCCAGGCCGAGCTTTCTCCCGAGCCAGCCCAACGCGCGATCCCACCACGCGTCCCCATAGGTCGGATAGGGGCCCGTGTACGTTGGGGGCATGGCGGTGTCGGGCCCGGGGAGGCCCGGATAACTCGCGGTCGGCGGAAGGCTCTGAGTGCCGGGGTAGACCGGGTAGCCGGACGGGTAGGCATACATTATCGGGCCTCACAGGATCAGCGTAAGCTCTTGAATCGCGGGAGCGCCGTCCGCTGGCCGCATAATGTCCAGCTCTACCCATACACCGGGCGGCTCGAGAACGTCCACAAAAACGTGATCCGGAATCGGGCCCAGCCCGGTAATGACCGCACAATAGCGGGCCGGTAATCCGCCTGCAAGCGCAAGTGCGGCGCCCAGGACCGCCAAATCGTCACAATCGCCCCGGAGTCCCCGGCTTGGATACTGGAGCCAGCGGTCGAGCTGTAGGGCCGGGGCGGACAGGAGCTCCACATCCCACGGGTCCTCCACCATAACCCACCTGTCGGCGAGCCAGTCCCGGAGCGCCAGCGCTGGCCAGCGCTCGCCCTCCATGAGCCAGCCCGCTAAGTCACGGACCAGCGGATCGGCGGCGCCCTCCCGGGCGAGACTGGCCATCGCCTCGAGCGTCGTTCGGATTCCCGCCAACGTCGCCGGGATCCACGTCCGCCGGACAGTCACCGGATAGCTCATTCGTCCCCGGTCTTCCCGAAATGAGCATTTAACATGCGCTCCAGGCCGTCAAAGCGCCGCGTCAGGTTCGCGAGATTCACTTGTACCGTGGTGATGTCTCGGGAAAGTTTCCACGCCATTCCGACCACGACTACCAGGCCGCCGAGCGTGAAACTTAGGTCAGGTTCCATCAGGGCTGCGCCTCGGAATGTGGGGGGCGGACGGCCGAACTTACCGCCCCCCAGCGTTGGGGGCCAACCTCCAGGGAACCCCTCCGGGCACGGCGCCGCCCTAGTTTTCGGGGAGCTCCGTGAGTACTCCGAGCTCCGCGCCGGCGTCTTCCTCTTCCTCTTCCTCAGTCTCACCGGCCGGGCTCAGGTTCTCCCGGAGGCCGTGCACGAGCTTTTCAATCCATGGCCGGTGCGGGCCCAGCTCCGGGAACCAGCCGATCAGACGGGTGAGCGCACTTCCGTCCAGGACGATCTCTGCCAGCGCATCGTGCCAGCCGGGCGGGATCTCGTCGGCGATAACATCCGCGCGGATCCCCGGGTCCTTGCCTTGCTCTGCCCAGGTGACCAGGTAGGGCACGAACTGAGCGAGGACCCCGCGAAGGTCGGTTACCGGGGGGTTGGGTTCGCCGGTCTCTGCCGGAATCTGCGCGGGGGTGCCGATGCGTTGCTCCAGGATCCGGAGAAGGGGAACACCGACCCGGTCAATCACATGGTCGTAGGGGCCTCCACCACCCCCTCCTGAGTCGCGCACCATCTCCAGGAGGATCTTGACGAGGCCCAACATCTCTGAGCCGTCCCGGACGGGCGTTTCAACGTGCGGCACCACGCGGGCCTGCATTTCCTTCACGAGCTCGAGGACCATCCGGAATGTGTTGGCGTCGGCCGCGGCGGCCGGAGGGTTGCGTAGGTCCGCCACGAAGTCTTTGAGCTCGGCGAGTGCCGCCACGATTCGGTCCTCCCGCCGGAGGCCCTCGAGCTCGGCGACCCGTTGCTCCGCTTCCTCAGCGCGGCGCCGGTCGCGCTCGGTATCGGCTTCCGGCTCCACGGTGCGGCTGAGATCCTTGGCCGGCCCCACAATAGAGAGCTGCTTAAATCCGATGTACCCGCTCTTGTTTTCCTTATTGGGCGGCCCATGGAGCCGGACAGAAAACCTGCCTCCACCCCAGCGCTTCCGGATTTCGTCGGGAATGTCTACGGCCGGCCAGGGCAGCGAGCCACAATACTCTTGGCGGGAGTCGAGGTCATTGTACCGATAGACCACCACCCGGTCCGCGTCCTCACCGAGCCCGGCGAGAAACTCCTCGACGGATTCTACCGGGTCGAGCGCGCGGAGCTCGGGACCCCTGGGAAGGTTCGGGTCCTTCTTCCGAGTCATGCCGGCCTCCAGGAGGCTCTAGGTGAATCCCTGCGTACCGCCGGCTCGGTGGGCATTGAAGCCCACGCGCCCGGGACGCCTCCATTCCGCCGGACGGCCGCAGGGGGATTTCCACAGAATCAGCACAGAAGGAGATCCGCGCGCTCGGTGGGGTAGGGGGCTCGCCGGTGGAGCCAGTACCCGGCGGGGCGTCTCTCTCGCGGTACAAGCGCCCACCGAGCCGCGGAATAGCTGGAAATTATGTGGAAAACAAGGGGATAACAAGGGGATAACAACGGAAAGACGGTGGAGAACTAACTAATAACTGAGGCAAAAGGGCAAAGCCCGCCCCTATCCCAGCCCCACCCCCTTCCCCACCCCATGGGATAGGGGCGGGGGCGAGGTTGGCGGGTGCGCGCCGCGGGCGCGCTCTTTGGGTACTGTCACCCCCCGTTGCAGCGCCCCCCCTCATGGGGGGGCTCGCACGCCGTCAAGGACAGCGCGCCGGCCGAGCCCGGGCGACCCGTGCCGGCGTCGCCATGCTTAACCGCGGGAGGTGCACTCTGTACCGTCAGGGCGCACCGTAGCGCCGCCGAGCCCCGAACGTCCCAGCGGCCCCATGCCATGGGGTAACCGTCGGCTGGCTCCGATATTCGTCGGGTGGCGGTGATGGGGGGTCCACTGAGGCCCCCGATCATTTCCGAACCGTGCCGCAGCTTATCCGCCACAAGGCACGGGGATCGAAACACTGTAATTCGTTGGGAGAAAAGACGTTGTAGGGGCACGAGCCTTCGTAACGCGGTTGTGGTATGATTCATGCCCCTCAGACAAAAAACAGCCCCGGTCCTCGAGCTGAGGACCGGGGCTGTCCCGTTCCGGGCGGATGGTCGCCTTCTAGGGAACGTCACCGTCCATCCGTTCCTCGAGCGTGGTTGCAAGGTAGGTTCGTGCGAGCTCCGCGCGGTGAGCTGGTACGGGCTGACCGTCGGGCACGTCCAGGGCCTTCAAGGCGGCCCAGATAAGCATGGAATCCGGTGCATGTTCATGCACCGGAGCATCCGGCACGGTGCCGCCTCGAGGCGGTGCATAGGGATGCAATCCGGGCACCGTGCCGGAAGGGCGGAACCGCTTGAGCCCGTCGGCGATGGTCCCGAGCGCGTCCTCGAGGCGGCCGGCGCGCGTCACCAGCTCGGAAATGGCCTCCAGGATGTTCCCAGGGGCCTCAACGGGGAGCTCGGGGGTGTCAGGCATCGCCGGCGCCTCCCTTCGGAGCCTCAGGGGCCGCCGGGGCCTGCCTGGAGCGTTCGAGGATCCGCTCAAGCTTTTCCGTCTCGGCCTCCGAGACGCGGACGCCCTCCATGTGGACCCGATAAGGCTTGCCCGGCTCTACTGCCTCGCCTGGAGCGAGCGGCGGCTCCGGCTTCGTGGATTGGGCGTTATGTTGGCCAGCGGCCTCCGGGTCCGGATACATATGAAGCGCGAAAAGCGCTTCCTGGAGCCGATCCCAACATGGTTCGAGCCGGCCGGAAAGGTGCGCCGCGAGTGCGTCGCCACCTCTGACCATGTTACTGTAGCACCGCGCCGCCTCGCACACCGCCACCATGCGCCCGAACCGCCCCACCTCCAGGTCAAGGTTGCCCACGGGCCCGTAGATGGACGCGGTCTCGGCGAGCGTGGCGATGTCCTCCAGGAGCTTGCGATGGCCCCTTGTGAGGTCTGGAGCCGTCACCTCCGGGCCCTTCCGGGCCCGCTTGGCGAGCTCCGCGGCAAAGCGCTTCCAGACGTGGTTTTCGCGCCGGTCCAGGCGGTCGCCGAGCTCCACAATGAGCCGGTCAAGCATCGGCTCGATTCCGCCGGCGGCCATCAGCTTTTCCGCCGTCTCGCGCATGGTCCCCACCACGTCGGCGAACTCTTGAGCGAGCTCGGGCGGGGGCTCGGGCCCGGGCGCGGGCGCCGGGGCCGCCCGCCGCTCGCCGGTGCCCCCTCCCGTCCGCGCCGCGGCGATCTGGCCCATTATCGGCCCCGCGCGGCCCAGCACCACCCAATTCCGCCCGCTCTGCATGTGGATGGTTGCATAAAGGTTGGGGGTTTCCGCGGCATCGTAGACCGCCTCCACCGCGTCCGGATCGAGATACACCGGGCGGTCTTTAAGGGCGGTTATGAACGTCAGGAAGTGCTTAATCATGGGTCCCATCCTTCCCAGGGTTAGCTGTTGTCAGGGTGTGAAGTTTCGCGTGAGCTCACGCCGGACCCGTGGAACCATGCGTTCCCAGCAAGTGCTCCAGGGCCTTCAGGAGCGACTCCGGCAGGATCCCGTCCAGGACCCGGCGAGCGATGCGCGACGGAATCCACCACGGGAGGTGGATGCTCAAAAAGAGCAAGTCGAGGAAACGGTCTGTGTTCTCCTCGGTGAGCACCTTACGGAGTGTCTCGAGGGTGATCTGCCGGGCGCCCGTGAGGACGTTCGGGACTTCGTTAGTCATGGCGGAACCTCCAGGCATCGGTGAATGCGTCGGCTTCTTGTATTCGCTTCATTTCGAGGTAATTGGCGGCGTTGTACGAAATCGTCAGGAACCCGAGCAACCCGAGGAATTGCCGGCCGGCCGGCCCGAGCTCCCGTCCCTCCACGGCCGCCCACAACAGGAAAGGCCCGACAACGAACACGTCCAGGAGTCGGACCCCTTGAGCTTTCACGGGACCAACCTCCACGCCCCGTCCCCGAGCTCGGACTGACTGAGTACCTCGAGGGTGTGCTTCGCGGCCTCGGCGCCGCCGAGGCGGAAGGCCAACCCGACGTATGCCCAGGCATTCGATACCGGGGCCCCACCTTCCTCCCACCTCCCGAGCGTGCGCGGATGGACACCTAAGCCGTAGGCTACGCGCGCTTGAATGACCATCCCACCGCCCGACCACGTCCGGGTCGGGAGTGATTCGCGGAGCGCTTGCATTACTTCGGCCGGCACCATGGGCGTGGCCCGGTCGGTGCGCTTGAGAACCTTCTTGCGGGGCGGGCTCATGATCCCCCTCCCGTCCGCTCGAGCTCGAGGGCGGGCCGCGCGCGGATGTCACACTCCCGGGAACAAACCAGCGGCGCGCCCCGGAAGGGACGGTATCTGTAGAGGTAGAATCTCCGTCCGCTTGGATCCGTGTAGGCGACTTTCCCGCACCCGGCGCACGTAACCGGGCGCGGGAAATTGATCCGCGGGAAATTGATTCTTTGCCTCACCACACCGCGGCTCATGGCGCGACCCTCCGGAGGAACCGAGGCACAAAGCAATCCTCGAGCTCCCCCGTCCGTCGGTTGAGGTGACGCCGGATCCCGCCTACGTCGTGCGCTAGCTCGAAGTCTGAGGCCACGGCCAAGGCTTCGAGGTTGAGCGGAGTCCGGTGGTGGACGGCCGCTAGGTCCATGAGAGTACTCTTCCGGCCTTCGCCGGTCTCTCCGTCCCTCTGCTGCATGGCCTCCCAGCGCCGCGCAATAAACTCCGCGACTAGGCGCTGTCGTGGACTGAACTTCGCGAACTCCACCGGGGAGCCTTCCCATCGTAGCATTTTCCGCCTCCCATCCATGCGGCCCCGACCAGCGCGGGGCCCGGCGCCCTAATATGGCACCATGCCGGGCCCCGCGCCAGCAATTGGGATCCCAGTCGGACCCGGAGGTCCGATTAGGAGATCAGCGAATGCGGGAGAAGGGCGGTCAACCGGACCTGCGGCGCGGCGACACCGGACCCGACGGCCACCGACTTGGTGACCACGATGTTGACCGCGTCGATGGTGGTGACGGCCCAGAGCGACAGCCCCGCCTGCACCTGGAGGAGCGGGCAGAGGGCGACCACCACGGGGACGGCGCCGAGCCCGTGGGGGATGTTCCCGGAAGCGGCGTCGGCGTCGGCGTCCGCTTGGATGTCCGCCACGAACGCATACGTTCCGGCCAACACCGGGGTGATGGTAAATGCCATGGTGCTACTCCTCTCTGACGCGGTGGTGAAGTAGGGTGGTGAGGAAGAGGAGTGCGAGGCTCCCGATTAGCCACGCGGGCAGCGCGCGGCTGACGGTGACGGTCACCCCCTCAACCTCTATCGGATCCTCAATGCCTCCGGTGTGGCCGCCCCATCCGGGAACCGGCGTGTACTGTCCGACGCCGGTTTCCACGAAGGCCGCGGAGTCGGCCTTAGCGAATTGCTGTTGCATGTCGGCGATCGGTGCCATGTGGATATGTTCTCCCTGATGCCCCGGAATCGCCGGTTCGTAGATCCACCGGCCGATGTAGTCCCGCCACGGCTGGCTCGTGCCCCAGGCGAAAACGTCGGTCAAGTCCGCGTTCGGCGTGATGAAGTCCACCGTACCGCCCGCGGGGTGGGCTCCGGTGCGAAGCAGGCACCCGTCCCGCCACCATTTCCATGAGGTGACCACGACGGGCCCCCACCGATCCCGGACCGGCTGAAGGACCCGCTCCGCAGTCTCGCGAAGTCGAGCGATGTCCGCCGGGCTGGCGTGCCGCCAGCACGGCATTTCCTCGAGGGTGAAGTTTCGGGCAAGGACCGTCACGAGCTACCGCGCCCTCCGGAGTGTGGGGAGCAGGAGCAGGGCACCGAGGGCGAGGATCGGAGTCCACGGGATCGGCGCGGCCGCCGGGATACCAGCTCCAGGAGCTCCACCGTCTCCAGGAGCTCCACCGTTGCCCGGGGGCGGCTCGTGGTTGGACTGGAACAGACACTTTTGGAGCGCAGCATCCCACACGTACCCGGACGGGCACTCCCCGGGCGTGGTCGGTTCCTCCGGCGGGAGCTCGGGGGGCTCGGCCGGCGCGCCGGCCTCCCAGGTCTCCACGACGTAGATCCCGTAGCCTGCGGCGGCGCCGTAGACGGTGACGGGTCCGCCGAAGGAATAGAGCTCGAACGCGGCCCTCGAGCCGGGATCCGCGGCGTACTGAAGGTTGAAGTTGTGGCCCGGTACCGAAAACCGGAGCTCGCCGGACGCCATGACCTGGAGCTGGCCCGTGATGCTCGGCGCATCCCAGGGCAGGGCGTAGCTACCGAGTCCGGAGGGCCGGCCGCATCCCTGGAAAGCGTACATGTCGGAACCTCGCAAGAATGAAAGAGACCGTCCTAGGTCGTGAGCTCCACACCGTCCCGGGTGAAGGATCCGGTCCTTATGCGCCAGTAGGCGAACCGGATCCCGTTGCCCGCGCCCAACGTCCCGTGGCGCAGGGCAAGCTGCATGACGTTCGTGGCCGCCGGGTTCCACCAGCACCCCCCGGCGAGGTTGGTGAACC
>Ga0307376_10002328_pt1 | contig 18815 bp, 19 predicted proteins | sample TR2MG_FD_202536 | JGI IMG/M metagenome (GOLD analysis project Ga0307376, IMG submission 202536) | Soil microbial communities from Risofladan, Vaasa, Finland - TR-2 | ecosystem: Environmental > Terrestrial > Soil > Coastal area > Acid sulfate soil | place: Finland: Risofladan, Vaasa | collected...
TGGGCGCGCGCCACCGCTCCCGGGCAGGATGCTGCCTCGGTGGATATGACCATCACCAGCAAACGGCCGGCATCTTTGCTCGGTGCATCCAGTCCGGCCAGCAAGGCAGTGCAGCTGCACAGCATGACGATGGAGGGCGGCATGATGAGAATGCGCCAGGTAAAGGCGATTGAATTGCCTGCCGGCAAGCAGGTCAATCTCCTTAAGAGCGGCTATCACCTGATGCTGATCGGATTGAAGGCGCCGCTCAAGAAAGGTGAAATGGTGCCGTTGACGCTGAGCATCAAGGTCGGCAGGCACCGCGTGATAAAAATCAGGAGCATGGCCGAAGTGACGTCGCTGACCGCCAGCGGGTATGCACCACGGGACGATGGGCATCAGCACATGCCAATGTAAAAGCGGCCGCCCTCCTGCAAAAACGGCGGCTCTGCGCCCTTGCTTGTTGGGGGCGTTGTTTCGTCCAGGACGCCATGGTTCATGACCTGCGGCATATGCCGCAGGGGTTGAAATCAACGGACAAATATTATATTCAACCTTTCAATCAGATATTAATTGACATTAATTAAGGACTTAAAAGCAATGAATGTCACGCATGACCCATTCTCCATCAGAAAAATATTTCGAATTTCCATAGCCACAGCGCTTGCCCTGTTGTCATGCAGCCCAATAAATAACGCCTTTGCCTGTGCCACATGCGGCTGCTCACTGTCCACGGATGCAGCCACGGGATATTCGGCCAGCACAGGCTGGCGTGTGAGTGCGGACTACTCGTTTATCAACCAGGACCAGTTGCGCACCGGCACCGGCACGATATCGCCAGCACAAGTCGCAACGATCAACGATGCCGGCGGCAACCAGGAAGTCGAGCACCAGACCATCAACCGCTACCTCACCTTGGGCCTGAGCTATTCGCCCAGTGCAGACTGGAACTACCGGCTGCTGGCTCCCTTCATAGGCCGCAGCCACACTACCTATGGCGCCGCGTCCAACCCCCTTACGCCCGACCAGCTAAGCGGCGCGAGCGTCGACAGCCTGGGTGACATCAAATTCATCATCAGTTACCAGGGCGTGCTGCCCACTCACAACCTCGGATTCCAGCTCGGTGTGAAACTGCCCACGGGCGATTATGGCGGACCCAACGCGAGCGGCACGGGCACGGTAGGGCGCAACCCCGTCTCGTTCGGCCCGGGCGGCAACGCGGGTGGTCAGCTCCTCGACACCAGCTTGCAGGCCGGCACCGGCAGCACCGACCTGATCGTCGGTACGTATTTCTACCAACCGGTGAGCCAGAATTTCGACGCCTTTGTCAACGGCCAATTCCAGGCGGCCGTGATGGAAAAACTCGACCAGGTCGGCGCGGACTACCGCCCCGGCAACCTGGCCACCGTGAGCGTTGGCCTGCGCTATGAAGCGAACCCCGGGATTGTGCCGCAATTGCAGGTAAACATCACGCGCAAGAGTGCAGAGCTGGGGGCGCTTGCCGACACGGCCGATACGGCAGGCACGGTGGCGTACCTGAGTCCCGGGATCAGTGCGAATGTGATGGCCAACACGCAGATGTACGCCTTTGTGCAACTGCCGTTATACAGCCATCTCGATGGCTACCAGCTGTTCCCGCACTACACCGCCACGGTCGGGATCAGCCATGCCTTCTGACCCGCCCCGCACGGTGGGGATGGCACTTTCGAAGCGGATTAATGTCTGATGTAATGTTTTGCTATTGCAGCATGGGACACTGAAATGACTCGCGAACCTGACTTCGGTCGCAAAGCCGTGCATCAGCCTGAGCCTACCCCGGACTTGCAGCGCCGCGCGCTGTTGCGGGGTGCAGTCGGGCTGGGAATCGCGGCGGCTGGCGGCCTGCTTGCCCTGCCGGCGCAGGCGCAAGAGCTGAAGCTGGGCCAGCCGGCGCCGCCATTGGTGCTGCACACCCTGGACGGACAGAGCATCGCCACACGCGACCTGCTCGGTCAGGTGGTGATCGCCACCTTCTGGGCTACCTGGTGCGGTCCCTGCCGCGAGGAGTTGCCGCTGCTCTCAGCCTATGCCGCGAATCATGCGCAACAAGGCCTGCGCGTGCTGGGCTTCAGTCTGGACGGGCCGGAAGATCTGCCCAAGGTGAAGGAAGTGGCGGCGAGCCTGAGTTTTCCGGTGGGACTGCTCGGCAACCCCTGGGCCGGTGACTATGGGCGTATCTGGCGCATCCCGGTAAGTTTTGTCATCGATCGCAAAGGCCGATTGGCTGATAACGGCTGGGATGATGCCAAGCCGGCGTGGACCAGGGAACGGTTGCGGCAGGTGGTGGGCCCGCTGCTGCGCAAGGATTGAGCTTGCGTTCGCGGCAAGTCAAATTACCCCCAGGCATCCTGCAGCGAAGCGATCAGCGCACGATTCGATTCACTTTGCATGGGGCCACATATTGCAACGGGTGACGGCAATTGGATGAATGAGCGGATCAACCAAATTTTCATTCAGTTCAACATCCGAATTTTCATCCGGGAAACATCCGATCAAGCCCAATATCAAGTCACACAGCAGACAACTTCAGACACGAAACGGTATAACACTGCAAATACTCCATACTCAATTTGAGTAGTTGACAGTGCGTGCAAAGCATCGGTTATGCTGCACGCGTTTTACGATAGTTCGGACGGCGGGATATTCCACATGAGTCTGTTGAAGAATGGTTATTTGCCGGCATTTTTGGCCGGTGCGGTTTGCGTGTTCGGTTTCGCCCCGTTCGGGTTCTTTCCGATTCCGGTAATCGCGCTTGCCATCCTGTTTGCGCTTTGGCAGCGCGCCAATACGCCGCGCAACGCGGCATGGCTGGGCTACGCGTTCGGCTTGGGATTGTTTGGTGCGGGGGTCAGCTGGATCTATGTCGCGCTGCATGAATACGGAGACATGCCGATGCTGCTGGCCCTGCCGGCCACCGCGCTGTTCGTCGCATTTCTTGCGCTGTTCAGCGCGCTGGCCGGCTATGCGCAGGCGCGATTCCCGGTAACGCAAAGTTTGCGCACACTGCTGGTGATGCCGGCGGCATGGGTGTCGGTCGAGTGGCTGCGCGGCATGATATTTACCGGCTTCCCGTGGCTGACCCTGGGCTATGCCCACAGCGGCAGTCCACTGGCCGGTTATGCGCCGCTGTTCGGTGTGTATGGCGTGTCGCTGGTCGCCGCGGTCAGCGCCGGATTGCTGGCGTATTGCGCCAACCTGCTGCGCGAGCCGATGACGGCATTGCGCGGTACCCGATCCTTTGCAACCTCATTGCGGGGAATATACCTTCCGCTACTGATGCTGGTTGCGCTGTGGGGAGCCGGCGCAGCACTGCACAGGGTAAGCTGGACCAAGCCCGTCGGCGAACCGTTCAGCGTGGCGCTGGTACAGGGCAACATCGCGCAGAATCTCAAGTTCAGCGAAGATGCGCTGGCGGGCACACTGGAAACATACCGCCGCCTGGTGTTGCAGAGCAACGCGCGCCTCACCCTGTTGCCCGAGACTGCATTGCCGATGCTGCGCCATGAAGTTCCGCAGGATTTGACAGAACAGCTGCGCGATCATGCTTTGAAAAATCGCGGGGATGATTTGATTGGCGTTTTTGAGCGTGACAACGGCAGTTATTACAACAGCGTATTTTCATTGGGTGCCGGCGACGAACAGCATTATCGCAAGCACCATCTGGTGCCGTTTGGAGAGTTCATCCCGTTGCGGCCTTTGCTCGGCTGGTTCATCAACGGCGTGCTCGACATTCCGATGGGCGATCTGGCACGCGGCGATGCACGGCAGGCGCCGCTCGACGTTGCCGGGCAGCGTGTCGGGGTCGACATCTGTTATGAGGATGTGTTTGGTGAGGAAATCATCCGTGCCCTGCCGCAGGCCACGCTGCTGGCCAATTTCACCGACGATGCGTGGTATGGACATTCGTATGCGGCCGCACAGCACAACCAGATGTCGCAAATGCGCGCGATGGAAACCGGCCGCATGATGCTGCGCGCCACCAATACCGGTATCACTTCCATCATAGGCGCAGACGGCAGGATATTGCAGCGATTGCCGCAGCATGTGGAAGCGGTGCTGCTCGGCAAGGCGCGGGGCTATGGGGGCACCACGCCCTATGTGCGCTGGGGCAATGCGGCAGTATGGCTGTTGATCATGCTGATGCTGGCGGGAGCATGGTTGGCGGATCAGCGGAATGCTATTTCGTCCAGGAATCCTTGAGCGTGAGGGTACGGTTGAATACCGGCTTTCCGGGGCGGTGATCATGGCGGTCCGCACAAAAATAGCCGAGCCGCTCGAACTGGTAGCGGGTTTCCGGTGCGGCATCTTTCACGCAAGATTCGACCCAGCCTTGCACCACTTTCAATGAGTCGGGATTCAGGTAAGTGCAGAAGTCGATTTCTCTGTCAGCATCCGGCTCAGGCACGGTGAACAACCGGTCATACAAGCGGATCTCGGCCGCCAGCGCATCCGCGCAGGACAGCCAGTGGATCACGCCCTTCACCTTGCGCCCGACCGGATTCTTGCCCAGCGTATCCGCATCGATCGAGCAGCGCAGTTCCACCACGTTGCCCGCGGCATCCTTGATCACTTCATCGCAACGCATCACGTAGGAATAGCGCAGCCGTACTTCGCCGCCCACGGTCAGCCGCTGCCAGCCTGGCGGCGGAGCCTCGCTGAAGTCGTCCGCCTCGATCCAGATTTCCCTGCCGAACGGCACGATCCGTGAGCCAAACTCGGGATGCTGCGGATGAAAGCCCGCTTCGCGCGATTCGGTCTGTCCCGCCACGAAATTCGTTATCACCACTTTCAACGGGTTGACCACGGCCATCACGCGCGCGGCTTTTGCTTCCAGATCGTCGCGGATGGCTGATTCCAGCACGGCCATGTCCACGGTGTTGTTGCTCTTGGAGATGCCGATCAGCCTGGCGAATTCGCGTATCCCTTCCGGGGTGTAGCCGCGCCTGCGCATCCCGATGATGGTGGGCATGCGCGGATCGTCCCAGCCCGACACGTGCCCCTCATTGACCAGTTGCAGCAGCTTGCGTTTGCTGGTGATGGTGTAATGCAGCTCCAGACGCGAGAATTCGTACTGGCGCGGATGGCAGGGAATCGTGATGTTGTCCAGTACCCAGTCGTAGAGCGGGCGATGGTCCTCGAATTCCAGGGTGCACAGCGAGTGCGTGATGCCTTCCAGCGCGTCCGAAATGCAATGGGTGTAATCGTACATCGGGTAGATGCACCACTGGTCGCCGGTACGCAGATGATGGGCGCGACGAATGCGGTAGATGACCGGGTCGCGCAGATTGATGTTGCCGCTGGACATGTCGATCCTGGCGCGCAATACCTTTGCTCCATCGGCAAATTCGCCGGCCCGCATCAGCGCAAAAAGATCGCGATTCTCCGCCACACTGCGGTCGCGGTAGGGGCTGTTTTTACCCGCCTCGGTCAGCGTGCCGCGATACTCGCGCATCTGCTCCGGTGTGAGGTCATCCACATATGCGAGACCCTTGTTGATGAGTTCCAGTGCGTATTCATACAGCGCATTAAAATAATCTGAAGCCCAGCGCACTTCGCCGTTCCACTGAAAGCCAAGCCAGCGCACGTCGTCCTGTATGGAAAGTGCGTACTCGTCGTTTTCCTTTTCCGGGTTGGTGTCGTCGAAGCGCAGATTGCATTTGCCGTGATAATCCTGGGCCAGACCGAAGTTCAGGCATATGGATTTTGCATGGCCGACATGCAGATAACCGTTCGGTTCTGGCGGGAAACGGGTGATGATGCTGCTGTGCTTGCCGCTGGCCAGATCGGCATCGATGATCGTGCGGATGAAGTTGGATGCGGCGGATAGTGGCGTACTGCTCATAGGGGGTAATCTGGGTTTGTATCAATCAACGGCCTGCGCGGAGGATTCTACCCGAAATCAGTTGCGGCTCGGGGCAGACATTAACTGTGAAAAGGTAACGTTTATTTGATAGAATCGGCACCGATTTTAACAACTCCGCACGTCCGGAGCGACTTACACAGGCCTGTGGCTTGTCATCCGGAACCGAACCACTATGAAAACTGTTGAGCATTATTTCCGCCTTGCCGCGCTGTTTACCAGCGCGCTTCTGTTGTGTGTTGGCACGGTTGCGCATGCCGATGAAATCGGGGATGCCAACCTGCTGTTCAAGCAGGGTCAACGCAGTCAGGCGCTGGACAAGGTAAACGATTATCTCGCCAGCAAGCCTAAAGATGCGCAAGCGCGATTTCTTAAAGGCCTGATACTCACCGAGCAGGGCAAGACCGCCGATGCCATCAGGATATTTACTGGCTTGACGGAAGACTATCCGGACCTGCCCGAACCCTACAACAATCTCGCCGTGCTGTATGCCAGCCAGGGCAAATACGACAAGGCCAAACAATTGCTGGAAAAGGCGCTCAGCACCCATCCCAGCTACGCGACCGCGAACGAGAATCTCGGCGATATCTATGCCAAGATGGCGAGCCAGGCATATGACCGGGCCCTGCAGCTGGACAGCAAAAACACCGCGACGCAAACCAAGCTGGCAATGATACAGAATCTGTTTGCCGACGATGCCCACAATCATGCCGGTGTTGCAACGAACGCAGAAGTGTCGAGCAAGATCGAAGGGCATGTTCCTGCCAAGGTTGTTGCAGCGCCGGCCATTGCCGCGAAAAATCAGCCCGAGCCGGTTTCCGTGGCTTCCTCCGCGGTAGCGGCAGCACCTGCCAAAGCAACTGCAACCAAGGCAGAAGTAACCAAGACGGAGATAGCCAAGACGGAGATAGCCAAGGCGGAGATAGCCAAGGCGGAGATAGCCAAGACAGAGGTAGCCAAGACAGAGGTAGCCAAGACAGAGGTAGCAATTCCCGCGAAACAAATCGTCAAGCAAAATGACGATGCTGAAATTAGGCGAACCGTTACGGCCTGGGCGAAAGCGTGGTCGTCGCAGAATACAGGCCAATACCTGTCCTTTTATGCGAATGATTTCAAGACGCCAGGCGGTGAAACACGGGCTGCGTGGGAGGCGATTCGCAAGGAACGCATCAGTACCCCAAAGTTTATCCGTGTGAGTGTGAGCATCAAATCCGTATTATTAGCCGACCGTGCGCATGCCACGGTAAAGTTCCGCCAGTCCTATAAATCCAGCCATCTCAATGTGTTGGATAATAAAGTCTTCTTGATGGTCAAGGCCGGAGAAAAGTGGTTGATCAAGGAAGAACGCAGCAAATAATCATGCTGAGGAATCCCGCACCGATTCTTGTGTTGTTGTTCGGCTTGCTGCCGGGTACCGCGCTGGCCGAGCAGATTGTGCCGACTCCCGAAACGCAGCTGGTCAATAGTCTGCAGGCCATCAATCACGACCATCTCGACGTTGCGCTCAACGAGGTGGATAGCTTGTTGCGTGTTAATCCAAACTTCAGGCTCGCGCAACTGGTCAAAGGCGATCTATTGATGGCTCATGCCGGCGTGATCAATAATTTTGGCAGTGCGGCAAATGCACCCCAAGCGGAAATCAAAGGCCTGCGCGACGAGGCGCGGGTTCGACTGCAGCGCGTATTGTCACAATCGGACAGCAAACTCAGGCCGCGTTTCCTGTGGCAGCTGGACGCACAACAGAAATATGCACTGGTGGTCGATACCAGCCGCTCCACGCTATTCGTATACCAGAACGTGGATGGCGAACCGCGCTATGTCACCGACTTTTACGTCACGATCGGCAAGTTGGGCGCCGATAAATTGGCTTCGGGTGATCAGCGCACCCCCATCGGCGTTTATTTCATCAAGGCAGAATTGCCCAAGAAGGACCTTGCTGACATCTATGGCGATGCAGCATACCCGATCAGTTATCCCAACGAATGGGATCGCAGAAACAAGCGTACCGGTAGCGGCATCTGGCTGCATGGCACACCCAGCAACACCTATAGCCGGCCGCCGCGCGACAGCAACGGCTGCGTTGTGCTGGCAAATGCCGATCTGGAAAAGCTGGCCCCTTATCTGCAAGTGGGGATTACGCCCGTTATTATCACCAATCAGATGGCCTGGGCCAGCGAACAGGATCAGGCGGAACGTACCAGCCTGATGCAGGAGATCGAACAATGGCGCAAGGACTGGGCCAGCCTGAATACGGATGCTTACCTCAAGCATTACGCGCATAATTTTTCAAGCAACGACATGGATTACCTGGAATGGGCGAAACAGAAACATCTGGTCAACAGCGCCAAGTCCTGGATCAAGGTGGCCATTTCGGATGTCAGCATGTTCGTTTATCCCGAACAACCGGATATGGTGGTCGTCGATTTCGAGCAGGATTACAAAAGCAACAATCTGTCCAACCGGATGAAAAAACGCCAATACTGGATCAAACGGGACAACGGTTGGAAAATAATTTACGAAGGAGCCGCATGACATGAAACATCTGTTAACTGCATTGTTTACCCTGTTGTGCTGCTGCGCAATGCAATCTTCCTATTCTTCAACCCAGCATACTCATTCGACAAAGGGCAATAAAATCATGGTCAAACTGCACACCAACAAAGGCGTCATCACCCTGCAACTGGACGCTGAAAAGGCACCGGTTACCGTCAAGAATTTTCTCGAATATGTGAACAGCGGATTTTACAACGGCACCATTTTCCACCGCGTGATCGCCAACTTCATGATCCAGGGCGGCGGCTTTGAGCCGGGCATGATACAGAAAAAAACCAATGCACCGATCCAGAACGAGGCCGCAAACGGCTTGAAGAACGACAAGTACACCATCGCGATGGCCCGTACCGGTGACCCGCAATCCGCCACCGCGCAATTCTTCATCAACGTAAAGGACAATGAATTCCTTGATTATCCCGGGCAGGATGGCTGGGGCTACTGCGTATTCGGCAAAGTGGTGGAAGGCAAGGAAGTGGTGGATGCGATACGCAACGTAAAGACCGGAAACCGTTCCGGCTTCCAGGATGTGCCGCTGGAAGACGTTATTATCACCAGCGCGGAAGTGGTGAAATAACCCAGACAACGGCGCTTCAGGCGCCGTTTTTTTATGCCCCACACCCTGTTCATCTCCGACCTGCATCTGAGTGCCGACCATCCGCGTAGCATGGTGATGTTCCAGCGCTTCATCGCGACACTCGCACCGCAAGCCGAGGCGCTTTATATCCTCGGGGATCTGTTCGAATACTGGGCGGGTGACGATGACCTGCACGACCCTTTTCACGCGCGGGTAATCGGCGCATTGCACGGGCTCGCAGCGCACGGCACAGATGTTTATCTGATGCACGGCAACCGCGACCTGCTGATGGGCGATGCGCTTGCGCAGGCCTGCCATGCCAAACTGCTGCCGGACCCCACCCTGCTCGACTTGTATGGCACGCCCACGTTAATCAGCCACGGCGACACGCTGTGCACCGACGATGTCGAATATCAGCAATTCCGCACCCAAGTGCATGACGCCACGTTCCAGAAAAGCTTTCTGGCCCAGCCGCTCGCGGAACGCAAAGCCCATATCGAAATGCTGCGCCGGCAAAGCACTTCTGCCAAACAAACCAAGGATACCGCGATCATGGATGTGAACGATGATGCGGTCGCCGCGCTGTTGCGGGAATACTGTTATCCGCGACTGATACACGGCCATACCCACCGCCCCAAGCGCCACGAGCACAGCGTGGATGGACACATTTGCGAACGCTGGGTATTAAGCGACTGGGACCAGAAGGCTGCGGCATTGCGCTGCGATGCGCAGGGATGCCGAGTGCTGGAATTCTGACGTGGCGTACCGGGACTTCTGCCTTTACTTGCCGCACAGTTTCTCGCACGGTAGGCCGTCGCCTTTCGGATTCAGTGCGCTCACGCCGCAGACAGTGAGGTAATAATGCGCCTCGTCGCAGGAACGCATCTGCGCGCAATGATGTTTGCTGCCGCAGGTGTAATCGCCAGGCGCAAGCACCGGCGGCAAATCGGTTTCCGCCGCATGCAGTTTGCGCCACCGCCAGGGCGGGATCGGATCGTGCTGCGCCCACAAGCCTCGTCCGGCCTGCCGTGCTTCCTTCTCCAGGGCAATGTAGCGGCGGTCGCTGTGATAGTGGGAATACTCCCACGCCATGCCGCGCCGCACCATTTCCTCGTTGACCTTTAGACCATTCACTTCCAGCTGCGCGACGGTGCGTCCGTATTTATCCACCGCCACTGTGTGCACCCGGACTTGCCTGTGCAACACCATTTCTACCAGCGAGCTGCGCGAGGCTGCGCCGAATGACTGTGCTTTTTGCGAGTTGGGCGGCTGGCCGCCCATCCCTGCATGACCCACTTCCGGCGCGTCGATCTCGGCCAGCCGAATTTTCACCAGTCCGCCTGCGCGTTGTCCGGCGGCTCTATGCAGAACCAGCACGGTGTCGCCATCCAGCACGGCAATTACCCTGGCGGAGAATTCCTGTCCGGAGCCGGGCCCGAGGGCAGCGCCGCAAGCCGACCCGTTCAAACCCATCAGCACAGCACAAAACAATGCCGTGGCTGTGCGGCTCATATCAGCGCGCTTTTGACCAATGCAATGCACATTAATGCATAACCGGCAGCAAGAAGGTCGTCGAACATCACGCCCAGGCCGCCGTGCCAGTTGCTGTCGAAATAGCGTATCGGGGGGGGTTTGACGATGTCGAAGATGCGGAACAGCACGAAGGCCAGCAACGACCAGTACCAGCCGGGAGGCGTGAAAAATAGCACCAGCATGAATGACACGATCTCGTCCCACACGATGCCGCCATAATCCGGGACACCCAATGCCTTGCCGGTGATGTCGCAGACCCATACGCCGAGCGCGAAGGCCAGCACCAGCAAGAAAATGAACCACATATCGGACAGCCTCGGCGCGAGCAGCCAATACAGCGGGAAAGCGACCAGGGTACCGAATGTGCCCGGTGCCTTGCGCGCCAAACCGCTGCCGAAGCCGAATGACAGCATATGTGCGGGATGGCTGAACAACAGCCGCCAGCCCGGTTTAACCCAGCCAGGCCCAATCCCGGATTTATCTGAAATGTTCATAACCGCCATTTCCAAGGTGGAGTCGATTCCCCGCTGCATCGTGCACGATGCAGTCGCTGCCCGCAACAATTTTTCCGATGCAGGTCAGCCGCAACGAAAGCCGGGTACCGATGCCGATTATCTCGGCATGGCGCACGGCCGGGGCGGTAAAGCACAACTCGTAATCATCACCGCCCGACAGGATGCATTGTGTTCCCGCGGGTGTCGTCGCATACGCCTGCATGGCCGGGGAAACCGGCAGCGATGCCATACCGATTTCCGCTCCGGCAAGCGAAGCGTCGAGTATATGCCCGAGATCGGCAAGCAGGCCGTCGGAAATATCGATTGCACTGCTGGCGATGCCGCGCAATGCCAAGCCCAGCGCGACGCGCGGCTGCGGTTGGTGCAAAGCCTGCGCGCAGGAGGTGAACGTGGATTCGGACAGCAGGATGCGCTTGTGCAGATGGGCAAGTGCCAGCGCGGCATCGCCCAGTGATCCGGATACCCAAATCTCGTCATCGGGCTGCGCGCCGTTGCGCCGCAATGCATGCTGTGCTGGCACCTCGCCGATTATCGTCACGCACAGGTTGAGCGGGCCGCGCGTGGTATCGCCCCCGACCAGTTCGACACCCTGTTGTTGCGCCAACGCGAAGAAGCCCGCGCTGAACTGCTCCAGCCACGGTTCATCCGCGTCGGGCAACGCGATCGCCAGCGTCGCCCAGCGCGGTGTTGCGCCCATCGCGGCCATGTCGGACAGGTTCACCGCCAGCGTTTTATGGCCCAGCAGAAACGGATCGGCATCGGGAAAGAAGTGCGTGCCGCTGACCAGCATATCGCTCGATACCGCCAACACATGGCCCTCGCTTGGCCTCAACAGTGCGGCATCATCGCCTATACCAAGCAGTGCATTCGGTGTGGCGCGGGCGAAATAGCGGCGAATCAGGTCAAATTCTGTCATGCGGAAATTTCCGCTTCAGGGTGCGCGGCCTGAAAATTCCTGCGCGCGGAGTTGCGGCGCGAGCTTGTCGAGCACACCGTTGACGAACTTGTGGCCGTCGGTGCCGCCGAAGGTTTTGGCGAGCTCGACGGCCTCGTTGATGATGACCTTATACGGAACTTCGGGATGCTGCGACATTTCATAGCTGCCCAGCAGGAGCACCGCAAATTCCACCGGGCTGAGCTCGGCCATTGGCCGGTCCAGGTGCGGCGCGAGCAGGACCTCGAGATCGGTGTGCTGCCCCAGTGCGCCGCGCAATAAATCGGAGAACAGTTCCTTGTCGTAGCGGCCGAGATTCTTTTCCGCGTGGATCTGCTTCTCGATTTGCGCCTCGTCACCCGCGGTGATGCGCCATTGATAAATGCCCTGCAGCGCAAGTTCGCGGGCGCGATGGCGCGGGCTTCTGTTTGGGGATTTCTTGATTTCCACGGATACCCCTGTGTCGTGTCCCATCTCCCTGTTGTTCATCCCAATTCCCGCAGCAGATTGGCCATTTCGATCGCCACCAGTGCGGCTTCGCCGCCCTTGACTTCCATACGGGCGATCGCCTGCTCGTCAGTATCGGTGGTGAGGATCGCATTTGCGACCGGGACCCCGCAGGCCAGCTGTACTTCGTTGACGCAACGTGCCGACTCGTTGGACACCACCTCAAAATGAAAGGTGTCACCGCGTATCACCGCGCCCAGCGCGATCAATGCGTCAAACTTCTCGCTTTCAGCCATGTGCAGCAGTACCAGCGCAATTTCCAGCGCGCCCGGCACGGTCGCCAGCGTGATGTCATCTTCGCGCACACCCTGTTGGAGCAATTGGGCGCGACATGCACCCAGCAGGCCTTCACAAACTACGGTGTTGAAGCGGCTCTGCACGATGCCGATGCGCAAACCCGCGCCAGCCAGGTTTTTTTCCAGTTCTTTCATGAATAGTTTTCCTTTGTCAGGGCGTTTAAATAGGACGGTGTTCGGCGTAACCCACCACTTCCAGCCCGAATCCCGTCATGCTCGGCATCTTGTGCGGTGTGGCCAGCAAACGCATCTTGCCCACATTGAGGTCGCGCAAAATCTGCGCGCCGATCCCGTAGCTGCGCGGATCCCACTGGGCAGTTTGCTGGCTTGCCCCGTCCAATGTGGCGCGAATGCGCAAATCCAGGGCTGTTTCACCGCGATGCAGCAACACCAGCACCCCGGCCGGCGATTCACCGATTTTCTGCATCGCATGATTCACGCTGATCGAATGGGCATGATCGGTTTGTTCCAGGAAATCCATCACCGAAAGCGGTTCGTGCACGCGTACCAGGGTCTCGCCATCATGGCGAATATCGCCCTTCACCAGCGCCAGATGGGTGCGCTGCGTGGTCTTGTCCACGTAGGTCACCAATTCGAATTCGCCGTAGGCAGTTTGCACCTTGCGGCGCGCCACACGCTCGACCAGCTTTTCGTGCTGGCTGCGGTGTTCGATCAGGTCGGCAATCGTACCGATCTTGAGTCCGTGTTGTTTGGCGTACGTGATCAGGTCCGGCAGACGCGCCATTTCCCCATCGTCCTTGAGTATCTCGCAGATCACCGATGCCGGCGTTAGTCCGGCCAGCTGTGCCAGATCGCATCCCGCTTCGGTATGGCCGGCGCGCACCAGCACACCGCCATTCTGGGCACGCAGCGGGAAAATATGACCGGGTTGAACGATGTCGGAAGGTTTGGCATTCCCGGCCGAGGCGGCCAGCACGGTGCGGGCGCGATCGGCCGCCGAGATGCCGGTGGTCACCCCGCTGGCGGCCTCGATCGATACCGTGAAGTTGGTCGCCAGGGGCAAGCCGTTCTCGCGCACCATCAGCGGCAGATTGAGCTGTTTGCAGTGATCTTCAGTCAGGGTCAGGCAAATCAGCCCGCGGCCATGCTTGGCCATGAAGTTGATTTTTTCCGGCGTGGCGAATTCGGCGGCAAACACCAGGTCGCCTTCGTTTTCCCGGTCCTCCTCGTCCACCAGCACGACCATCCGCCCGGCGCGGATTTCGGCGATGATGTCCTGTATTGATGCGATATCGGTCATGCTTGTCCTAAAAAATTGTCGGGCTTGCGCAGAATGTTCATTGTGCGCCGCCACAAGGTTGATGATTCTACCATCTCGGCATGAGCAGCCACGTGTCTTAACTTGCAGGGAAGCAGGCGAAAGAGCACAGCGAACATCCGCACCGGTCACCTGGTCCGCCAGGGTGGCGCGCGAAAGTTCGGTGCTCCAGTTGGAAAATACCGGAGTATTCTCGAATAGGCCAGACAAGAATTGCCTGTACGGTACCGCGACGAAACATGAAGACCGGTGCGCCCGCCCTGCGGTCTCAATGTGCTCGCGGCGCGGGCCTAATCATGTTGCACCGACAGCATGCGTTCCACATAACGCGCGATCAGGTCGACTTCGAGGTTGACCCGGCAGCCCGCCGTCAGATTTTTCAGGTTGGTCATCGCCAGCGTGTGCGGGATCAGGTTGAGGCTGAACTCGCATGACCCTGATAGATCATCCGCCACCCGGTTGACGGTCAGGCTGACACCGTTGATGGTGACCGAACCTTTGATCGCGATGTATTTTGCCAATGCCTGCGGCGCGCGTATATCCAGTTTCCAGCTTTCGCCCAGATCGGAAAATCCGGTGACTTCCCCGAGCCCGTCGACATGACCGCTGACCAGGTGCCCGCCCAGCCTGTCGGCCAGGCGCAATGCCTTTTCCAGGTTCACCGGCGCGCCGATCGCTTCCAGACCCTCGGTGCAATTCAGGGTTTCGCGCGAAACATCGACCGTAAATCGGTCGGCGGTATGTTCGATCACGGTCAGGCATACGCCGTTCACCGCGATGCTGTCACCGGTCTGCACGTCGCCCAGATCGAGCGCACGGGTCGCGATTTCCAGCCGCAAACCGCCGTCGCGGTCGCCGGCTTTGGCAATGTGCCCTACATCCGCAATGATTCCACTAAACATGTTCCACCTTTGCCGTAATGCGCAAATCGTTCCCGACCTGCCGCACATCCTGCCATTTCAAACCAATGCGCTGATCCAGCGCGGTCAGTTCGCCCAACTGTGCCATGCCGCGCGCGCCGTTGCCCAGCAATTGCGGGGCGACATACAACAGCAACTGATCCACCATGCCGGCGCGCAACATCGCCCCGTTCAGGGTGCTGCCCGCTTCCAGCAACACTTCGTTGCAGCCGCGCTGCGCCAGATCGCGCAACATTGCCGGCAGATCGACTTGCCCATTCTCATTGGCCAGTACAGTCACTGTTGCACCGGTTTTTTCCAGCGCCGCAATTTTTTCCGGGTTGCGCAGCGCGGCATAAATCAGCACCTTGCCTTCCTGCAGCATGCGCGCGGTTGACGGCATGCGCAGCCTGCTGTCCAGCACCACGCGCAACGGCTGCCTTTCAGTCGCGATATCGCGCACATTCAAACGCGCATCGTCCGCCAGCACGGTGCCGATACCGGTCAGCACCGCACAGGATCGCGCGCGCCAGTGCTGTACATCCCGCCTTGCCGCATCGCCGGTGATCCACTTGCTGGTCCCGTTTGCCAGCGCGGTACGGCCGTCCAGGCTGATTGCGATCTTGCTGCGCAACCAGGGCGTCCCGCGCGTCATGCGCGTGAAAAATCCCTTGTTCAGTTCGATTGCATCGGCCTCCATCAAACCGCAGTCTACGTCGATGCCGGCGGCGCGCAATCTGGCGATGCCGGTACCCGCAACCAACGGATTCGGATCCTGTGCCGCCACCACCACCCGTGCGACACCGGCTGCAATCAATGCATCGGCACAGGGCGGTGTCCTGCCATGATGGCTGCACGGCTCTAGGGTCACATAGGCGGTCGCATTGCGCGCCTGTTCTCCCGCCTCGCGCAGCGCAAGCACTTCGGCATGCGGTTCGCCGGTACGCCGATGCCAGCCGCTGCCGACGCACTGTCCATCCACGACCAGCACGCAGCCTACCCGCGGATTCGGGCTGGTGCCGTACAACCCCAGTTCGGCCAGCCGCAGTGCCTCCGCCATCCAGCGGCTGTCTTGCGCGGCGAGCATGTCAGGTTTTCTTTTTGACGGGTTTGCCGGGGACCTTGCGCGCCGGCGATTTGCGTACCGCTTCGACCGCCTCGGTGAAATCCCCGACATCCTGGAAACTCTTGTACACCGACGCGAAGCGGATATAGGCAACCTTGTCGAGCTTGAGCAATTCCTTCATCACCATTTCGCCGACCTGGCGCGAGCCGATTTCACGCTCGCCCAATGCGTGCAGCTTCTGGGTGACATTGTCGATTGCTGCTTCGACCAGTTCGGCGGAGACGGGGCGCTTGTGCAAAGCGCGCTTGAAACTGGTGCGCAATTTTTCCTCGTCAAATTCGCTGCGCATGCCGTTCTGCTTGACTACCTGGGGCATACGCAACTCGATCATCTCGTAGGTGGTGAAGCGCTTGTCGCAGGTCAGGCAGCGGCGGCGGCGGCGGATGCTGTCGCCATCCTCGCTTTCGCGGGTATCAACCACCTGGGTTTTGTCGCCTTTGCAGAAAGGACATTTCATATCGGGCAGTCGCAAGTCGCAAGTTGAAAGTCATAAGTCACTGGCCGCCGCGCTGCAGCGACATAAGCGATTGATGACCTGTGCCGTTCGACCAACATTTTATGCATCATAAACCGGAAACTGCGTGGTCAGCTTCTTCACCTCGCCAATCACGCGGTTGATCACCGCATCGTCGTTGGGCGCATCCAGCACGTCGGCGATCAGGTGGGCCAGTTTTTCGGCTTCCAGTTCCCGGAAACCGCGCGTGGTCATGGCCGGGCTGCCGATGCGGATGCCGCTGGTCACGAACGGTTTTTGCGGGTCGTTGGGGATCGCGTTCTTGTTCACGGTGATATGCGCCCGTCCGAGCGCCGCTTCGGCTTCCTTGCCGGTGATCTGCTTGGCCTGCAGATCGACCAGGAACACATGGCTGTCGGTGCGCCCGGATACGATACGCAGTCCGCGCTCCTGCAGAACCTTGCCCATCACCCGCGCATTTTCCACCACCTGGGTCTGGTAGGCCTTGAATTCCTTGCCGGCGGCCTCCTTGAAAGCCACCGCCTTGGCCGCGATCACATGCATCAGCGGGCCGCCCTGCAAGGCGGGGAAGATTGCCGAGTTCAGCGCCTTCTCGTGCTCGGCCTTGGCAAGGATCAGCCCGCCGCGCGGGCCGCGCAGGGTCTTGTGGGTGGTGGTGGTGACGAAATCCGCGATGCCGACCGGATTCGGGTAAATTCCCGCCGCGATCAATCCCGCATAGTGCGCCATGTCGACGAACAGGTAGGCGCCCACGCTGTCGGCGATCGCGCGGAAGCGCTTCCAGTCGATCACCAGCGAGTACGCAGACGCACCTGCGACGATCATCCTGGGCTTGTGTTCCAGTGCCAGTGTCTGCACCTGGTCGTAGTCTATCCCTTCGCTGGCATTCAGGCCGTACTGGACCGCATGGTACAGCTTGCCGCTGATGTTCACCGATGCGCCGTGGGTCAGGTGGCCGCCATGCGCGAGCGACATGCCGAGGATGGTGTCGCCCGGTTTGAGCACCGATACATATACCGCCTGATTGGCCTGCGAACCCGAATGCGGTTGCACGTTGGCGTATTCCGCGCCGAACAACGCCTTGGCGCGGTCGATCGCCAGCTGTTCCACCACGTCCACGTATTCGCAACCGCCGTAGTAGCGCTTGCCCGGATAGCCTTCCGCATACTTGTTGGTCAATTTGCTGCCCTGGGCTTCCATGACCGCCGGGCTGGTGTAGTTTTCCGACGCGATCAGCTCGATGTGATCTTCCTGGCGGCGGTTTTCATTTTGTATGGCCGACCAAAGCTCGGGGTCGGTAACGGCGAGGGTGTTTTTGCTGGAGAACATGGCGCGATTCCTGGATTGTGAATACTTGAAAGGCGCAAATTCTACCATGTTGCGCGTACAAACACGTCCAGACAGGCTGGCAGACCGCTTTACGATCGGTTCGGGTCGGGATTCAGGCTTCCGGCAAATTTACCTGTCAGGAGCATATTTCCGGGTTATGGATTGCGCCGGCGGGAATCGATTAAAATTGTGCCGCCAAGCACGTGGGGCTACAATACCCGCATGCCTGATTTCAATTTGACCCACCACTTCCTGATTGCCATGCCTGCCATGCAGGAAGGCGTTTTTGCCGGTACCTTGACCTACATCTGCGAACACAACGAGAACGGGGCGTTGGGAATTGTGATCAATCGTCCGATCAGTCTCACGATGGGCGAGATGTTCGATCAGGTCAATATAGACCTGAAGCAGGCAAATTTGGCCAGGATGCCGGTGTACTTTGGCGGACCGGTGCAAACCGAACGGGGGTTTGTGTTGCATGACACGCCGGGGAATTGGGAGTCAACCCTGTGCATCAACGACAAGCTGGCACTGACCACATCCAGGGATATTCTCGAAGCGATGGGCAAAGGGCAGGGGCCGCGGAATGTAATCGTTACGCTGGGCTATGCAGGCTGGGATCAGGGGCAGCTGGAACACGAGATAACCGAGAATATCTGGCTGACCGTGCCTGCTTCCGAACACATCATGTTCGATTTACCCCCCGAAGAACGCCTTTCGGCAGCGATGGCCCTGCTCGGGGTCGATTACTCCTCGCTTGTGGAAGATGCGGGACATGCCTGAAGAGGCAGTGATCCCCGCTTCAGTTTTCGTCCCGCAGGGTACCCTTCTGGCCTTCGATTTCGGCACCCGGCGCATCGGCATCGCCGTCGGCAATACCCTGTTGCGCCGCGCCAACCCGCTCGCCACGATCGATA
>Ga0307376_10002332_pt1 | contig 18798 bp, 18 predicted proteins | sample TR2MG_FD_202536 | JGI IMG/M metagenome (GOLD analysis project Ga0307376, IMG submission 202536) | Soil microbial communities from Risofladan, Vaasa, Finland - TR-2 | ecosystem: Environmental > Terrestrial > Soil > Coastal area > Acid sulfate soil | place: Finland: Risofladan, Vaasa | collected...
GGGCATTATTTCCAGGGCCACTATAGCAAAACCGTGCTCTTTGGCAAGGCTCGCAAATATTTCTTTAAGTCTGCTCTCCACAGCCCATCTGATAATCGCATGACCGTATTTGACACAGAAGACGACATGATAACGCAAGTAATATACGCAGCCGCGCCCTTTGTTTTCTGGCATGTCGTACACCCCTTGCGGGCATTATACCATACGCTCATTTCCGAAAGCAGCCCTTTTTGCCATTTTTTCTAAAATTAGGCCAAAAAATTGGCCAGCCTTACTCACGACTGGAAGTCACGAGTGTGCGGCTGGCATTCATCAAGGGAATGGAAACCTTTAAGGGAATGGAAACCTTTATCGGAGATAATCTGGTCCGGGTCGGCGAGCTGAGTGCCTTGGCCCAAACCCTGGCGGCCTCTTCCGAAGAGATAAGTGCCACTATCGGCCATCTGATGGAGCAAGTTCATACAATTGACGAACTGTCGCGCGAGAGTTGCCTGTAGGCTTCCGGTAAAGGAGCCAATAATCGTTTTTACAGGTCTGGCAACGAGCCGCCCCCCGAGGCCGACAAAGGTGCCGGGGCGGTTTTTGAATGTGGTATGAAAATGCACTTTCACAACGCGCAGTCGATAACGTTCCGTCTATAAGTAGACGTGCTCCAAATGGTGCAGCATCTGATCGAACTCCTCGTGCCGGCCTGCCCCTATCTCATCCTCCTCGATCCGTTGAAATTCCTCTGCGATTGTGTTGTCCAGTCCCGGCGAAAACAGACGGTCCGCCATGGGATACAGCACGTTGTCTTCTTTGGCGATGTGCTGGCGCAGAAGTGCTGCGTAAGCGCCGGCGTTGGTTACAAAAGAGGCGGCTTCTTCCGGATGTCCTCCGGCCAGGGCGTCCACGGCACTTTGCATGCCCCGGATGTAGCCTCGCCCCTGGTCATGTTCCATAAGCATGACCCCGACAGGTCCGCCTTTCGGGGGCACGCCGGCTTTTTCCAGAGCGGGAAACAAGACCTTTTCCTCTTTTCCGTGATGGCACTGGTCCACGAAGACTGTGAGGAATGTCATGATTTGCCGGACGTGATCCAGATTATACGGTTGGCCGGCTTCCATTGCCCGACCTATTTTCTCCAGGATCTCCAGTGCCTTCAGGACGGCCTGATGCTCATGCTTAAGTTTCCCGGTAGATTTCATTGCGCAGATCCTTCCTGTTGGGGCCGTATCGCTCAGCCGGCCGGCCCGGCCCTCATCCGCATGACGTATCCCACGCCGATGGACAGAATTCGCGTTTGGCACGCCGTTTCCCTCTATAGTTACCAGTGATGTTGTCACGTATGCCCTGGAGCTACACTCTGGGCCGGCGGGAGACCTATCCGGCTATTCACCCGGTCCGGCAGGGGGGAAGTGGCTGCCGGGCGGGGAGAGGGGTGGCACGGGACAACAAAAAAATCCGCCGGTAATAGGCTAATGCCGCCGGGTTGATGGATGCTTTGGTTAGCTGTTTGATTTTTGTCGGAGGAAATTAGAATTAGGGTCGTTTCTTTGTCCAGCCTGGTCACGACCATCACCAGGCCATTCCCATGGTCTGTTCATACTGCACCTCCTTTCAGCGTGGTTTAGGAACGCCTTTTCCTGGGCCGCCCTGCTGGCCGTGCTAGCTTCTCCCCAACCGTTTGTTTGGCAGGGTCGTCAATAATGATTTCCCATGGCCAGCCCGGGCCGCGCTTTGAACCCTTAAGAACGCCTGTTTCGAGCCAATAATAGACTGTGCATTTACCGACCTTGAACATAGTAGCTACTTGTTCAACTGTGAAGCTGCCTTGAGATGTGGCTGGTCCCGGTATACGGTAACGAAACCTGATCCAGCGTACACCATCAACGGTAAATGCTCGACCCTCGCTTGTGGTAAACCCGTTATTGTTAAGATAATCAGTGATTTCAGGATCAGTCATGTTCTGAGATAATTCGCGTACAAGATCAACGGTATCGACGGTATGTTTACGGCTTACTGATGCCGGCAAATCCTTGCTGACGGTCAGTGAATCACACCGGCCACTGCGCCAGCGAATACCGATGGTGGCTTCCCGGTTACCTCGCGTAGTTGTGACCGTGACATCTTCTATTATGAGACGGACTATTCGTTTCTTGTCTTTGTGCGAAGTGGTTTCGGCCGGCCAAAGATCATGTATGTTTCCGGCTAAAGTAAGCAATTCGTTGTAATCGATAGATGAGGGAATAATACTGAGACTGTTGCGATAGCGCTCGAAATCTTCTTTAACACTGTTGAGTTCGTTTAGTTTCTCGTTCCACCTTACTTCGAGAGTTCGTGCGACCAGGCGGTTTTCCGGGTCAACAAGGTTAAATTGACGTTCACAGCGGTCCGCTTCATATTGGGAACGTTCAATAGATAGACGCCAAGTCATCCCAAGTTCCTGTTCTTGTTTTTGTACGTCGCCCAAGGCTTTGAGGGTTAAATCCAACTGGGCGGGCTGCAAGGCCTCCATAATTTTGGAGGTAACAGCGTCGTCGATGGTTTTCGCCTTGATTTGCGAACAACCGGCAATTCCCTCATTTCTGTGATGCCACCGGCACTGATATTGAGGACAGACACCACCGTTACTGGTATATCTTGCTATCATACGTTTGCCGCACTTGCCACATAATACCAGACCTTGCAAGAGACAAGCACCTTCCCTGGCAGGGCCACGGAGTTCTTTGTTAGTACGGTTAAGTTGCAGTAAGTTTAGATTTTCCTCGTACTCGGCCCAGGTAATATACCCCGGATGGTGATCAAAAATTAAGACTTCCCATTGGTCTTGTGGCAGTCGGACGATACGCTGAACAAGAACGCCATCGGCGGTAACTTTTTTGCCCGACTTGAAGCGGCCAAAGCAATAGGCGCCGGCATAGGAAGGGTTGGAAAGAATATTAAGCACTCTGCCGTGATTAAGTTTCCCCCAAATGAGCTTACCGGCCCAAGCACCGCCGTAGGCCCTCTTGGGGAACATCAGCCCGTTCTTGGAGAATGTTTGAACAACACCGAAAGCGCTGCCGGTCGTCTTGAAGGCCGAGAAAACATTGCGAACGGCAGATTCCACCCCCTGATCGGGATCCAGTTGGATATGGCCGGACTCATCATAGCAAAACCCAACAGGCAGAGGGAATCTCAACTCGCCCTTTTTAGCCTTGTTTTTCTTGCCACCGATAAGGCGGCTGCGCAAGAAATGTAGTTCCGCCTCGCTCATTGTCCCTTTGAAACCGAGGATTAATCTGTCGTTGAAATCGTTCGGGTCGTAAATGCCGTCCTCGTCCACAACCATGGTATCGAACAGAGCGCATAATTCCAGCAATCTTTGCCAATCCGCGGAAGATCGGGCCAGGCGGGAGACCTCCAGGCCGAAGATCGCGCCCACCTGGCCCATGGAAACCTGGGTCACCAGTCGTTGGAAGCCGTTTCGGTTCTCCTTGTGAGCTCCCGACAAGCCGAGATCCTCGTCGATCACCTGTACCTGCTCCGCCGTCCAACCCAGGGAAAGCGCTTTCTCCTTCAATGCGTACTGGCGCTCCGTGCTCTCCGTGTGGAAGCGGACTTGGGCCAGAGTCGACTGCCGGATGTACACTAAGGCCAACCGGCTCAAGTGTTGGGTCTGCATTTTCTCGCGGTAAGCACTCATTTTCTTCCTCCTTCCTTTTGTAATGAGTTTTCAGGAATGCGCCCAGCATGACGGCAAAAACTGCAACCAACTCCGGAACTTTGTCGGGGCCGCCAACCAAATAAGCCAGGGTGGAATCAGACATAATGTTCCCTCCTTACTAAAGAATAGGGTGGGGGCAGTCAGTCCTTTTCGCGCCGGCGCATTAGCTCCAGATTGATTTCCGCCAACTCCGCCATAATTTCCCGGATAAGACGCTGCTTGTCCAGTCTTTCCCGGACCAGGGGCACCCAGGCCAACGGGACGTAATCAAGTCGGGTGTGTTTATTTTTGTCAAGGCTGGAAAGGTAGTAACTTAAATGTCCTTCTCCGGTGGCACAACGGCAGTTCTTTTTCCCACAACGGATTTTGCGCTCAATAAGAGAACCACGCATCACATTATTGAGGGGTGGCAGGGTCGCCACCAACTCGTCGCGCTTGGAATACAACTGCGGTACAGCCAGGGTATTAAGCTCCGTCTTATCAGTACTCATTCTAGTAAGATACTACCTCCCTCTGATTGTTTTGTCAATAGAGATTCTGCAAAAAGGTAAAAAAATCATGCCCACAACGCGGGTATAGAAGACTGCCTGGTCTGGGTGGCAAAGTTTCCACCCAGACCAGGCGGTCTTCAGGGCTTCCGTATCGATTTTACAAGCTCAGTCAGTTCCACGAGAGTTGAAGGGAGAAGGAACAGGTTTGTAGAAGTATTGCTCATAAGAGAATGGCTACGATCCGTAAAGTCTTCCCTTAGAGCCATGACGCCTTCCGCACACTCTACCGAATACACGCGGATGCCATTTATCCTTTTTACCTTAAGCACCTTGAAGCTTTGGCCGCGAAGAGGATGAAAAGGGTGTGTAACGGTGACAGTTTCTGAATCCGGTTTGGATGCAAGTGTAGTCTGCACTAACCGTGCCTATACCAAGGGATGGGTGGTATCACCACATATTGGGCATCCTATTTTCGCGGCCGCCGTACCGGTGTTTCCGGTTGGGCCTCGGTGGTGAGCAGGGGGAGTCAGGGAAAGGACAATTGGCCGCGGAGGAAAGGAAAAGCCTTCCGGACTATTGCCTTTAGGCGGGGCCGGCGCCCCTCCGGAAGACGGCCGAGACGAGGGATGCCAGCCTGAGAATGTGTTTTTCACTCTCCTGGTGGGTGCGGCCCGGGTTGTTTCTAAAAGTGATCAGAATGCCGTTCAAACAGGCAAAAAAAGCGTGGGCCAGCAGGCGTACGTTGTCCTGTACCCCGTTTCGCCTGAAAACGTCCTCCAGAAGGTCGAGTACGTAGCCGACGGCATTCGTGTTGAATTTCTCCACAAACTGGGGACTGATATCGCCGTCCAGCATAAAGTGAATCATCATCGGAAAGAAGGAGTCATCGTCCATCAGCCGGAGAAGATACTCGGCAGACACCTGTTCCAGGTTGACCGTTCCTTGTTCCCCGATGAGTCTTTCCATGCCCTGCTGGACCCTCCGGGCTTCACGCAGGAAGGCTTCGACGAAGAGTTCGTCCCGGTCGGAAAAGTAGTGGTAAATAGAGGCGGGGGAGAGACCGGCCTCAGCGGCGATATCACGCATGCTGACGTTTTTAAAAGGCTTTTGGGCGAACATGGCGGTGGCCGCGTCGATAATAAGGTTTTTTCGGACATCCCGTTCGTTTTCCCGGAGTTTTTTGAGGGTGGTTTTTTCCGCCATTTCGCGTCTCCTTTGGGGGGATGGTTGTGGTCCGGCCGGTTGGCCGTTCCCTCTATTTTATATCAGCCGGGGGGACCCGTGCAATCATTTGTTTGGCCGGGCAAACCGGTCCTCCCAAAATGTCCAATGACGTCCGGATTTTACGGTTTTTCGCCGTGATTTGCCGACGCACACTGACGGGGCCAAAATTGTGTTGACATTCCTAAACTGTGTGCTAAAATTTTTATGGTTGGAATTAGACAGCTGCGGTCATAAGATCGGTCGGTTGTCAATTCCAAAATTCTTTGTCTAGCAAAGGAGGAGGATAATGGCGATGAAACCCTTGGGCCGCCATGTTTTGGCTGAAATTTTCGGGTGTGACTTCGATCTCCTGAACAACATGGGCAAGGTCGAGGAGATCATGGTCAACGCAGCTCTGGAGGCCGGGGCGGAAGTCCGGGAGTGTGTATTCCACAAATTCAGTCCGCAGGGAGTCAGCGGAGTGGTGGTCATCTCGGAATCCCATCTGGCGATTCATACCTGGCCTGAGCTGGGTTACGCGGCGGTCGACGTGTTTACCTGCGGGGAGAGGGTCGATCCCTGGGACGCCTGCCGCTTCGTCAAAAATGAATTTCGTGCCCAAAATATGACGGCGAAGGAACTCAAGAGGGGCATCCTACTCGAACCAGCTCATTTGGACGCTGTAAACCAGTAGGAGGGATATTTATTAGTACCTGCTTACCACCAAGCTAGCGGGCCCTGCCGATTCGGCGGATGCGGGGCCCGCTCTCGTTTGGGGGTCATTGGCATATGGTCGTTGGCAGGAAAAGCGCAAAGCGCAAAGAATATATATTGGGTTGCGTGGAGAGGGGGATGGGGAAGGCAATGCTGGAAATCCTGGCTCCGGTGCGGGAGGAGTTGTTTGCCCAGGAGGCCCTGGTGCAAAGGGCTCTTGACGTGGCCGGCGGTTGCCCGCCCAAAGAGCACGTGTCAGCCGCAGCCACGGTGGACGCGGAATGGCACAACCCCCAAAAGTACATACGGCCGGCCCTGGTCCTCCTGACCAGCCGGCTTTACCAGCACCGTCCGGATGTGGCCGTGCCGCTGGCCGCGGTGCATCAGTTCATTTACCTGGCCGGCCGGGTGCATACCGGCGTGGCCGAGGAATCCGCCCTGCGGCGCAAGAACGCCAGAGAAGCCTATCAGTTCCCCGTCCTGGTGGGCGACTACCTGTACGGCCGCTTTTTTACCACCCTTTGCGACGCTGGACAGGACCATCTTCTGGGTGATCTGGCCCGGGTCATCAGTGCCATGAACGAGGGTGGCATGATGCGGGCCAGGAATGCTCAGGGGCAGGCGGACTACGACATATTGGAAATCATCCGCCTGGAGACGGCCGAGCTTTTAGCCAGTTGCTGCCGGCTGGGCGGTGTGGCCGGAGGGGCCTCCGGTCCGGAAACCGGTCATCTATATAACCTGGGATTGGAGCTGGGTCTGGCCTTTGGCCGCCTGGAGGAGGGGCATTCCTTTCCCGACGCGGCAGGTCACCTGCAGCGGGCCCTGAACGAACTGTCGCTATTATTTTGCCGCCGGACCAGCGATCAGTTGGAGCGCTTCATCCGGCTCTTTTTGGCATGCGGGTACCCGCCCGAAGGGTGGGTGCTGGACGCAGCCGGCGGCTTGGCGGGTTAGGAGAAGTTATGGCGGACTTGGACCAGCGGGGACAGCGCAAGGAAGAGTATGTGCACCGGATGTTTTCCGCCATTGCCGGGCGCTACGACCTGATTAACACCGTGATGAGCCTTTCCCGGGACAAGTTGTGGCGCCGGTTTGCCGTGGATCAAATGGCTCTCGGGCCTGGGGACCGGGCTCTGGATGTGGCCTGCGGGACGGCCATGCTGTCCCGGGAGGTGGCCCGCGCCGTGGGGCCGGGGGGACAGGTGGTGGGGGTGGACTTCTGTGCCCCCATGCTGGAAGTGGGACGGCAAAATCTGGACCGCTGGGGTCTGGCGACCCAAGTCAGTCTGGTGGAGGGCGACGCCATGCAACTGCCCTTTGCCGACAGTGAGTTTGCCGGGGCCGTTTCCGGCTTTGCGCTTCGCAACGTGCCGGATATACCGCAGGTGCTGGCGGAAATGGCCCGGGTGGTGCGCCCCGGGGGCCGGGTAGTCACCCTGGAATTCGCCAGGCCACGGTTGCCGGTCTTCAGGGAACTTTACTACCTCTACTTCAACTGCCTGGTGCCGCTTGTAGGCCGCCTGGTATCCGGGACCAGCGGTCCTTATCGCTACCTGCCCCAGTCGTTGAAGGGTTTCCCGCACCAGCGGGAGATCGCCAAGATCTTTTCTTCAGTCGGATTGCAGGATGTCCGGTACTTCGAGCTTATGGGCGGGACCGTAGCCGTGCACGTCGGTACCGTGGCCTGAACATCCGGCTTATTGGGGGGGGGAAAGCGTGGCCTACCGGGACCTGGCCGATTTCATAAAGAAACTGGAAGAAAAGGGTCTGCTGAAAAGGATAGCCGCCGAGGTGGACCCTTACCTGGAGATAGCCGAGATCAGCGACCGGGTGGTTAAGAGCGGCGGCCCAGCCCTTTTATTCGAAAACGTGCGGGGGTATGACATCCCCGTTTTGACCAACACCTTCGGATCACGGGATCGTATGCTCCTGGCCCTGGAGCGCGATAGCCTGGACGACTTGGGGGAGGAAGTGGTATCCTTCATCCAACCCGGCGACATGCCGGTGGGGCTCCTGGACAAGTTGCGTGCCCTGCCCAAGCTTGCCCGGCTGGCCTCCTACGTGCCGCGCACCGTGCGGGGCGGCCCCTGCCAGGAGGTGGTGGAGCGGAACAATCCGTCGCTGGCGGGGATCCCCATCCTGACCACCTGGCCCGGAGACGCCGGTCCCTTCGTAACGCTGCCGCTGGTTTTCACCAAAGACCCGGAAAGCGGACAGCGCAATGTCGGTATGTACCGCATGCAGGTGTTCGACTCCCGGACCATGGGCATGCATTGGCATATTCACAAGGACGGAGCGCGGCATTACCGCAAAGCGGCCGGGAAGATGCCGGTGGCGGTGGCCATAGGGTGCGACCCGGCTACCGTCTTCGCCGCCACCCTGCCCCTGCCGCCCGACGTCGACGAGATGCTGGCAGCCGGCCTGATCCGCCGGGAGGCGGTGGAGATGACCCGCTGTGTAACCAGTGACCTGGAGGTGCCGGCCCAGGCCGAGATAGTCCTGGAAGGCTGGGTGGACCCGGGGGAGGTGCGCACCGAGGGCCCCTTCGGCGACCACAACGGCTATTACTCGCCGGCCGATGAGTACCCCGTTTTTCACCTGAGCTGTGTGACCCGGAGGCGCCGGCCGGTCTATATGGCTACGGTGGTAGGGCGGCCGCCTATGGAAGACGCCTTCCTGGGCAAGGCCACGGAACGCCTCTTTCTACCCCTCATGCGCATTTTGCTGCCGGAAATCGTGGACGTCAACATGCCGTTCGAGGGTGTTTTTCACAACATGGTGCTGGTGTCCATCAAAAAGTCTTATCCCGGTCATGCCCGCAAGGTCATGTACGGGCTGTGGGGGATGGGACTGATGATGCTGGCCAAAATGATCGTAGTCGTAGATGCGGACGTGGACGTCCAGAACCTCTCCGAGGTAGCCTGGCGGGTTCTCGGTAATATCGACGCCCGCCGCGACCTGGTGGTGGCCGAGGGCCCGGTGGATGCCCTGGACCATGCCGCGCCGCTGCCCCACCTGGGCGCCAAGCTGGGTGTTGACGCCACCCGGAAGTGGGCCGCCGAGGGCTATGCCCGCGAGTGGCCGGAGGCCATCGCTATGAGCCCCGGGGTGGTGGAACTGGTCGACAGGAAGTGGTCTGGTTATGGTCTTTAGGAAACTGAAGATCTTCCTGGAGATGATCCGGGTTGAACATACGGTGTTTGCCCTGCCGTTTGCCTATGTGGGGGCTCTTTTGGTCCACCGGACGGTCCCCGGGTGGCGGGAACTGATCTGGCTGACCCTGGCCATGGCAGGGGCGCGCACGGCCGCCATGTCTTTGAACCGGCTCATCGACCGGCACATCGACGCGAAAAACCCGCGGACCAGCGGCCGGGCCTTGCCGCGGGGCCTGCTGTCGGTAGTGGAAGTCTACGTGTACACCTTATTGGCTTTCATCCTGCTGGGGTTTAGCGCCTATCACCTGAGCCGTCTGGCCTTCGAGTTGTTTCCGGTGGCGGTGGCCGTTCTTTACTTTTACTCCTATGTGAAGCGCTTTTCCGCTTTGTCCCACCTGGTGCTGGGCGCGGCCGACGGTCTGGCGCCACTGGGGGCCTGGGTGGCCATCGCCGGACGCTTTGCCGTACCGGCCTGGTTCCTGTTCGGCGGGGTGATGTTTTGGGTGGCCGGCTTCGACGTCATCTACGCCATCGACGACTTCAACTTCGACAGGCAGAACCGGCTTCATTCCATCCCGGTGCGCTTCGGCATTCCCCGCTCCCTGGTCATCGCCAGGTGGCTGCACGTTTTTGCGATCGCCTGTTTCCTGGCTGCCGGCGCCTTCCTGCACCTGGGCTTGTTCTACTGGCTGGGGGTGGCCGTAGCCGCCGTCCTTCTGGTCCACGAGCACCGGCTGGTTACGCCCGAGGATATGTCGCGGGCCGGCGTGGCCTTTTTCAACTTAAACGGTCTCCTGAGTATACTGATGCTGGTCTTTACCGTACTGGACGTTTTTTGGCCAGTCAAAATTTTTTGAGAATTTTTGCCAGGCCGGGGAGGTTAAAACTGGATGAAGAAAGTTTACGGAGATGAATGGTTTGCCGGTATCCGGGAGAAAGTACTGGCCGGGAGGCGCCTCGACCGGGCGGACGGCGTGGGTCTTTTCGCCTACCCGGACCTGCTGGCGATAGGCGAACTGGCTGCCCTGGTCAATGCCCGCGTAAACGGCGACCGGGTCCGGTTCATCGTCAACCGGCACATCAACCCCACCAACGTCTGTGTGAACCTTTGCCCGCTGTGCGCCTTCGGGCGGGCCCAACAGGCGGCGGACGCCTACACCATGAATCTGGACGAGGTGGAAGAGCGGGCCGCTACCGGCGGGCCCGGGATCACCGAGGTCCATATGGTGGGGGGGTTAAATCCCGCCCTGGACCTGGACTACTACGTGGGCCTGGTGGAGCGGGTGCGCCGCGTGCGCCCGGGTGTGCTACAGCAGTCCTTTACCGCCGTGGAAATCGATTTCCTGGCCGCTAAAGAAGATCTGGGCATCGAAGAGGTGCTGATCAAACTCAAACGGGCCGGCCTTACCTCCCTGCCGGGCGGCGGGGCCGAGGTGTTCAGCCCGCGGGTGCGTCAGCTCGTCTGTCCCAAAAAGATAAGCGGGGAGCGATGGCTGGAGATCCACGAGACAGCCCACCGCCTGGGTCTGCCCACTAACGCCACCATGCTCTACGGGCATGTGGAGACGTATGAAGAGCGGGTGGACCACCTGCTGGCCCTGCGTACGGCGCAGGACCGTACCGGCGGTTTTCTGGCCTTCATCCCCCTGGCCTTCCATCCCCGCCACACCGCTCTGGCGGGTCAAAGAGACGCCGGCATCAAAGGTCCAACCGGGGTGGACGACCTGCGCATGCTGGCCGTAGCCCGGCTTCTGCTGGACAACTTCGATCATGTCAAGGCCTTCTGGATCATGATCGGGCCCAAACTGGCCCAGGTCTCCCTTTCCTTCGGTGTCGACGATCTGGACGGTACGGTGGTGGAGGAACGGATCACCCATGCCGCCGGGGCCGAGACCGAGGAAGGTATCAGCCGGGTCGAACTGGAACGTCTGATCAGGGCCGCCGGCAAGATCCCGGTGGAGCGGGACACCCTGTATAACGTGGTGGGGGAGGCGGGTTAATTGGCCAAAATAAGGCTGGGCCAGGTGGAATACATCAACTGTCTGCCCGTTTACCATACGCTGGAGGAGGGTCCCCGGACCCTGGACCTGGAACTGGTCAAGGGGACGCCGGCCTGCCTGAACAGGATGCTTTTCGCCGACCAGTTGGACTGCACGCCGCTTTCGTCGATAGAATATGCCCGTCACCGCGATCGCTGCGTGATCGTGCCGGAGCTGTGCATCGCCGCGGACGGGCGGGTGGCCAGCATTCTCCTCTTCAGCCGCCTGCCGGTTACCGAACTGGAGGGCAAAACGGTGGCTCTGACCACCTCTTCGGCCACTTCCGTGGCCATGCTGCGCATCCTCCTGGAACACTATTTCCACGTGGAGGTTAATTACCTCAGCGAGCCGCCCGACCTGGACGCCATGCTGGCCAAAGCGGAAGCGGCGATTCTGATCGGCGACGACGCCCTACGGGCCCACTTGGCCGTCCGGACCGGGGCCAGCGATATCATCGTGACCGATCTGGGCGAGACCTGGAAGCAGTTCACCGGCGACCCCTTCGTCTATGCCCTTTGGGTGGTGCGCTCCGCCTTCGCCATTGAACACCCGCGCTTGACCAGCCGGCTGGCGGCGGCCCTCAAGGAGGCCCGGGAGGCCGGCGGCGCCAACCTTGCGCCGGTGCAGGCCAAGGCCGCCCAGCGCACCGGTTTGCCTGATGACGTGATCGAAGACTACTTCCACACCATCAAGCTGGATTTTGATCCGGCCTACCGGCGGGCCCTGACCAATTTTTACGACTGGGCCTACAAGAGCGGTTTGATCGAGGAAAGGGTATTGCTTGATTGAATAAACACATGACCGGGGTAGAGCGCCTGCTGGCCAAGGCGGTGGCCGGCGAGAGGCTTTCCCTGCCCGAGGGGGTGGCCCTGCTGGAGCAGGCGGACCTCCTGGCCCTGGGCCGGGCGGCGCACGGCGCGCGCCTGCGGTTGCACCCTTCGACGGTGGTCACCTACGTGGTGGACCGCAACATCAACTACACCAACGTCTGTAAGGTGCGCTGCCGCTTCTGCGCTTTTTGCCGGCCGGAAAATCACCCCGAGGCCTATGTCCTGGATATGGCCGAACTCCTGGACAAGGTCCGCGAAACAGTCGCCGCCGGCGGTACCGAACTGCTGATCCAGGGGGGCCTGCATCCCGGCCTGGGGCTGGACTTCTACCTGGACATGCTGCGCATGATCAAGGAGCGGTGGGACATTCACATCCACTCCTTTTCCCCGCCGGAAATAGCCCACATGGCTGACCTCACCGGTTGGAGCGACCGCGTGGTGCTGGCCGCCCTGCAGGAAGCCGGCCTGGATTCCCTGCCGGGGGGCGGGGCGGAAATCCTGGTGGACCGGGTGCGGGACCTGGTCAGCCCGGGCAAGACCAACGTCGCCCGCTGGCTGTCCGTTATGCGCGACGCCCATGCTTTGGGCATGCGGACCACCGCCACCATGATGTTCGGCCACCTGGAAACCCCCGCTGAGCGGTTGGAACATATGTTGCGGATCAGGGAGTTGCAGGACGAAACCGGCGGGTTTACGGCCTTCATCCCCTGGACTTTCCAACCGGGCCATACCGCGTTGGGAGGTACGGGGGCCACAGCGGTGGACTACCTGCGTACTCTGGCCGTGGCCCGCCTCTTCCTGGATAACGTGCCCAACCTCCAGGTTTCCTGGGTGACCCAGGGAGCGCGGGTGGCCCAGGTGGCCCTTTTCTTCGGGGCCAATGATTTCGGCAGCACGATGCTGGAAGAGAACGTGGTGCGCTCGGCCGGGGTAACCTACCGGGTCAGCCTGGGGGAGATTCACCGGGTCATTACGGCGGCCGGCTTTACCTGGGCCAAGAGGGATACCGCCTACCGGATACTGGAACGGGGAGAAGGTTGAGCGAAGTGCGCGAGGATAGGCACAACCCCCTGCGCGCCCTGCCGGCAGTGGACGAGGTGCTGCGCCGGGCCGCGAGCGATGAAATTCTGGCCGGGTGCCCGCGGGTGCTGGCCAGGGAGGCTGCCCGCCAGGCAGTGGAGGAGCTGCGCCGCCGGCTGGCCGCCGGCCGGGAGACCGGCAGCCGGGAGGACATAGCGTCGCTGGCGGTGCAATTAACCCTGGAGTATGCGGCGGTTCTCGCACGGGTCAACCTGCGGCGGGTCATCAACGCCACGGGGGTGGTGCTGCACACCAACCTGGGGCGCTCCCCGCTGGCGGAGGAAGCCCTGGGGGCGGTGGCCAGGGTGGCCGGCGGCTACGCCAACCTGGAGTTGGATCTGGCCACCGGCCGGCGGGGTTCCCGCTACCAGGCCGTGGAAGGGATTCTGACCAGGCTGACCGGTTCCGAGGCTGCGCTGGTAGTAAACAACAATGCGGCGGCGGTGCTGTTGGCCCTGGGTACCCTGGCCGCCGGCCGGGAAGTCGTCGTGTCGCGGGGGCAACTGGTGGAAATCGGCGGCTCGTTCCGCATTCCGGACGTTATGGCGGCCAGCGGGGCCGTACTGGTCGAGGTGGGTACGACCAACAAGACTTACCAGCGGGATTACGCGCGGGCCTGCGGGGAGCGCACGGCCCTGCTCCTGCAGGTACATACCAGCAACTACCGGGTGGTCGGCTTCGTGCACGAGACTTCCACGGGTGAACTGGTGGAATTGGGCCGGGAACGGGGTCTGCCGGTGATGTGCGATCTGGGCAGCGGCAGCCTGGTCGACCTGGCCGCCTGGGATTTGCCCGGGGAACCGACCGTGCCGGAGGTGGTGGCCGCCGGGGCGGATGTCGTCACCTTTTCCGGCGACAAGCTGCTGGGGGGCCCGCAGGCCGGTATCATCGTCGGCCGGCGGGAACTGGTGGAGCGGATGAAAAAGAACCCCCTGACCCGGGCGTTGCGTATTGACAAGATGACGGCGGCCGCCCTCGAAGCCACCTTACGGGCCTACCTGGACCCCGATAGGGCTCTGGTGGAGATACCCGTCCTGCGGATGCTGACCATGGACCCGGCGGCTTTGCGGCAGCGGGCCCAGGAACTGGCCGATGCCATCGGCCGCCGGATCAAACCTGGGCAAGTGGCCCTGGTGGAAGGGATTTCGCGGGTAGGCGGCGGAGCCCTGCCTCTGGCTGAACTGCCGGCCGTGCTGGTGGAACTGACGCCATACGGTGCCTCGGCGGCCGAGGTGCAGAGGAGATTGCGGGAAGGGCCGGTGCCGATTATGGTCCGGGTACAGGAAGACAAAGTGTTGTTCGATCCGCGCACCCTGTTACCCGGGGACGGGGAGCTATTGGCGGAGCAGGTGGCTCAGGTGATGGGGGGTGACGGTTCTTGCGGTCCCTGATCATCGGCACGGCGGGCCACGTGGATCACGGTAAGACGGCCCTGATCCGTGCCCTGACCGGCATTGATACCGACCGTCTCAAAGAGGAAAAAGAGCGGGGCATTTCCATTGAGCTGGGCTTCGCCTCCCTCCGGCTGCCTTCCGGCACGCAGGCCGGCATCGTGGATGTACCGGGCCACGAGCGCTTTATCCGCCAGATGCTGGCGGGGGTGGGCGGCATCGACATGGTGCTGCTGGTCGTGGCGGCCGACGAGGGCGTTATGCCCCAGACCCGCGAGCACATGGATATCGTAGGCCTTTTGCAGATCACCCGCGGCGTGGTGGCGCTCACCAAGGTGGACCTGGTAGATGGCGAGTGGCTGGACCTGGTGCGGGAGGAGATAAACGAATACCTGCAGGCTACTACGCTGGCCGGGGCTCCGGTGGTGCCGGTCTCTTCCGTCACCGGTCAGGGACTGGACCAGCTCCGGGCCGAGTTGGACCGGGTGGCCGGCACGGTGCCGGAACACGAGGCCCACGGCTTGCCCCGGTTGCCGGTGGACCGGGTCTTTTCCATCACCGGCTTCGGCACGGTGGTGACCGGTACCCTGGTGTCGGGACGTCTGGCCACGGGCGACGCGGTGGAAATATTGCCGGCCGGCCTGACGAGCAAAGTGCGTTCGCTGCAGGTACATAACAAGAAGGTGGATGTGGCCCAAGCCGGCCAGCGGGTGGCCGTCAACCTGTCCGGCCTGGAGGTGGAGGAAATTACGCGGGGCAGCCTTCTGGCCTCCCCCGGCAGCCTCCAGCCCGCGCACCGGCTGGACGTCCATCTGAGCCTTTTGGCCCAGGCCGCTCATTCCCTGAAAAACCGGGCCCGGCTACGGGTGCATTTGGGCACAGCCGAGCTGCTCGGCCGGGTGCGTCTGCTGGACCGGGAGGAATTCAAGCCCGGGGAAGAAGGCTACATCCAGCTGGAACTGGAAAGTCCGGTAGCGGCGGCCCGGGGCGACCGCTTCGTCGTGCGCTCCTATTCCCCGATGCACACCATCGGCGGGGGTACGGTGATCGAGAACATGACGCCGCGCTACCGCCGTTTCCGGCCGGAGGTATTGGCCCAAATCGCCACCCGGGAGCACGGTACCCCAGCCGAAGTGGTGGCCCAGCACCTGGCCGGTTTGAAAATGCCGGCCGGCACGGGGGACATAGCGGCGGCCACCGGGCTTGAACTTGCGGTGACCGCGGAAGCCCTTGCCGCGCTGGTGGATGCGGGCCAGGCGGTGGCCCTGGAAGGCCAGTCCCTGGCCGCGGATCGTTTTACGGTCCTGGTCGGGAACATGACGGCGAAACTGGCCGCCTACCAGGCAGACCACCCGTTGCGCGAGGGCATGCCCCGGGAGGAACTGCGTTCCCGGGTCTTCACCGCATGGCCGGCCAAGCCCTTCGGCGCCGTGCTGGAGGAAGCAGCCCGGCGCGGCGCGGTGGCCACCACAGCCCGGGCGGTGCACTTGCCCGGTTTCGTGCCGGGAGCCGAGATGCAAGACACCGTGGAACGGGCCGCCGGCCTGGTCGGGCGGGGCGGTTTTTTGCCACCCGGCTGGGCCGAGGTAGTAAGGGAAATGAACCTGGGGGAGGATCAGGGAGCCGAACTGCTCCAGTTCCTGCTCCGGGAAGGAACGCTGGTCAAGGTAGCCGACGACGTTTACTGGCACCAAGAGGCCCTGGCTTCGGCCAGGGCCCGGGTCAGCGAGCACTTAAGGGATAAGGGTGAAATTACCGTGGGGGGCTTGCGCGACCTGCTGGGCACCTCCCGGCGCTTTGCCCTGCCGCTGCTCGAATACTTCGACCGCGAACGCGTTACCCGGCGGGTTGGTGACGTCCGCTTGCCCGGGCGTGCCCTGGGTTAGGGCCACAACCAGAGGCCGGTCACCGGGTCCTTTTGCCGTTCCGGCGCTGGGGCGTGCTGCCACTCCTGGATGGCGAACTCGCAGGCGAAGACCGTGCAGCCTTCCACCAGGTGGCCGCCGAAAGCGCGGCCGCTCTCGTCGGCCAGGACCACGTGGGCGTGGACGAAGGGCCGCCCGTCCCTCAGAGAAACGTTACCCATAAGGGTCAAGATCTCCAGGTGATTGTCAAAAGCAACTTCGTGGTAGACCTGTTCCTTCTGGTCATAGAAGGCCACGCGGGCGCGGGACAGGGCGCCGAGGCCCTGCACGCCCCCGTGCAGGATGTTGTTTTGGCTGCAAAAGTCAGTAAGGGCCGCCAGAAGGTCCGACCCGTGGGGTAGGCGGCCGCTGAAGCGGCGCTCGCTTGGTTGATCCATGCACATGTTATTCACTCCGTTATAAAGTATTTCGGCCGGATGGCCTTACGACCAATCTTTACATAATTAGCGTCTGACTGTCAACCGGCGCCGCGCCCGGCCTTCTCTTCTTCTAAGAGTGCCTGGCAGTTATCTTTTCCAGCATGGTCACGAGTCCGGCAAAAAGGCTGAAAATGGATTCGATATTGAGATTGTCCTCTGCTGTTTGATCGAAAAAGATATTAAGTTTGGTTGCGATACCATGGTCCAACCGGCTGTAGCAAATCAAAACGGGGAACTTTGGCAAGGGGTGTAAGACGAGGGAGATGTCATTGGATAGGCTACTTGCCGATGGTCTTCCGCCAAAAACATACAGCAGATATTCGAAGAGCTCCAGATGGTCATCGGCAATTTGCTTAAGGGGTTTCTCGCACCGCTGCTCGAAAAGCGGGTTCCATGTACCCCCATCTCTTAACTCCCTGAAGGGAACCCATTGTCCATCAGGATCTTTACCCGGACTAAGCATGATATAGTTAATTAACGGTACTATGACCCAGGGATTGATGTGGCATTCTGATGTGATATTACCATGGTGATCAACTGTATATCTCTTGCCCAAACACTTAACCGTAAGTCTATCTGCGGAAAAAGTAGCTCCCAGTCTTAGAGCTGCCGACGGAAAGTCTATCTTGCCGATATCTCTTTTGAACTCAGCCATGTATTTCGCCAGTTGTAGTTCGGCAGCCGCGTATGGTTTTTCAACTTTTACATCTAACCGTTTGATTACACTATCTTCTAAGAGGGGACAGTCGCCGAGACTCTTTTGGCCCTTGATCACTGCGGCGGCAAAGGCCAGGCAGGTCGCCAGCCGGCATTGCCGGCAATTCGATTTGGGTAGCAGTTTGTAAAGTTCCAAGGGGTTACTGATTGCGGTCACTTGGTATCACCTCTCCCTGTGAAACTGAAATCAGATTGATTCCAATCCGTTTTTCACTTTTTCTAACAACCATATCAATGTTTCTTTCTCGCTCTTGTCAAGTGATGACATTACTTTGCTGATAAAGTTGTTGTGGATGGGCATAAAGAAGTCCATTAGTCTGCGGGCCTTATCCGTGAGGTAGACCCGGAGCACCCGCTTGTCGGAGGGATCATTTTCGCGAAAAACCAGGTCGTCTTTCTCCAGACGCTCTATCAAGCCTGTGATGTTTGCCCTTGATACCACCATCTTTGTGCTCAATTCCGACTGGGTCAATCCGCTATCGCCGGTCAGGTAAAGTTGAACCAGGGCGTTGAATTTGGGCCAGGAAAGGCCGTATTTCGCGAAATGCATGGCGAAAATGTCTTCCAGGGCATCCCACGTCAAGGTCATTTCCATCAGCGCCCGGGTGGAAAGATAGCGGTCCAGCGCGTCGCCATTCTCCTGAATTGTACCTGACCCCCCAAGTTCATACCGTTAATATGTTAACGTCATTGTAAATATGTTAACTAGGCTTTGTCAAGGCCCTTATCCGGAGGAAAATGCTATTGGGGGGGCTCTGCCTTCCAGAACAGTCTCTATTCTATGAATCTTACCAGGAATTACGATCAGCGGGTTTGAACCTCCCATGATTTGAAATCACGGGATTCCTGCTTCACCGGGCCGAGCCTTCCCGAAAGAAGGTCTTACCAGCCCTCCACAGACGATCCCCGCAGTTCCTGCGGGTTAACTTGGACGTTGCGCGAGCCCGAGGGGTTAGCCTGCCAGAATGCGCAGACCCTCGGCCATAAGGTTCACAGCCGCGTTTCGATCCCGATTCTGGACCGTCCCGCATTTAGGACATTTCCACTCCCGGTCGGAAAGAGTCAGCATCGCGTTCTTCTCTAGGCACAGGTTGCACAGCTTCGACGACGCGAAGAAACGGTCTACTATTACCACTGTCCGCC
>Ga0307376_10002333_pt1 | contig 18793 bp, 17 predicted proteins | sample TR2MG_FD_202536 | JGI IMG/M metagenome (GOLD analysis project Ga0307376, IMG submission 202536) | Soil microbial communities from Risofladan, Vaasa, Finland - TR-2 | ecosystem: Environmental > Terrestrial > Soil > Coastal area > Acid sulfate soil | place: Finland: Risofladan, Vaasa | collected...
TCATCACCTTGGCTATTAAAATTAAATAATATTCTAGCATGGGCCACACACCCTGTCAATGGCTGGATGACGCAATCCAGGCCTGGCGCACCCGGGATGAACCGCGGCGATGAGGACCGGACACCTGCGTCTCTGTCGGGGCAGGTCGTGCTGCAAGTGCACCTAGTTTGGTGCTCACAATTTCTCCCGCTTCTATTCAGCAGGGACAAAGTGCGGTAATTTCGTTAACAGCAGATAGTACAGACGTACTTTAGCCCCGCCCGGCAAAAATAATTTTCTGCCGTTTGCGGTAAGGGGAGACGCCTGCATGTGACGTCTCCCCTTGGTTCGTACTCGCTACGGAAATTTTAAATCCCGTTAGGCAGTCTCCTCTACCAAATCGCCCAGGTAGGCGCTGCGGATTTTGGGGTTGGCCTGCAGGTCCGCCGCCGAACCGGAAAGCATGATCGTGCCGGTTTCCAGCACGTAGGCCCGGTGGGCGATCTGCAGGGCCATGAAGGCATTTTGCTCCACCAATAGTACAGTCGTACCCTTAGCGTTGATCTCCTGAATGATCTTGAAGATCTCCTCCACCAGGATAGGGGAAAGGCCCATGGAAGGCTCGTCCAGAATCAAAAGCGCAGGGTTGGCCATGAGGCCCCGGCCCATGGCCAGCATTTGCTGCTCCCCGCCGGACAGAGTCCCACCCTCCTGCTTTTGCCGCTCTTTGAGGCGGGGAAAACGCTCAAACACATTTTCCAACAGATTGGCAATCTCCCGCCTGTCCTTTAAGGTATAAGCGCCCAAAAGCAGGTTCTCCCGCACCGTTAAATTGGGAAATATCTTCCTGCCCTCTGGAACCTGAACCAGCCCCATCTGGACAATTTTGTGCGCCGGCACCCTCGTGATATCCTTACCTTTGAATTCACACGTGCCGGTCTTGGGCCGGATCAGACCGGAAACAGTGCGCAGGGTTGTGGACTTGCCCGCGCCGTTGGCCCCGATGAGAGTGACAATTTCCCCTTGCTGCACCTCGAGGGAGACTCCGTGCAGCGCCTGAATGGCGCCGTAGAAGACCTCCAAATTGTTTACCGACAACATCAGGCCACCGTCACCCCCTTGCCCAGATAGGCTTCCAGAACCTTGGGGTTGTCCCGGATTTCCTCCGGCCGGCCGGCGGCTATGGTCTCACCAAAATCCAGAACCTCAAGGCGCTCGCAAACGTTCATGACCACGCCCATCTGGTGCTCGATAAGCAGAATGGTTACTTGGAAATGGTTGCGGATAAACCGGATCAATTCAACCAGTTTGCCGACCTCTGAAGGATTCATCCCCGCAGCCGGCTCGTCCAAAAGCAGCACCTTGGGTTCCCCGGCCAAAGCCCGTGCTATCTCAAGGCGGCGTTGATCCCCGTAGGGCAGGTTCATGGCCTGCATTTCCGCTCGATCTGCAAGGCTCATTGTTTCCAGGAGGGCCATGGACATGGCGGTGACACGTTCTTCTTCAGCATGGTAGCGGCGGGTGTGCAAAATGGCATCCACCAGGCCATACTTAATTTTAGGGTGAAACACGGTCCGCACGTTGTCCAGGACGGAGCATTGCTTGAAAAGCCTGATATTCTGGAAGGTGCGGGCTATCCCCAACTGGGCGATTTTATAAGGCTTCAGACCCAGGATACTCCGGTCCAGAAACCGGATCTCACCGGAGGTTACCGGGAAAATACCAGTGATCAAATTGAAGACCGTCGTCTTCCCCGCCCCGTTGGGCCCGATCAGCCCGACAATCTCGCCCTCCTCCAGGGTCAGGTTGAAATTGTTGACCGCTTTCAAGCCCCCGAAATCTTTGCTTAAGCCTCTAACCTCCAATACCGGCATGAGAATTCTCCTTTCCTGGCCTGAGAGCCGGTTTTAGAACGGACGGAGGCCTTAAAAAGCCGATTTCCTTGCCACCGAAAAGCCCCTGCGGCCGCAAGAGGATCACGACGACTAACAGCACGGCGTAGATCACGCCACGGAAATCGATAAACTGCTGGCCCAGCACGAAGCGTAACCCCTCGAGCAGAAACACCCAGCCTATGGCGGTAACCACGGTCCCGGTGATACTGCCCAGGCCGCCCAGCACCACTATGAGCAGAAAATTGACAGACTGCAGCCAATCGAAGCTGGACGGATTAAGGTACGGATAGCGGTGGGCGTAAAGGGCGCCGGCCAAGCCGGAGAGGGCGCCACCCAGGACAAAGGCCATGGTTTTGTAACGGGTGGTGTCGATGCCCATGGCATCGGCGGCGATCTCGTCCTCCCGGATGGACACGACGGCCCGCCCGGGGCTGGATTGAATAAAGTTGCGCACTACGAAAATCGACCCCACGGTAAACAGGAAGAGAAGGTCGAAACCCACCATGTGCCTTAAGCCAGTCATACCGATGGCCCCGCCCAATATGGGGATGACTTTGTCGGCGTTGTTCAGCAGCACCGTAACAATGATGCCGAAACCGAGCGTGGCGATGCCCAGGTAGTCGGAGCGCAGGCGGAGAATCGGCCGGCCGATCAGGTAACTCACCACTGCCCCCGCCAGGGTGCCGGCGATCAACGCTCCTGCAAACCAGACCCAATTGCCGTGACCATAAGCCTTGGTTATGGCGCCGGCCGTGTAGGCACCCATACCGTAGAAGGCCGCCTGGCCCAGCGAGAACTGTCCGTTGAATCCGTAGATGATGGACAGGCCCAAGGCACCGATAGTGGTGATCAAGGCTTCGTCCAGGATCAGCTGCCAGTAATCGCCAATCATACCGGTAAGGATCAGGGCCTTGAGCAGACCGTAAACAACAGCCGCCCCGATAAGAATCACTAAAGTTTGGTTGTATTTTCGCTTCATCATAGTTGACCGTCCTTACCCCCGTTAGACCTTTTCCGGTCTGTTCTTGCCCAGGATGCCGCTGGGGCGGATAAGCAGCACCAGAATCAGGACCCCGAAAGCTATGGCATCGCGCAAGGTGGAAGAAAGAAAGGCTGCGGTCATGGTTTCCACCTGTCCCATGATCAGGGCGCCCAGGACCGCGCCGGGAATGATGCCGATGCCGCCGAGAACGGCCGCCGTAAACGCTTTCAGTCCGGGCATAATCCCCATGAAGGTCCAGATCTCTGGGTAGGCGATAGCGTAAAGCACTCCTCCGGCACCGGCCAGGGCGGTGGCGATGGCAAAGGTAATCGAAATGACGCCGTCCACGTTGATACCCATCAGGCGGGCGGCATCATGGTCAAACGACACCGCCCGCATGGCGGTGCCCACCTTGGTCCGGTGAATCAGGTACTGCAGACCCGCGAACATGACAACAACCACCGCCAGAATCATAACCTGGATGTTGGTGACGGTCACCCCGCCGATGTTCCAATTCACTGCCTGCAGAGGACTGTGCACTACCCGGTAGTCCGGGCCGAATATAAACTTGAGACTCGAAAAGTACTCCAAAAACAGGGAGACGCCCAGGGCGCTGATCAGGGCGGCGATCTTGGGCGCGTACCTAAGGGGACGGTAGGCGATTTTCTCAATCACCACGCCCAGGGTGGCACAAACGGCCATAGCTGCCAGGACCGCCACCGGCCACGGCACACCGGCCATGAAACAAAAATAGCCTACGAAGGAGCCCACCATAAAGACGTCGCCGTGGGCGAAATTGATCAGCTTGACAATCCCGTAAACCATGGTGTAGCCCAAAGCGATCAGGGCGTACACCAGACCCAACTGCAGCCCGTTGATCACCTCGGCCAGGAAATAGTGCAAGAATGTTACCTCCACTCCGTTAGCTTGACATTCAGGGTGTCGGCGAAAAGCCAGGGATCAAGGCGGACGCTATGGAAACCAGGTTTCCATAGCGTCCGTCCAAGCACTCTGTGTACTGACTTTACGGTTGAACCGTGGCTGCGTAGACTTCCTTGCCGCCCTTGATCTCCAGGACAACGGCCGCCTTGATGGGGTTGCCGTTCTGGTCGAAGGTAATCTTGCCGCTGACCACCGGGAAGTCCTTGGTCGCCTGCATGGCGTCCCTGATCTTGGTCGGGTCGTTGCTGCCGGCGGTCCGAATGGCGTTCAGCAGCAGGTTGGTAGCGTCATAGGCCAGGGTGGCCAGGGCATCCGGGGTGGCACCGTAGGCGGCCTTGTAGTCGGCAACCCACTTCTGTACTTCCGGACGAGGATCGTCGGCCGAATAGTGGTTGGTGAAGTACCCGCCATCCATGGTGGCGAAGTCGAGTTGGGAGGAATCCCAGCCGTCACCACCCATGAAGGTCGCTTTGATGCCTTTCGCGCGAGCCTGCTTGCCAATCAGGCTGACCTTGTTGTAATAATCGGGCAGATACAGGATGTCCGGCTTCAACTGGGCTATGGTGGTGAGCACGGCGGAAAAGTCGGTGTCAGTCGTCGAGTAGGCCTCGTCGGAGAGGACCTTCCCGCCGTCCTTGGCGAAGTTGTCACTAAAGGTACCGGCCAGCCCCTTGGAATAAGGGTTGGTCTGGTCGTACATGATGGCCGCGGTCTTGGCCTTCAGGTTCTGGGTGGCAAACTGAGCCGCCACCTGCCCCTGGAAGGGGTCGATGAAGCAGGCCCGGAAGACGTAATCCTTCCTGGCGCCGTTGTCCACGGTGACATTCGTGGCTGTGGCCGTGGGCGTGATCAGGACCACTTTGTTGTCGTTGGCGACCTGGGCAATAGGCAAGGTGGCTTTTGAGGTAACCGATCCGACGATGGCCGCCACATGATCCTGGGTGATCAACTGGGTGGCGACGTTGACGGCTTGGGTGGCGTCGTTGGCGTCGTCGGCAGAGAAGGTCTGGATGGTGTAGTCGCCCACTTTGCCGCCGGCTTCCTTGATCGCCAGGTTAAAGGCGTTCTGGGTCGATTGGCCGAAGGTTTTCACGTCACCGGTTAGAGGACCTATAAACCCGATCTTGATAACATTGCTACTTGAAGCTGCCTGGCCGCAACCCGTTACGGCCAATGAAAGACCCAGCGAAAGGGCCATCAGTACGGCTACCAATCTTTTCTTCACTAGAAATGACTACCTCCTCAATTAGGTTAGTTTCCATAGTTCTCTCTAGGTCTGTTTTCCGGATGACGGCCGGGCGCACCTCCTCCGATTTGCACCCCGGCGGCTTGGACGATGTAAGGCATTACCACCTCCTGAAAAGTTCATTGCGCAGCCTGGCACCCCGCGCAGGGGACTATGCCGGAACAACTTCCAGACTGAAGTCCCGGAGTCGAATCACGCTGGTTCCGTTGTCCCCCTTCGAGTTGGAGGCCATTATCGTTCGACCAGCCTGCGTGGCCTACGATCGCCCCTGGATCGGGCGCCTGGAGTATCACGGCAGAAGACCGGTCCTAACCTCCATCCATATTCACGCTCGTCTTCCAACAGACCAATTGTCTGAATTGCGCGAAAAGGAAGTACGGCATCTTGGCGCCACTGCCGGCGCCATACGGGACGAAAACCCGGGACAGAAGGAAACTACTCCAGTTATCTTCTACAAGAACTTTATTTTCCCTCTGAGTGTTTGCCGAAAATGTAATAAAAATATGATATATTAAACGCCTGTTCAACCAGGCGCCCACCGTAGCCCTTCTCCCGCCGGAACCCGCTGCCGAACACCTGCCCCCTTCGGTGCGGCAAAAAAAGAAAAGGCCGCTTGGGCCTTTTCGGGATCGCCGAGGGAATGCCGTCTATACACCGGGTCTGCTCCCGGTTCCGCCGCAGGTCTGAGCCGGAGAGGCCCTCCCGGGGATCAAATGGTCAACTGCCCGTTAGGAGTATCGGCTACCCTCAGTATCTGCTCCTCGTTGCCGTTTTGGGCATTGATGTACACCAGGTAGGTATCTCCGTCCTGCCTGCCGCTAAACTCGTAGGCATATAATTCGCCGCCCCGTCCGTCCGGGATGATGCTCAAGGTGCCCGGACCCACCGCCACTGTATTCTTCACCAAATTCCCGGCCTGCTGGGCGGTCAAGACGACTTTGTTAGCCGGCTTCACCTGGCTGTGGAAGAGGTTGCTGGTGCCCTCGAATCCCACCACCTGACCATTATCCAGTGCTACGGAAACCTTGACCTGTTGCGGGTATATTTTTACCCCGCCATCATCCCGCACCAGGCTGAAAATCGCCTGGTTGTTGGACAGACGGTGATAGGTGGCCACGAAGGTTCCCAATCCCCGGCTGCCTGCGAAGGACAGGGCCTTGTCCTGGGCCCGGCCCACTGTCCATGTGCTGGTGGTGACCGGTCGCGGATCTAAAAACCAGGCCACCCGGCCGCCGGTACTAGCCACGTCAACCGTGGATGATCCGTCGGCTTTGCTGTTTACCGGGGATACCTGTACCCGGTAGGACGGCACAGTCCCCTTCACCGAGCCGGTGAATTTGCTCTGGTACTGCACCCCTGATACCCGGTCGATGAAATTCAAGGCTATGTTCCCAGCCTGGTCTGCTGAGGTGGGCGGACCTTGCAGTGCTGCCTGTCCCCCAGCCGGCTGATCCGAAAACGGCCCATCGTAAATCAGGCCCGGATATTTCTGCATCTGGGTATCGATCGTCGACAGGTTCTGGGACGCCAGATTCTTGCCCTGCCCGGTCAGCTTGTTCCTGGCCTGGGCCACGAGGTTGCTGAGAAAAAGCTTGCCGCTGCCGCTTTTGGCCTCTGCGTCGCGCAGTTGGCCGTTCAAGTCACCAGACTGGCTGTAAAGGCTGGACAGGGTCTGGAGCTGCGTCTGGTCCGGCACCTGTCCGGTCGCCGTGCGGGTCAACATTGTGCCCGCGAAGTCTCCCACCTGGGTAAGGAACTTGGCCGTCCGGGAGGCCACCATATCCGACACCGGAAGTTGCGTCAGGTTTTCCTGGGCCGCAAAAGCCTGTGCCCTTACCTGGCTGAACAGGTCGGCCAGCTGGGTCTTGCTGCTGGATACTTTGGCCTTGCCCAGCAGCACGTGCACATTCTGAACATTATCCAGGGTGGCATAAAAGGCCCTCTGGTACTGCCCGGTCAAAGCCGCCTCAGCCGAGCCCCGGGCCGTAGACTGGGAGTGTCCCCAGAAACCGAGCCCCAGGAAGGCCGCCAAAGCCAGGGCCCCTAAACCTATCCATTTACGCCTGTCCATTGTCACTCCTCCTACTAGCGGGCAAAAACATGCTGGCCGATCTGGGTGATGATGGTGCGGGTCCAAATCCAGGGACTGACCAACTTGGCCGGATTCCAGAAAAACACAGCGCCCCCCGTGGGATCCCAACCGGACAGGGCAGAGGTGGCCGCCTGAATGTCACTCGGGGTGGGCGAGTTGTTGAAGATGCCGTTCGACACCGACTCGAACGCATAGGGCTGATAAACTATCCCGGGAATGGTATGGGGAAAGGCCGCGCTCCGCAGGCGGTTTAGCACCACCGCCGCCACGCCCACTTTGCCCTCAAAGGGCTGATCCTCGGCCTCGCCGCCAATCAGGTGGGCCAAGAGATTGACATTGCTCTGGTCGGAAACGTTGGCGCTGACCGCCGGAGCCGCCGGAGCAGCCGCAGCGGCAGCTGCCGGCTGGGCAATGCCGAGCGCCAGGTTCTGCCAGGTAGTCGTTCCTACAATTCCGTCCGGGATGAGCCCGTTGTTGAGCTGAAAATCAACGACCGCGTGCGAAGTACTGTTACCAAACGACCCGTCCACCGGCCCCTTGTAATAGCCCCAGTTGTACAACCGCTGCTGCAGCGCATAGACCCAATCGCCCTGAGAGCCCCAGTAAAGGGCGGGCTGCGCCAACACCGCCGTGCCGCCAGCCACCATAGCCACCAGAAAAGCAAGGTACATCCAGGGTCTGCCGAACCACTTTTTCCACCGGAATGCCATTCTAGTCATCGACCTTCCTCCCGGGTCTGTCTCAAAACTTAGTGTGCATGAAAACGCGGTCTTTATGTAAGAAAAGACGAAAGCCCCGCCAGGTATAACCTGGCGGGGCAGGGCTAAAAACCCATCTCCGGTCTATTGGTCAGTCGTGTCGCCGGCCCAACCCAAGCTCACTGACCCGCAACGTGGCAGAGGTTGCCCCTCCGTTATGGTACCAGCGCGCCGCATCTACCAGGGACTTCGCCCAACCGGGCACGCCGAGGGCATGGATGTGGGTATACGAGGCCAGGACGTTACGGTAAACCAGGCCGTCCCCAGCCTCCCCGATGCCCGTGCCCCGCGAGAGTCTGAGGCAGACCGCCACCCGGTCCCTCTCCAGGTTGATCACCCGGGAATGGTGAAACTCGTGCCCCCGCAACTCCGTGCCAGGCGGAAAAAAGGGATTGGCGGCCACTACCTGCGCTGCCACATAGCCGTGTCCCTGGGGGCCGTCGACCATCTCCACTTCGAAGGGCAAGGCCCCACACATGCGGAAGGTTTGGTCCCGCCAGGTGATGCTCCGGCCCAGATACATGAGCCCGCCGCACTCCGCGTAAACCGGCAGGCCGTCTTCCACCGCCCGGCGCACCGCCTCCCGCAGCGAGCCGTTGGTCTCCAGATCCCGCCCCTGCACTTCCGGGAATCCCCCGCCCAGGTACAGGGCGTCGACATCCGGCAACTCGCGGTCACAAGTCGCGTCGATCACTACCAGGTCCGCACCGGCCTGTGTCAACGCCGCCAGGTTCTCGGGGTAATAAAAACTAAAAGCCCGGTCTCGGAAAACGCCGATCCAGGGGCGCCGCTTGACGCCGGCCCCGTCAACGAACACGGCCTGCGGGGAGGTGTCGCCGGGCGGCAGTGGCAGGGCGCGCCCTGCCACTGCAAGGATGGCATCCAGGTCGAGGAACCGCCCGATAGCATCGAGGGCCGCCGCCACCCGCGTGGTCAGTTCCCCGCTCTCGCCGGCCGGAATCAGGCCGAGGTGACGGTCGGGTATGTCGTAGCCCTGCCCCTTGGGCAGGGCACCCAGCACCGGGAGACCGCAATACTCTTCCACGGCCCGGCGCAGCATGTCTTCGTGCCGGCACCGGGCTACCCGGTTTAGAATAACCCCGCCGATCTGCACGGCGGGGTCGAACCCCTGGAAACCGGAAACCAGGGCCGCCACGCTCCGGGTCATGCGGGTCGTGTCCACTACCAACAGAACCGGAGCGGACAGCGCCTTGGCGATCTCGGCCGTGCTACCGCTCCCGGCCAGGTCAAGGCCGTCGAAGAGCCCCATGGCCCCTTCCACCACGGCTATATCGCCATTCCAGGCCGCGGCGGCAAAAGCCTTCCGGACACCATCCATCCCCATCATATAGGCATCCAGGTTGCGGCAGGGCATACCGGCGGCCAGGGAGAGCCACCCCGGGTCGATATAGTCAGGCCCCTTTTTGAAGGGCTGGACCGAAAGGCCCCGCTTCACCAGGGCCGCCACCAGCCCCAGAGTGACGGTGGTCTTGCCGGAACGCCCGTGCGGTGCCGCCACTACCACCCTTGGACACTGTCTCAGCGGGAACGTCATGACCAAAAACCTCCGCGTGGGTTACCGCCGACTTCCGGGCACCCTTCACTCGGCGGGGCAAGGTGGAGTCGGGGTAATTGAAGATAATACCTTCCCCAAAGCCCCCGTTTCAAAACGGTGGTGGGGAAACCTGTGCTGGAGCGCTTTCCGGCTGAAACCGGGAATTATTTTCGGGCCGATGGAAAGTTAAGGGCACAGCCACCCTGGTTAAAAGGGGCCGTGCCCAGTTCGGCGATAACTGCGCCGTATCTAGTGCCCGGTAGAAAACTTTTTTAAACGCAACCAGTCGGCTTCGGCAGTCCGGCCAGCTTGCAGGCGCCCTTAGCGGGGCCGCTCGGGAACAGTTCGTAAATGGACTTCAGGTTGCAGCCGGTTTCTTTGCACAGTTTCCGGACCATGGGAGCGATCTGGAACTGTTTGTAGTAGTCGCGCACGTACCGGATGACTTTCCAGTGCTCATCGGTTAGGTCGCCGGTGATCCCTTCGCCGGGCGCAAAGTGCACGGCGATATCCTCGCTCCAGAGATCGGGATCCACCATAAAACCGTCTTCATCCAATTCAACTGAGCGTCCGTTAATCTCGATCGCGGGCATGCAAAAACCCCCTCCTGATATAATATAATTGGACTTTTGGACGCAACGGGACGACTTCCACCGCCTGCGTCCACCTGTTGGGGCCTATCTTTTTTTCGGACCCCAGGCGGGCCAACCACCCCCCTAATACAATACCATTAACCATAAGGACCGTCAATCCTTACTTCCACACCAGCGCCCGGCCAACCAGATCGATGAGCCCGTTAACGTGCACGCCCAGTTTGTGTTCATCTACCATCGGATATAGTTGGGCCTTGCAGATAGAGCAGGGCGCGCACAGGATGCCTTCCCCGTTGTCGCCGACGTGGGTTTCCCGTACCTGCTCCGCCTTCTTCTGGGAAAACTTGATCCGCAGATCATACATCACCGGATCGTCGAAGAGAATGGCCGACCCACCGCCACAGCAAAAGTTGAACTGACGGTTGGGGGTCATTTCCCGGAAGTCGGTGGCTACATGGTTCAGGACGAAGCGCAGGGTGTCGGACATGCCGCAGGCCCGGCCGTAGTTGCACGGGTCGTGCAGCGTTGTGGGGTTAGAGTTCCGGGTCGGGTCCAAAACCAGTTTGCCCTGCCGAATACATTCGGCGACCTCGTCGTGCAGGTGGGTCACCGGCACCCGCAGGGGGCGGTCCAACGCGCTGTCCATATACATCTTGTAGGTCCGCCAGCCGTGCCCGCATTCACCCCAGACCACCTTCTTGATGCCCAGGTCCACCACCGCATCAACCAACCGCCGCATATTGTCGCGCATGACCGCTTCCTGGTCGAACAAGAACCCAAAGTTGCCGGCCTCGAGCAGGTTGCTGGGGATGGTCCACTTCGCCCCGATGTAGTTGAAAAACATCCCTGCGCCCTTGATGGTGTACTCGTTGATGGAAAGGTCGGCGGAAGAAGGCACGTACAGGATGTCGGCCGGTTCGTCAACCGGGAAGCGGATCTCGACGCCAAACTCGTCCTTCACATCGTCGGCGAGAAATTCCAGGGTATCCACGATCCCCGCCTTGGGGAAACCCATATGGTTGCCCGTCTTTCCCATCGCCACACCGGTGTGGTTGTGCAGCTTGGGCTCCATACCCAGCCAGTGCAGGATTTGGCGACCAATCATGGTCACTTCGCAGGTGTCGATGCCGAACGGACACACCATGGCGCACCGGCGGCATTCGTTACACTGGTAAAAGTACGAATACCACTTTTCCAGAGTATCCATGGTCAGGTCTTCCGCGCCCACCAGCTTGCCGAACATGCGCCCCTGAGGCGTGAAATACCGCTTGTAGACCTTGCGCATCAGGTCCGCGCGGCCGGTGGGGATGTTGTTGGGGTCGCGGGTGCCCAGGTAGGTGTGGCAGTTTTCGGCGCACAGCCCGCACTTGGTGCAAGACTCCATAGCCATCACGAAGGAGCGGAATTTCTTACGCATCTGGTCCATGTATTCGATGGCCTTGGCCACCTTCTGATCATCAGGCACAGGCTCGCAATGGAGCTTGCGCAAATCCGCGTCGCTGGCCCGCGGCGCCTGTTTGTATTTTTTAACGACCTGTTCCGCGCTCATTTACGACACCCCCCCGTTGATAGCCTGGCTGCCAAAATCGGGCTTGTAGGCTTCGCCCGCAGGGGCCGTAATACCCGGCATGCCAGGGGCGGGCTCCAGATACATCTTGTGCAGGATCCACCGGTTGGCGAACATGCCCAGAGAGTGCATAAGCTTGCTGAAGGGGAACACCATCAACAGGATCTGTACCAGCAACATGTGCACGGCAAAGAGCGGCACCTGCGGCATGGCCACCGGAGCGCCCATGATGATACCCGTAACCCAGGCCCGCACCGGGGCGTAATCGATGCCGGTGGCAGGGAAGACACGCATGATGTCGCCGACCACTACGATGCCGAGAAGGAGAAACAGATGGAGATAATCACTGGTTGAAGAGATGACCCGGACTTCGTTGATGGTCACGCGCCGGTAAAGGAGGTAGAGAAGGGCTAGCATGATCAGGAGCCCGGAGCTGAGTCCCAGCAGGTCGGACAAGTACGTGCTTAGACTCACGGATGCGCCGATATACACGAACTCCCGGCCCAGAGTATAAATACCGACCAGATGGCCGCTCAAAACGAGAAACAAGGCTACATGAAACACCCAGGCCCCAATCCACAACTTCTTGTCCATGCGGAACATGCTGCGGAAAAATACGGCCTCCGCCCCGATATTCACCACGACATCGGTAGGCGTACTGGAAAACGGGGGAAGCACGATGCGGTGCACTATGCGCGCACCCACCCAGCGACCCAGCCGGTACAGCACACCGATGGTGAAGACCACGAGGGCGATGTAGGGAAGGATCGACCCGATAAAATAATATGCCAAGATGACAACACCTCCTTGAGACTAGGTATGACAACACCTCCGTCCCGGCCCGTGGACCGCCCCCCTGGGGTGGGTCATCCACGGGCCGGGACGGCACCGGTTTCTACGACTCCTCCACCCTGACGGCGTCGTTGGGACAGGTGACAACACAGGTTTCACAGCCCAGACAGTCATCGGGGCTGCCGGTAACTGTGGCTTTGCCATCCTCCATTTCCAGCATCGACGCCGGACAGGCGGCTGCACACTCGCCGCAGCCTTCACACTTGTCGGCATCAACAGACACCTTGAACATTTATCTACTCCCCTCCCCGGTTGGCGGCCCGCTATCGGTTGTACTCATCAAAAAATACGTATTCGAGGAACCTCGCTGCCGACGTCCCGCCAGCCATGGCAGAGGCGGAACAAAACCTTGCCCTGATCAATACACAACATGTCCCGCAAGGTGCCGGCCATGGTAAATCTTGACCGCAGGGTGACGGTCACAAAGTGGTTCAGAAAACCGGATACCTTGATCTTAAACTTGTGGGGCCATATCAGCCGGTGCGGTTCTTTCCGCAACTCGTTGATCAGGTAGTTACATTGCCCGGTATTTCGCTACCGGCGAACTCACAGCGGTCGGGCCCGACTGACAATTGGGGGAGCCTGAGGTCGGAACCGGGACCATCTAAGACTTGCTACCTTGAAGTGTTGCACTTTTTTCCACAAAACCTTGAAACAGCACTATTTATTATTTATTAACAATAGGTTTGACATCAAGACTTCGGGCAAGAAAAGTGCGGAACCCCCCATCACAACACCTCCACACCCATTGTGCTAATAAGTGCAAACCGCTTTTTGTAGCGTAGCACGACCACTCCAACCTGTCAAGACCATTCTCCGGTCGCCCGCCCGGCGGGACCCGCACAATCCTCTCCGTCCTCGCCCCTGATCACCGCACCCAGGGATGACAGCTTGTCGACAAGGTCCTCGTAACCGCGGTAGATTAATTCCGCGTTGGAAATCTCGGTCTCCCCGTTGGCCAAAAGGCCGGCTACCACCAGGGCAGCTCCCGCACGCAGGTCGGTGGCCCGCACCTGGGCTCCCTGTACCTCCGGTACGCCCTCGATTACGGCTACGCGACCCTCAACCTTGATAGACGCCCCCATGCGTTTGAGTTCATTGACCACTTGAAACCGGTTCTCAAAAATGTTCTCGGTAATTAGAGACAGGCCGGGTACCGTACAGAGCATCGCCATCATAGGGGACTGCATATCGGTCGGAAACCCGGGATACGGCATCGTCTTAATGTCGATATTCTGATACGGTTTGGATCCGCTGACCAGGATCTTGTCCTCCCTCTCCTCCACGTCGACGCCCGCTTCCCGCAGCTTGGCGGTAACCGGTTGGAGGTGGAAGGGAATCACGTTTTCCACGATCACCTCCCCTCTTGACGCGGCGGCCGCCACCATGAAGGTCCCCGCCTCGATGCGGTCCGGAATTATGCTGTAGCGGCCCCCGTCCAGGCAGCCGCCGGTTCCCTCGACTTTGATGACATCGGTACCGGCACCCCGCACCCTCGCTCCCAGACTGTTGAGAAAATTGGCCAAATCGACCAACTCCGGTTCCTTGGCCACGTTCTCTATAACAGTCTGCCCTTTGGCCAGACAGGCCGCCATCATGATGTTTTCCGTTGCCCCCACGCTGGGAAAATCCAGGTAGATGCGTGCCCCTTTCAAGCCCTTGCTCTCGGCGCTGATGCACCCGTGCTCCAGTGTGAGATCAGCCCCCAGACCAACCAATCCTTTGAAATGTAGGTCCATCGGCCTGATCCCGATGTTGCAACCTCCGGGCAGGGCGACGCGCGCACACCCGAAACGGGCCAGAAGCGGACCCAACAGGAGGCTGGAAGCCCTTAGCTTTTTTACCTCGGGATAGGTGGCGCCCTCGCAGCTGACGCGATCGGGCGGTTTAAGGTACAATAGCCCGCGGTCCAGCCATTTGACCTCGGCACCCAGCCCCCGCAAGATGTCGGCCAGGACAAAAATGTCATTGATGGCGGGAACGTTCTCCAGGGTTACCTCACCGGTCGACATCATGGCTGCACACAAAACGGCCAGCGAGGCGTTCTTCGCCCCGCTCACCCGAACCCTGCCTTTTAATTTGCGGCCTCCGGCCACTACAATCTTGTTCATCTATCCCCCTCGAATCCCCAAAAAATCAGGTACTGGGGCCCAAAAGGACATATTCTCGGCCCGCAGTGATAATCCTTCCACGGATTCGCCCGCTAATCCAAATTTGCCGCCGCAAATTTTTGATATTGTACGGCAAAATCAGCCGGTTTCTCCCCGAGAGTGCCGCTCATGGCCTGCTCCATTGATTCTCCGGCCCGCAGGCGGTGCAAAAGATTTGTCACCTGATCCGGTCCGAAATGCTTGTACATGTACGTCACCGCCGCCAGAGACTGGTAGTAAGCCGCCGACTGGTCAGTCAACGAGTCAAAGTGGTTGGAGAGATCATCCATGGAGTACCAGGTGCCGCTGTCCGGTGGAGGGAGCTGGAAACCCGTCAACTGCATCTCCTCCCACTGGGCCAACCCCTCCTGCAACCAGCGGGGGCAATTTCCTCCGGTCAGCTCGTCCACAGCGAAGTGCGTCAGTTCATGGGCCATAGGCCCTTCATCGAAGAAGATATCGCGCTCCACCTGCGGCGAACCGACATCAATCCATGTCGAAGGAGCCACAACCCTGATAACCCCTGCCCAGTACGCGCCCATGGCGTTCAGGTCGCCCGCCCAGCCGAAGCTGTTGTTCAGTGAGGTGGCGGTAGGATAGACGACCACCGGTACCCGGCCGGTGGGGCTTACGCCGAAATCAGCCATAACCCGCCCATAGTATTCCTCCGCCCCCGCCAGCACCAGCCCGGCATCCGCCTGGTCTCCGGGCCGGTAACGCACCACCACGTTCTTTCCGGTCATGGTCAGGTACCCCGGGTAACCGTAAACCGTATACCAAGACACCAAATTACGCGTTACGACATAGATGCCCCTGGCCAACATACCCTGGGGAAACAGCGCACCCAGGGCCACCACCAGGCCCAGGAGCAGGCCCCATGGCAACCAGCCTCTTATGCTGATGTTATGCCCAATTCTCATCTTAATGCCGCCTTTACCGGTATGGAATTATGGAACAGGACCCCCCCTTCGCACATGCCTTTAATTATAGCACCGGAGAAGACCGGCCAAAAGGTGCTTTTGGCTGGAAAAGAAGCCGGCAAGGGCCGGCGTTAACAAAGATAATGTTATCAAACCCGGTTCAAAATACTAGAAAGAGGGCGGAAATGCCAATATCGCGGTAGACTAGGAAGAGGTTGTGCCGTTATGGCAAACCGGACCCGGTTAGGCGAAAAACTCGGGTGGCGGTATCGGCCGGCCTGCACACGCTGACGCGGGAGGCCGGCCGTGGGAGGGCCCCGGGCTGCGGGATGGCTGGGGACGGCCCGGCAGCCGGGGCAAAACAACCTGGCTGGTTCTTTCTACAGGAAATAGACCGGGTTGACAGGGGTGCCGTTTTCGTGTACTTCGAAATGCACGTGGGGACCGGTGGCATCGCCGGTTTCCCCTACCCGCCCCAGTTCCTGACCCTGACGTACGCTTTGGCCCTGGTTAACCACGATGCTTGACAGGTGGGCATAGAGGGTGGACAGACCGTTACCGTGGCTTACCATCACCGTGCGGCCGTAGCCGCTTTCCCAGCCGGTGAAGGTAACTACACCCGGGGCGGCGGCCACCACCGGCTGCCCGTAACCGGCGCCGATGTCGATGCCGGCATGAAACTCCCGTCTGCCAAAGATGGTCCGCATGCCGAAGGGGGAGGTGATCGATCCGGACGCCGGCCAGATGAGCCGGCCGCCGTGATAATCCCCGCCCCGGGAGGCAATCTGGATGTCCCCGCCGGTACGCTCTATCTCCGGCACCGGCGCCGCCAGTACCTGACGCTGCAACACCTGGCGCTTGATCTCGCTGCCGTTTTCCTCGGTTACCAGGGCCAGCACTTGCTCCCGGCCGGGCCGGCCGGACTGCGCCAGCTCCGTCTGCCCGTAGCCGAGGTTGGAATCCTTTTGCCACTGCACCTGGTAGGGCACGGCTTCGTCGATGGTGGCCTGATAAGTGGCCAGTACGTTGACCAGTTGGGACACCCGGTCCAGGTTGATCACCTCGCCGATGCCCAGGTGGTTGATGTCCATACCCGGGTTGTCGGACGCCAGGGTGCTCACGCCGATATGGAGGGTTTGGGCCAACTGCCAGAGGGTATCCCCGTTCTTGACAGTGTAGGTGGCCGGCTTAACCACGCTGCCGCCCAAAAGGGCCAGGGCATCTTGTTCGGAGACCACTTGCGGCGCCGGCACGGTAACCGGCACGACGGCAACCGCTTCCTCAAAGCGCACGCTGGCCCCGTTGGCCTGGTAGCGGGCGGTGAAATCCTGCAGGGTCTTTTCGGCCACTGCCTGATCCAGCAGCACCACTTTGACCTGTCCGTTGACGCTGATGCCGGCGCCCGACACGCCGAACCTCACATGGCGGGCCAGCGCGCTGCGCAACCCATCCCCCGCTATCAGCTGGGAATCACTGTGTATCGGGACAAGATCAATCTTGTCGATGGGCGCCACCGGCAAGCCGTAAAGGTGCGCGTTGTCTTCTTCCAGCTCCTGCAGGGCCACCCACACCTCGTCCTGGCTGGCTACCTGCCCGATCACCTGCCCTCCGGCCGTCACGACCAGGGCGTTCTTTCCCCATACCAGTTCGTAGGGTACCAGGACCATGGCCAGCGCCACGACAGCACTGATTAGTTGATAGACTGGCGGGAGAGACGCAAACCGACAACTGCGGTAACGTTCGCCCAACGCCCGGCCATACCGGGCGGCCCACCCGGACAAACGGCAACCGGCCGAGCGGCAGCCTGCGAGCACCGGTACACCCGCCCGTAAACAGGCCCACCGCACGGCCACCAGGACGGGTTCACTCCACTCGTCAAGTTTTCCGGCCGTTCGGACCAAAAAACGGTCCCCGACCGCGATAGCGCTCTCCACGCGGAGCCAAAGCCAAATCCCCGCACCACGCCCGCATGCCGCGCTCCGGGGCACCACCCTGCCCGCAAAAGCCCGCCGGCCCTGCAGGACGGCAGACGCTCCAGCGCGGACCCGGCCGGCCAGCCCAATAAAAAACCGCCGAAATGCCCCCGGGAGGACACCTAAGCGGCGGGAAAGATAACGGCGGGGAACCCGGTAGAGGGTCCAGGAAACGAATGAAACAGTAAGAACCGATACTACCCTTATCCAGCCGGCCAGAAAGGTGAGGGGGCTCCGAAGGAGCTGCTTGCCCGCGCTGAACAGGAAGTTGCTTTTTTTCACGGCCCGCGAAAAATCGAAATTGTTCCTTCGAGGTGGCAAACAATTCAACCCCTTTAAAAGATTACGTCAGATTGTCAATCCCGGTGTTAGAGTGGCTGGCAACGAAGGAAGATGGCTGGCATTTTCACCAGCGGACTGGAAACACGACAATATTATAACACGGGACCTTCAGCCCGCCAACCGGGAGATAAAATTTTTCGGCTGACCAGCCGAAAAAGAAGGCTAACCAGTGGCGGGGACGGCTTTGGCCGTTTGGGCGCGCAAGAAGAGGGCGCACTCTATTCTCTTTCTGACCAGCAGGCAGTACAGCTTGCCTGGTTTTTGCATGTCACCTGTCGCCGCGAGGGCGGCTGCGTGGCAACCGCCGCTGCAAAAGAACCTGGCCCAACAGGCGCGGCAGTCTTCCTTTCCCATCACGTGGCTGCGTTGAAAGGCATCAACCAGGTCCTCCCGCAGGTCTCCTGCCCGGACATTCCCCAGGAGAAAATCCGCACGGCCCACAAATTGGTGACAAGGATAGAGGTCCCCGCCGGGATCGACGGCCAGATATTCGGTACCCGCGCCGCAACCGGTCACCCGCTTGGCCAGGCAGGGTCCCTCGTCCAGGTTCAGATCGAAATGGAAAAACCGTGAGCGTTTGGTGTCGTCCGAGGCCAGGTGGCGGGCCAGTCGCTCGTATTCCGCGGCCAGCACCGGGTAATCCCCCTCGTCCAGTGCGTATTCCGAACCAGGGTCGGCCACTACCGGCTCCAGGGATACGGCACTGAAACCCAGACCGGCAAGATGGCGGAAATCAGCGCTGAAATCCGTGTTATGCCGGGTGTAGGTGCCCCGTACGTAACAGTTTTGGCCGTCCCTCGATGCCACGAACTTTCTGATGCGGGGAGCCACCAGCGCGTACGAACCCTGCCCCCCTAAGGTACACCGCATCCGGTCGTGCACCTGGGGCCTGCCGTCCAGGCTCAGAACAGCCTGCAAGCCCTGTTCGTTAAGAAAACAGGCCACCT
>Ga0307376_10002334_pt1 | contig 18792 bp, 18 predicted proteins | sample TR2MG_FD_202536 | JGI IMG/M metagenome (GOLD analysis project Ga0307376, IMG submission 202536) | Soil microbial communities from Risofladan, Vaasa, Finland - TR-2 | ecosystem: Environmental > Terrestrial > Soil > Coastal area > Acid sulfate soil | place: Finland: Risofladan, Vaasa | collected...
GCATGCTCCCCGACGCTCCGCCTTTGACAGTTGATCTCGATGAGTTCTTTGGTGCTTCAAGACACCCGACGAAGCCCAAGAAGACCTAATCGTTATATTATCATTCCCCACGAAAAGGAGAAGCGCCCAAATGTATTTGTTGGATCCGAGTATTGCTCGGGCAGCCCAGTGAGTTATCATGAGTAACAAAGCAAGGATTGAAGCCGCCATCAGTGCAGTTAGTTTAAAGCGTCAAGTTGACGGACCTGGGTGGGACTACATGGCGAGGAGCATCACCAAGATTCTCAACATGATGCTTCAGGCAGAACAAGAAGGGAATGTTGATTTGGCCTATCGTAAACAACTTTCTTTCGGGCTTGTTCGCGTCGTCCAAGACGACTATATCTTAGCAGATGGGGAGCTTGGTCTTGAGCTCGCGAGTATTGCAGAAGAATTTGGGCAGCCGATTATGAGATCGAATTAGTAGGTAACGAAGAAGCAGGCTCGAAGCCCGGTCCACAAGGCCGGGCTTCTTCTTTGTGCGCCCGGCAGGGCGCACCTACTTGCGGGTGCGGCGTTAAGTCGCCAAGTCCCGTCTGGACCCGGTAAGGGGAACCAGTAGCCAAACGGCAAGGGTGTCCATCGCGAGGTGGAATCCGAAGGTGTTTCCCGCCCGTCTCTCTTTCCACTCCTTGCCATCCGGACCTTCCACACCTCGCCAATTGCTTTTACCAATCTGCGCCTAATGAACATGCCGGGCGTCGCCGCCCGGCATGCCGCATAGCCTGAATGCGGGATCACACCTCGTCGGAGACGACGTCGGCGCCATCGATGATGGTGCGCTCCTGAGCCGCGCCCTCGAACAGCGTGCGGAGACAGACGCGATTGATCTGGCGCGGAATACCGAGCGAGCGCTTGTGGATTTCTGCCTTGGCGTTATCGGAAAATACGGGTGACGGCCTGCCTGCGCGAGTGACAGCGTGATCGATGTACTCGCAGGTATCCTTGAGCGAAAGCCCCGAGAACTCCACCCAGTGCCGGATTCTCTGATGGACCGAGGCGAGGCGCGAGTAGCGCAGGGTTTCCTTGAGTTCTGGCTGTCCGCAGAGGATGAACGTGATCTTGGATTTCGAATCCGAGTTGAAGTTGACGAGGTTTTTGACGGAGAGGAGTGCCGACTCCTTCATGTCCTGGGCGTCATCGATGACGACGACAGGCTTACGGGGCTGCTCGGCGACTGTCTTGAAATACAGGGCGCGTGCCTTCGCGTAATTGAAGGGCGGCTCCACGAGAAGTGCGAGCAGGATCGATTTGACCAAGTCGGCGGCGGAGAGCCCGAGGCCGCGCAGGTAGATCGGGGAGAAGCGATTGGGATCGAGGGCGGCGATGAAGGAGCGGAGCGCGACGGACTTGCCCGAACCGATGGGGCCCGAGACGAGTAGGATATCCTCGGACTCGACGCCGAGCGCGAGCATGGCGACGGCGTTGGCGAGCGACGGGGAAGCGAAGGCCTCGGTGGTCTCGAAATCCTTGTCGAAGGGCATGCGAACGAAGCCGTAGAAGTTCATGACGGGATGGGCTGGTATGGTGGTCATGGGGCATCCTTATGGGAGAGCTTTGAGTAGGAGGGTGCGTATTCCGCTCAATCCTGCCGTCTATTCCGGAGTTATCCTGCCACCTGAACGTCCATGCTGAATGACGAGACGGAGTCTATGTCAGGTGGCAGGAATGGCGCAAGCCATTGACTGCTCCCTCTGGCCCTGGATCGCTCGCATGGACCGGCCCGAAAGTGGAAGCCTGATCGCCTGCGGCACGATATGGTCGCATACCGCGTCGCCGATGGTCGGATCGCCGATGACGTCGAACCACTGGGCGACGGGGATCTGCGTCGAGATGATGGTGGCGTTGCGGCCATGGCGGTCCTCGATGATCTCGAGGAGAGCGAGGCGGTCATGGACATCGAGCGGCACGAGCCCGAAGTCGTCGAGGATGAGCAGGGGTGTACGGGCGACGCGGCCGATGTAGCGCTGGTAGCTGCCGGCGGCGCGCTTCTCCTTGAGGACCTGGAAGAGCTTTGAGCAGTTGAAATAGAGGGTTCTGTAGCCGAGCGAGCAAGCCTGGGCGCCGAGGGCCTGCGAGAGATAGCTCTTGCCGACGCCGGTGGGCCCGGAGATGACGATGCTCTTTCCCGCAGTGATCCAGCCGCAGTCGGCGAGTCGCATGAAGGCGTTGCGGTCGAGTCCGCGGTCGATCGAGAAGTCGATCTCGGGAAAGGCTGTGCGGGAGCGGAAGCCGGCGGCGCGGGTGAGGCGCCTGGTTTTCCTGTTGTGGCGGTCGTCCCATTCGGCTTCCGTGATGTGGGCGACGAGCTCGTCTGCGGAGAGCGAGCGGTCCTGCGAGGCCTCCAGGATGGCCCGGAAGGCCCGCTCCATGCCCGCAAGCTTGAGGCTCTTGAGCTTCTCGAGGGTGGCGGTGTTGTTCATGATGACTCCTTCTGGTGTGCTTATTGATAGGCTGCCTGGCCGCGCAGGTTCTCATGGAAGGGCAAGGTACGCTGGTTCTTGTCGTCCGAGGCCTCGATGAGGTCCCGGCCCTTTTCAAGAATCTTCTTCACCGCCTGGTAGCTGTGGGCTCCTTCGGAGAGGGCCATGCGGCAGGCGATGTCGAGGCGCGCGACGGGATACTTCTTCGAGAAGTTGATGATACCCACGCAGCTGCGGTAGGCCTGGTCGGGATAGGCCGCCCGCTCGAGGATGGTCTTCACGAGGGACCGCGTGTGGACGCTGACCTCTCCCGCCCACGAGATGATGCGCTCGGGTGTCCATTCGAGATGGAAGCGGTGGTGGGCTGGCCGGTGCTCCGCCGCGGTCGTGTAGCCGGGGCCGTAGGCGCGCTTGTGGAAGGCGATGCGTCGGTTATCGTGATATATCTCGACGGTCCGCGCGGTGACGGCGACCTCGACCTGCTTCCGGGCGTAGGCGAAGGGCACCGAGTAGGAATGCCGGTCTTCGCGGACCTCGATGTGGTAGTTGAAGCCGACGGTCGCGGTCCTGAAGCTCGTGTACTCGTAGCGGATGGCGGGAAGGCTCTTCAGGGCGGGCCGGTCGATGGTCTCGAAGAGCTCCTCGCGCGAGTACGGAAGCCTCTGGAAGCGCTTCGCGTTGTGGACAGCGAGGAGCTCTCCGATGGCGAGGTTGAGCTCGTCGAGGGAATTGAACTCGCGGTCGCGCAAGGGCGCGAGGATGCGCGTGTACATGATGTTGACCGCACTTTCCACGAGGGCCTTGTCGCGGGGCGAGTGCGGACGGGCCGGGAAGATGACCGTCCCGTGGTGGCAGGCGTAGTCGGCGTAGTCGGCGTTGACCTCGCTCTCGTAGCGATCGGCCTTCGACACGCCGCTCTTGAGGCAGTCGGGCACGATGGCGGCCGGTACCCCGCCGAAGAACAGCAGGGCGTTTCGGTTTCCCATGATGAAGTCCTGCTTCTGTTGCGAGCGGAGGGCTTCCACGTAGGTGTACTGGCTCGCGCCAAGGATGGCCACGAAGAGTTCCGCTTCGCGCTCCACGCCGTTCTCCCGATACCGCCGCTTCGCCCCAGCGAAGTCGACATACATCCGGTCCCCGGCCTTGTGCTCCATCGTGAGGGTTACTTCGGTCTCTGATCGGCACCAGGAGCGGAAATGGTAGCAGAACTGCGAGTACTCGAAGCCGCCGGGCTGCTTGGCCCGGTATTCTTTCCAGAGTATCTCCCTGGTTACCCCGACGCGGGACAGCTCCTTGAGCATGTAGGGGAAGAAGTCGATCGCCGCGGCGAGCCGGGAATCCCGTCCCTCCTTGGGGGCCGACAGACGCTCGCTGGCTTCGGAGTCCGACAGCTTCGAAAACTCGTCCCAGGAGAGGCCACAGCGCGCATAGGCGGCAAGATACTCGGCCACGACGGGCCGGGACACGCCGGTAGCCGTACTGATCTGTCGATTGCTGAACCCTGTGAGCTCGTGAAGCTCGATTATCTGTCTCAATGCCTTCATACCGATCCTTCTGCGCGCCATCGATCGCCGCTCCTTGCCTCTGATGATGCGGCGAGGATAGGCACGATTGGCCAAGATGGTCAGCATGGGTGGCAGGATTGGCCCGGAACGGGTGGCAGCTCTCCGCCGGAACCCTATATAGCGTTCCGCTCATTCCCTGCCACCCATTCCGGCCGCGGCGCCGAAAGTGGCAGGATTATGCCGGAATGCCTGGCAGCTTTCCTCCGGAACAGGTGGCAGGATTCCGCCGGAATGGGTGGCAGGTTTGGGCCGGAATACTCATGCGGCACGCGCCTGCGAATGGCGCCATGGAGGGGCCTGGCACCGGCGAATGAGCGACGGATCGATTCTAGATGCCGTAGCTCCGTGGCTGTCGTTCCTGGAGAGCCTGCGTCGTATGCCGATGGCGATTCCCGAGGCGATTTGAGGATGGAGCGCTCTGCGAAGGCTGGATATGCTGACTTGGCGCTTTGGCCAGGAAGGGGTATGCTTGAGTGGTGGGATATCCTACCACTAGGGAGGCGGCCATGAACCCGACAAAGGAATATGACGCTCGGATCGACACGAAGAAACGCGTGACCCTGCGTGGCGCACGCTACGACAACTACCACGTCCAGGAGTACGCGGACGGCCGGATACTCCTCGAACCGCGGAAGCTCGTCGCGCCTTTCGAGCTTTCGGCGAGGACGCTTGCGGCGATGGATGAGGGGATGAAGAACCTCAAGAAGGGAAAGGTATCGAAGTCGATCGACCTTACGGCTTTCGCGGACAAGTAGAAAGTATCCGGGATGTTCGCGATACGGCTGGGCGTGCCCGAGATGGTGGCGCTGTGGGACGTGCTTTGCGCAAAGGCGGCAAAGCACGAGCTTGGGAAGGATGAGGAGAAGCTCTACAAGAAGTGGGGAAAGGCCATGGCCCTCCTCGCGAGCGACCCGCAACACCCCGGGCTTCATAATCATGAGAAGGTGCGGCTGTCGGCGACGGGGAAAGAAGAGCCATAAGGCTGATCAGCTGTTCGCACAGATAGGGTCATCCAGGGTCTTGAGGATGGCCTTTCTTTTTTGCTCGGGGAGCTGCTCCAGCTCGCGGAGACGGCGGGTGATGCCTTGATCGGTGCTCGTGCAAGTGTACTACGAATTGGCGCGGAGGAGTTGTTGTTCCCCCCGGCGCTCGGGCATGCTCATGTGAGGCCCCCCTCTCTCCGATCATGGTAAGGTGAGGGCAAACCGGATTCTTCGCGCCGCCGCCCTTTTCCAGGGCCTCGTCCTTTCGGCGGCGATGCTCGCCGCGCTCGACCTCTCCATCGAACCCGGCGACGTGCGCATCGCGGCGCGCGAGGACGGCGGCTACGACCTCTATGTGCGGGCCAAGCCGGATATCGCCTCCGTGCTCCTCACCGAATCCACGAAGGATCCCGCCATGAAGGCGGACAATTTCGCCTATCGCGCTGCGCAGTACAATCCCGTCAACGGCGACGAGAAGCGCCTCCTGAACGGAAAGCCGCTGCCCCCGAAGAAGGGTCTGTACTCCCTCATCTCCTCGACGGCCATCGCCGACCCGGTCTTCGGCAGGGCCTTCCGCATCCTCATCCCGAGCGTCCTCGTGTACGGCTACCCCTGGAGCCGCTCGGGCTCCGTGTCTGTGGGCAAGGGCACCTTCATCAATATCCGCGCCTTCCAGAAGCCCTACGCCGACTATCGCGGCGCCTTCGCCGACAATCCCTACGAGATCACCGTGGCGGCCATTCCGCCACCGCCACCTCCACCTCCGCCTCCACCTCCGCCTCCTCCTCCACCTCCTCCTCCACCTCCTCCTCCACCTCCTCCCGTCGAAAAAGCCGTCCCCAGCGGCTACGATCCGGCGACCGTCAGCTCCTTCACCGCCGTCGCCGACGCCACAAAAGGCAAGGTGGCCTACGTGCCCGAGGACGGCTCGACCTCGGAGCAGATCGGGCACCTGATAGACGAGGTCCAGGCGGACAGTCTCGATCTCGTCATCTGCCTCGACACCACGGCGAGCATGGACCCCTACATGAAAGACGTGAAGGCCAGACTCGCTTCCCTCGTCCGCGATAAGACGGCGCGATTCAAGAGCTTCAGGATCGGGCTCATGCTGTTCAAGGATTACTGGCCGGACGAGTACATCACGAGGAAGGTGCCGTTCACGAGCGATCTCGGGCGCTTCGACGAGTATCTGAAGGGGATCACCGCCTACGGCGGCATGGACATTCCCGAGGCCGTGCACGAAGGCTTGTACGCCGCCGCCACCGAGTTCGACTGGAAGGCCGCCAAGCGCCTCGTCATCCTGGTCGGCGACGCCCCGCCCCATCCCATCCCGCGCGGCGATGTCACCTTCAAGGACGTGGTTATGGCAGCGATGCAGCGCGACATCGAGATGGATGTGGTCATCGAGCCGATAGCCTTCAAGGGGAACGGATGAGCATGAGCTGGAATAAGCCGGGGAGAGCGACGGGCGGCACCGGCCGAGTGGCCGCGGCGCGAGGAAGCGCAGGCTCCCGCGCGCACCGCCGCGCGCCGCGCCGCGCGCGGCATCGACCCGCCGGCCTCGCCGCGGCGTTCGCGATCCTCGTGCTCGCGGCCGCCTATCGTCCGGAGGCCTTCGCCGACGGCGCCGACGCTCGGCAGCGATACGCGAAGGTCGAGCGCCAGCTCGCCTTCATGCTCGCCAGCGGCGCAAGCCTGCGGCTCCTCGTCGCGATCGACGAACGGGCATCGGGTCCGCTCGCGGCCTCTCAGGCAGGCGCTCCCGGCTCGGCCGCTCCCAGTTCGGCCGCTCCCGCGTCCGCCGCCCCCGGCGATGCGAGCGAGAAATCCGCCGCCATCGCCGCCGAGCTCCGATCCCTCTTCACGGCTTCGTTTTCCCGCGAGCCCCGATTCGCTCTCGTCGCTATCGAGCCGGTGCGGGAACTTTTAGGCCCCGGCGGCTCGGCGGCGTCTGGCGGTGCGGCCGCGACCTCGCCCGCGGCCGCGACGTCGCTAGCGGCGACCTCCGGCATCCTCGCCCGCTGCGCCGAGCTCGGCGCCACGGTCGTGCTCATCGTCTCGGAGGAGCGCTACGCCTCGGGGGGCGGCGAGATGGAGGAGACCGAGGCGCGGCTCCTCGACCTCGCCTCGAAGCAGGAGCTTGCGCGCGACGTCGTCTGGACCCTCGTCTCCTCGTCGGGGCAGAAGGCGGTCTTCGTCGACGGCGAGCGCGCGAACTAGCGGCTAGCGCGCGGCTACGGAAGCCTGATGATGCCCAGGCTGTCGAGCAGTATGACGAGGATCGGCGCCGGCGCCACGAATTTCACGAAGGCCGACATGAGCTTGGTGTGCCAGGGCCTGGCGGCGAAGCCCTTGTCCAGCTCGGCCTGGAAGTCCTTGCGCGCGAGGAGCCATCCGGCGTCATCGTGCCCATGCCGAGCGACAGCTTGAAAAACGCGAGCCCGAGGGCGGCGAGCAGGACGGGAGCGGTCAGCTTGGCCAGGTCGGGCCGGAAGAGATAGGAAACGCGCCGGTGGAGGCGCCCGGCAGGCTGAGGGCCCTGACGTCGCAGATGAGGAGGAGGACGAAGAGCAGGGGCATGAGCGTCTTCGTGGCCCGCTCGATGCCCTTGGAAACGCCCGAGGCGATGATGAAACAGGCGAGGACCCCCAGCTGCCAGGCCAGCGGCTCCCAGGTGCCGCCGGCGAGGGCCGCGAAATCGCCCTGGCCGAGCGTCGATCCGAGGATGAAAGCCCTGAACGACTTGAAGACGTAGGCGAAGACCCAGCCGGCCACGTCGGTGTAGAAGGCCATGATCAGGACCGCCGCGGCGAAGCCGCCCCAGCCGATGGCCGACCATCCGCGCTGGCGGGGAATGACCGTCTCGTAGGCCTGCACCGCGTTCAGCCTCGTCCTGCGGCCGATGACATGCTCGCGGAACCCACGGTAGCCGTGAAGGCCCCGAGCGTGGCGGCGAAAGCGTCGCGGTTCTTGATGCCGGAAGAACTCATATAGATTCCTGGCCCCGCTTCGCGAGGACGCGCGCCTGGAAGAAGTAGTCGTTGAGCAGGTCGGTGAGCTCGGGCGAAAACTCGAGCGTCGCCCGGACCTTCTGCACGCCGGAGGGAAGGCGCTGGGTCGAGGCTATGGTCCCGTTCACGGAAAAGCGGTATTTCTGGAAGAACAGGTTGAATACCATGACGGTTCCCACCCGCATATCGGGCGAGCGCAGGGGCATGAGGAAATCCACCTGGTCGACGGCGAGCGAAAAGAGCGCGAGCTTGAACTGCTCGGAGCCGGAGGCCGCCGAGGCGTAATTGTTGAATCCCATCTTGCGGGCGCTGTCCGGCGTGATGGGCACGGACTTCCCGCGCAGATCGTTCCATTCCATGCGAAGCCGGTCGAGGCGCATGAGGTGCTCGCCGAGGATCGTCTCGAGCGAGGGCGGGATCGGCTTGAAGTCGCAGAGGACGAGGCCCACGCGGTCCCGTCCCTTCATCGTGCCGAAGGCGGATATCTGGCAGCGGCAGAAAATCTTGGAAGGCTCCCGGTCGTTGCCCCCTTGGACCGTGAGGGAAAGCGCGGCCAGCGCGTTCGTGAAGCGCTGGAAGTACGCCACCTCGTCCTTCGAAAAGGCTCCCAACAGCGCGGCTCGGCTCATGGAAAACTGATAGGGGACGCAGGCGAGATTGTAGGTCTCGACCTTGAGGCTCGTCAGAGACTGGACCAATCCGGTCGACCGGAACACGAAGGGGCTGCAGGGAATGACCGCGTCCTTGTATTGGTCGGCGTAGCTCAGCGTTTCCTGTTTTTGCATTCTTTCTCCCTATGCCCTGTCCTGATGGAGTTGTCGATGCGCAGCCCCGGCACCCGTCCCACGAGGAAGATGGCGGCCTCCTTGCCGGGTCTCCAGCCCCCGGCCTTCCATTCCAGGGGCGCCGCCGACCGGATGTGTTCGCCGGGAGAAGTGAGCGAGGCCGCCACGCAGAGCCGGACCTGCGGGGACAGAATCGAGATGCAGTCGTCCAGCAGGGCGGCGTTGCGGTAGGGCGTCTCGATGAATATCCGCGTGGCCCCGTCGGAGCGGACGCCTCTGTCGATCTCGGCGAGTGCCGCACGGCGGCCCGCTCGCTCCTGCGGCAGGTAGCCGAGAAAGGAGAAGCGCTGGCCGTCGAGCCCCGATGCCGAGAGCGCGAGCAGGATCGAAGACGGTCCTCCCGTGGGTATCACTTCGAGGCCCCGGTCGTGGGCGAGGGCGACGAGCGCGCCTCCGGGATCCGCGATGCAGGGGACGCCGGCATCCGACATGAGCCCCAGGTCGTTCCCGGCTTCGGCGGGGGCGAGGAGGGCGGATAGGCAGGCCGGATCGCTGTGCTCGTCGAGCCGCCCGAGACTCACGCTGTCCAGAGCTTCCTTGTCGAGCAGCCTCGAGAGCAGGCGCCATGCTGAACGGTCGCTTTCTGCCACGAAATGCCTCAGTCCGCGGATGGCTTCCAGGGCCTTCCCCGGCATGCACGCTTCGGGCGCGACTCCCGTGTCGAGGAGGTTGGGCAGCAGGTACAGTCGGCCTTTCGCGTTCGCCATGGTCACCGCGCCAGGAGGTCGAGGGCCCCGTCCACGAGGACGCCGAATTGGCAGGCCAGGTTCTCGGGCAGGTCCTCGGCGGCGGCCCGGTATTCTTCGCCGAAGGATCTGCGTTCGCGCTCCGAGAGGGGCAGGGACCGTCCGGTGATGTGCGACTCGATCTCCTGGAGCCGCAGGGCGGTTTTTCCCGCGAAGGCCAGCCTGAAGGTCGCGAGGATGCCCTTGTCCGCCCGGGCGGCCAGGGCGAAGACGGCCGTATCGGGTCCCGGATAGCCCCGGCCGCCGACCTTGCGTACGGCCGAGACGTCGAGCCGCTCGAGCGGTATGCGGATGCGGGTAACGACCCCTCCCGAAGGGAAGGCCGGCCGGCCGGCCTCGTCGCTCAGGCGATTGACGTTGATCCAGGTCGATCCCCACGAGTCCTTGATCTCGACGAGCGCGTCGAGACAGGAGAGGGCGGGCCAGGTATCCATGAAACGATCGCGGGCGGCGAGGTTGCCTCCCAGCGTGGCGAGATTGCGCAGCGCGGGCGTGCCTATGCCGCGGACCGTGTCGCCGAAGAGCGATGGCAGGGCGCTGCCCGCGAGCTCCAGGACCTCGGCGAGGGTCACCGCGGCTCCGACGTCCAGATAGCGCTCGCTGAGGCTGGCCTTCCTGAGTTCGGGAAGCTCGTGGATGCAGATGACCTCGGGAGGCAGCGAGATGCCGCGGCTTCCCTGCTCCCTCAGGATTTCGGTACCCCCCGCGTAGATGAGCGCCTCGGGGAGGGCCTTCATGAGCTCGAGCAGCTCGAGGATGTCCTGGGGGTAGTGGATTTCGCTAACGAGCACGGTGGTAGAGTCTCCTCGCCCGCCGTTCGGCTGCCGCCTGCACTCCCTGGACGAGAGTCTCCGGATCCGTGCAGCGGCAAGGGGCGACCGAAAGCTGCTCCAGTATCTCGGCGTTCGTCGGCCGCGTCCTGCGTTCGAGCAGGGTCGCCGTGGCGAGAATCTTGGCGGAATCGCAGAATCCGCAGGTTTCGACGCCGGCCGACTTGAATCCGGAGACGATGTCCTGGTATTCGTCGGTCTGCGAGAAGCCTTCGATCGTGACCACTTCCATGCCCCGTATCCTGAAGGCCGGCAGGATGCAGGAGGGCACGAGCCGTCCGCCGAGCATGATGAGGCAGCGGCCGCAGCGGCCGCCGCGGCAGTCCGACTGGAGGCCGAGCAGGCCGAAATGCTCGCGCAGCACGTCCGACAGCCTGTCCACCGAGCGCACGCGCGCGCTTACGTCCTCGCCGTTCAGGATGAAAGACAGCGTCATGGCGTCTCCGTGGCGCGGATGATCTCGGCCGCCGCGACCGGCAGCGACGTGAAAGAGGCGCCTCCCGCCTGCGAGAGGGCCGAGAGGAAGGCCGCAGGAATCGTATTGAAGGGCAGCTCTCCTATGCCCTTGACCGGAGCGCGCCGGCCGGGCTCGAGGAAGGCCACCGCTATCGGCGGCAATTCGCCGAGCGGCTCGAGTCCGTAGCGGAAGTAGTCCTCCCGATGGCCCAGGCGTTCCGTGGGGTCGACGCGCTCGCGCATGCAGGCTCCGAGCGCGTCGAAGGCGCCGATCCTCATGGCCGCGGCGGCCCGCTCGCTCTGCACGATCTCCCCTCCGTCGATGCACATCCATACGCCGATGGGTCTGGCTTCGAAGGTCCAGGGGTCGAGCTCGATCTCCACCGCCGCCGCCGCCCACGCGGCCGTGTCGAAGGGCGAGCCGCGGACGCGCCCCTCCTCCCAGAGGATCGGCTTCGGGACGCGATAGACGCTCTTCGCGGTCAGCGGGAGCGGGTCGCGGAAGCGGCGCTTCTGTATGGCCTCGCAGGCCCGGCCCACGAGGCGGTTCACCACGGTGACGTTGCGCGAAAGCGTGCTCGGCCCGGAGTTGGGCACGTTGTCCGTGAGCGGGGGCACGATCGAGACCGATTCGAGCGGCAGTCCGAGGATCTTCGCGGCCTGGCGGCGCCAGATGCCGAGGACCCCGTCGCTGCCGACCGCCGCGCTCGTGCGCAGCCAGGCGTGGAGGTCCTTGTCGAGCACGGCCTCCACGGTATAGGCGTTCGAGTCGTCGCCCGAGAGGAAGGGGCCCGAGCCCTGGTACGCGAAGCTGAAGCCTATCCCCCGCAGGGGGCCCTCTCCGCGGCCGCCGCGGCGCTTGCGCACCAGCTCGTAGCAGGCGTACTTGCGCCGGTAGTCGCTCATGGCCGCGAGTTTCCCGGCGATGGCGGCATAGGGGACTTCATCCTTCAGAACCTCGGCCGTAAGGAGCGTCTGGCCCTTGCGCAGCACGTTGCGCGATTTCCAGTCCATCGGGTCCTCGCCCTTGAGCGAGGCCAGCCGGTTGAGGTGGGTCTCGACGGCGAAGAAGGAATGCGAGGCCCCGAGGCCGCCGAAGGGACCCATCGGGGGATGGTTGGTGAGCACGGCGTAGGCCTCGACCCGGATGTTCGGGCAGGCGTACACGCAGGTCGCGGCGAAGACGGCCTGGCCGAGCATTTCCTCGGCCAGGAGGGGGTAGGCGCCGACGTTGATCGCTATGCGCAGGTCGAGGCCGGCGAGATCTCCGCCCCGCCCGAGCGCCGTCCTGACGTTCACCGAGCTGCGGGCGCGCTTGGGCGTGTACAGGAAATCCTCCTCGCGCGTGAGCATGAGCTTCACCGGCCGGCCGCAGACGAAGGAGGCCAGGGCGGCATGGCAGGCGAGGAGCGAGGGGTACCACAGTTTTCCGTCCAGATGGACGCCGAGCCTGGTGGGACGTACCGAAACCTCCTCCTGCTCGCAGCCGAGGACGAGGGCCACCGAATCGCGCACATGATAGGGCCACTGCGTGGCGCACCACACGGCCATCTTGTCGTAGTCGTAGGAGGCCGCTGCGCCCTGGGGCTCGCTGTAGTAGTGTTCGAGCGCCTTGCTCGTATAGCTGTCCTCGAGCACCGTCTCGGCTATCGAGAAGGCGAGATCGGGATCGCCCAGGACCGCCACGCGCTTCGCCGCGACCTGCTCCGAGGAAAAGCTCTCCCACGAAAAGAGGCCTTCTTCCGCCTCGCAGAGCACCTTGGTCGCGGCCGCCAGCTCCTCCAGGAGGACGGGATCGGGCCCGGTGATGAGCGCCACGGGTTCGCCCGCGTAGGAGAGTCTGTCGTGGGCGAGGACGGGAATGCTGGCGCCGAAGCATGCCATGGTATTGGAGCCGGGGATGTCCTCGGGAAGGATGCCCCGGTAGCCGGTGGGCAATCGGGGAAATTCGATCGAACGCACCGAGCCTCTCGCGACGGGCGACCGGACCGTGGCGGCATGGATCATCCCCTCGACGGAGAAGTCGCCGGTCGTGATGGGGCGATTCTCGTCCGGCTTTTCCCGCCTCCGCATCGTCAGGCCCGCGCCTCCGCGGCCGTGGCGAGCACCGCCTCGATCACGCGATCGGTCTGATCCGGTCGCATTCCCTGCCAGATGGGCAGCGAGATGCTGCGGCGGTACTTGTCGAGCGCCTCGGGAAAGTCCTCGGGCCGAAGCGCGTAGCGCTCGGACCAGTATTTCATCGTATGGAGGGGAATGAAATGCACCGAGCAGCCGATGCCGCGCCCCATGAGACGCTCGATGAATCCGTCGCGGTCGACGGACGCGGCTTCGCCGCGCAGCCGCAGGCTGAAGAGGTGCCAGGCGTGGCTAGGATGGACGGGCGGAAGCTCGAGCTTCGGCTCGGAGGCGAAGGCCGCGAGGTACTTCTCCGCGATGTCCCGCCGCTCCTTCAAAAAGCGGTCGGCCTTCTTGAGCTGCTCCCGCCCGATCGCGGCGAGCAGGTCCGGCAGGTTGTACTTGAACCCGGCTTCGGCGATGCCGTAGCGCCAGGAAGCCGTGGGGGAGGTGTAGCGGTCCCAGGCCTCCCGGTCGAAGCCGTGCAGCCGCATGAGGGACATGCGCCGGGCCAGGGCTTCGTCCGAGGTGACGATCATGCCGCCCTCGCCCGTCGTCATGGTCTTCGTCGCATAGAACGAATACACGCCTATGTCGCCGAGACAGCCTGCCATGCCCCGCTCGGTGCGCAGGGGAAAGGCGTGGGCCGCGTCCTCGACGACGGCGCAGCCGTGGGCCTTCGCCGTCTCCAGGATCGCTTGCATGCGGCAGGGATAGCCGCCGACGTGGACGGGCAGTACGACCTTCGCCCTCGGTTCGCTCGACAGGAGGCGAGCGAGAGCCTCGGGGTCGATGTTGTAGTCCTCGCGCGAGATGTCGCAGAAGCGGACCTCGGCCCCGAGATGCCGGGCCACGGCGGCCGTGGACGTGAAGGTGTAGGGACTGGTGACCACGATGTCGCCCGATCCGACGCCGAGGGCCTCGAGCGCGAGATGGAGCCCGGAGGTAGCCGAGTTGACCGCGAGGGCGTGGGAAGCGCCGGTGAAGGCCGCGAACTCCCGCTCCAGGGCCCTCGCCACCTCGCCGGTCGTGAGCCAGCCCGAGCGGAGCACCCGAAGCACGGCCTCCTCCTCCTCCCTGCCCAGCGAGGGCAGGGCGAAGGGCACGAAATCAGTATTCCGGCTCATGATCGGGCACGATAAGCGTGGGAACGTATTTTTTCAAGGTGCTCCGGAGGGCGCGCCGGCTGCGGTAGACCTTCTCCCCGCCCTCCGTCGGGGAGCAGATGGGCGCGATCTCGCCCAGCAGGGATTCCAGCGGGAAATCCTTTTCCGTCTGGCGCTCCAGGCGGTTGATGCGCGGGTACTCGGTCGGCACGAGCGTCTCCTCGGAGGAGAAGAGCCGCTCCTCGAGCCGCTCGCCGGGCCGCAGGCCTATGTACTCGATGGCTATGTCCCTGCCCGGCTCGTAGCCGTAGAAACGTATGAGCTGTTCGGCGAGCTCGCGGATGCGCACCGGCTCGCCCATGTCGAGGATGTAGGTCCGGCCGCTTCTCCCGACGCCGCCGGTCTTGAGCACGAGCGAGCAGGCCTCGGGGATGGTCATGAAGTAGCGCGAGGCTTCGGAATGCGTGACGGTGACGGGGCCGCCACGCTCGATCTGGCGCCGGAACAGGGGGAGTATGGAGCCCCGCGATCCGAGCACGTTGCCGAAGCGGACCACCATGAACTCCCGGCCCGGCGCCGCCCGATCCTTGGCGGCGGTGACGAGGCGCTCGGCCAGGTACTTCGAGACGCCGTAGACCGACACCGGCTCGACCGCCTTGTCGGTGGAGATGAGGACGAAGCGCCGCGTGCCGGCCGCGAGCGCCGCGTCGACCAGGTTGCGCGTCCCGAACACGTTGTTCTCGATGGCCGCGATCGGGTTTTCCTCGGTCATCGGCACGTGCTTGTAGGCCGCGGCGTGGAATATCGCGTCGGCCTTGAGCCGACCGAGGATGAAGCGCATGTACTCCCGGTCCTTGAGCTCGCCGATGACCGGCACGATGGCTGTCCTCTCGCCGACGCCGCCCTCCTGGAGGAGCCGCAGCTCGCGGTCGATCTGGTAGATCGAATTCTCCCCGTGCCCGAACAGGAAGAGTCTCTGGACGCCCGCCGAGAGCAGCTGGCGGGAGAGCTCCGAGCCGATCGAGCCGCCGGCGCCGGTTATGAGGACGCGCTTGCCGCGGAGGTAGGAAAGGCTCTCCCTGAGGCCGATAGCCACCGCGTTGCGGCCCAGGAGGTCCTGGGGATCTATCTCTCTCGCCTGGATGAGGTGGGCGTCGCCTTCGATTATCTGGGCGATCCCGGGCACGATCCGGATGCGGACGAATCCGGCATGCTTGAGCAGGAAATACAGCTCGCGAAGGAACTCGCGCGTCGCGCTCGGGATGGCGATGATCGCCTCGTCCGCGGGCGTGCGGCGCAGGAGGTTGACGACATCGCGTATGGGCCCGAGCACGGGCACGCCTTCGATCTTTCCGCCGATCTTGGCCGCGTCGTCGTCGAGAAAGGCCACGACCGATCCGAAAACGGCCCTCGATGCGATTTCCCGCGCGATGGCCCTGCCGGCGAATCCCGCCCCGATGATGTAGATGCGCGCGTTCTCGCGATCAGCTGACTTCATTCTCTTGGCCGCCTCTTCCGGTGATGCGCTCGACAGCCTCGAATCCGAAATCGATGAGACGGCCGGTGTCGTAGAGGCTTAAGGCGACCTTGGCCCTGCCTCTCCGCCGATCCACCTTGACGATCATGCCTTCGAGACCCTTGAGCGGCCCGTCGAGCACGACTATCTTGTCGTGCTCGTCGAAGCTTACCTTCGATGTATCGGCGTATTCCCCGAAAGACATGAAGTGCAGCAACAGGTCGCGGTCCCGGTCCGAGAGGGGCTGGGGCGAGCTGTTGTCGCGCAGGAAGCGGATGAATCCGGCCGTCCTTCGGGCGGCCCAGTAGGTGTCGAGATCGGCGATCAGGTCTTCGCATTCCAGGAATACGTAGCCGGGGAAAATCGGGGCCAGGCGTTTCCTGGTCGCGCCGTGGCGTCGGATCGCAAGCATGCGCTTGGGCGCGAACAGCCTCTTGCCGCCGAGCAGCGGCCGAAGTTTTTTGATATAATCGTCTTCGTTGCCGGTAAGAACGTGGATTGCGTAGTGGTTCATGGCGGGTCGCGGGATACTAGCACGATGCGCGCCCTCTGGCAATGGAAGAAAGGAGCTAAGGCGAAGCCTCACTCGGGCCGATAGTCAATGGTGGAGACGAGGATGATAATGAACAACCCGCTTCGATACGCGCTCTGCGCATTCTTCGCCATCGCGGCCGCCGGCGCCGCTTCAGCCCTGACGGTGAGCGTCGCGCCCGCCCAGCACGTCGCCGAGAGCGAGGGCGCAAGCTCTCCGACGCCCCTCGACTCGTTCATGTCCGGGTGTCTCGACGGCCTCTACGACGCGGGGTTCATCGCGACCAACGCGCCCGCCCGGGATATGGACCGTTCGCAGTGGTCGGAGGTTTCCTACGGCCTCGCCGGAACCAAGGAAGGTTTCGTGGACTACGTGGTCGCCGTCTTCGTGACCTGGCGGCCTTCGAGTCTCAAGAAGGAAGCCTGGCTCGCCACCGGCTGCGACTATCGGATAGTCCGCGTCTCGGATGGGAAAGTCGTGGCCTCGGGCAGCCTTCAAGGCGAGACCGACGGTCCCGACCTCGTCGCCGACCCCGACAAGAGCGCCCGTTCGATGGGAGCGGGCCTGGGCAAATCCTGCGCGGCCTTGATCCACGGCGTCGTGACGTCGAACGGAGGGGAATGATGAAACGGAGCTCGCTCTTCGGGAGACTCTCGGTCCTGGGGCTCGTCACCCTCGCCTTGATCCTCGGCGGCGCGTCGACCTGGGAAGGGAGCGCGATCGTCGGCGGGTCCGGCGATTTTCCCGGCGACGGACTGTATGCGGCCTGCAACTCCTTCCCCCGAAACACCTCGGTCGTGGTGACCAACCTCGGAACCGGCAGCTCGGTCACCGTCATCATTACGGCCAATGTCGACAATCCCGGCGTCTTCATAGCCCTGTCGCCCAAGGCCGCGGCGAGCATCGGCATGCAGCAAGGCTCGGCCTCGCGCGTGCGAGCCGTCGCCTCCATCGGAAGCCCCATAGCCGGGCCCGTGCTGGCTCAAGCCGGCCAGACCACCGACCCCGACTTCAATCCGGGCCTCTTCATGGACCGAGACAAAAAGGCTCAGGCGGCGGCCGAAGGCAAGACCGCTCCGATTGCTTCTTCCGCCGCTCCGGCAACGAACCAGAGCCCCAATGCGAGCGCCGCCCAATTCATAGAAGAGGTCGCAGGGGCGCCTGCTGCCGCGGCCGCGACTCCCGCGGCCACGGCCCCCGCCGCCGCCGCTGCGGCGCCGGCCCTCGCCGCCGCTCCGGCCCTCGCCGCCGCTCCGGCCCTCGCCGCGGCCCCCGTCCCGGCCCCCGCCGCGGCCGTGCTTGCCGGAACTACGCCGCAGGTCGTGGGCGGCAGCATCCCCCGGCCGCCCGAGCCGGCCGCCTCCGCCGTCACCCTCGCCGAGCCGGTCGCTCCGGACGCCACAGGCCAGGCCGGGGCTTCCGTCATAGGCATCGACAAGCCGCCTCTGCAAGCGAGCGCCCCGGCCGTGGCCCTGCTCGAGCCCGAGCTCGGTCCGGATGTCCTGCCCGACGAGGACCTTCCCCGCCTGGCCGCCCCGGCGGCGACGAAACCCGAGGCGCACCTCGCGGAGATCGAGGTGGCTCCGGCGGCCGTCGCCGCGCAGTCGCCGGCCGCTCCCCCCGAGGCTTCGGCCGGCGCTCCAGCCGGCGAAAGCGCCGTGACCGGCCCGAATCCTTCCGACCTCGTCGTCGGGCTTGCGCCGACCTCGCCGCGACCGCCCGCGAGCCAGCCGCCCGCGAGCGCGGCGACTCCGGCTCCCGCGGCGGCCCCCGCCGTCGCGACTCCGCCGCAGGCTCCGGCCGCGGTTATGGCCTCGGCTCCGGCCTCGGCTCCAGCTGCAGCTCCGGCCGCGCCCGCTCAACCTCCCGCAGGAGCGGCCGTCCTCACGGGACTGACCAAGGGTTCGTACTACGTGCAAGTCGGTGTGTACGAGACCAACGAGGCGATGCAGACGGCTGCGCGCGCCTTCGCCGCCTATCCCCTCGCGGTCGAAAAAGTGGACAGGAGCGCCGGCGCATCCCAGTACCGTCTCTATGTCGGTCCTCTGTCGCGAGACGAAAGCGGTGTCGTTCTCATGCGCATCAAGTCGCACGGGTACAGGGACGCCTTCCTGCGCGAAGGTACCTGAGCCGGTGCCGCGGTGCGCCGCGCCGCACTGCCTCGTGCCATCGCGCCGCGCTACGGCGCCGCGCTCACCTTCCTCGCCGGATGACGGCGATCTGGCCGCCGAGGCCGAGCGCCATGATCGTCCCGACCCCCACGAACACGTAGGGCCAGGAAAGAAGCTGATACATGAGGCCCGCTATCAGGGTGCCGAGAATCTGCCCCACCGTCAGAAGGGATTCGTGGACGGTGACGCGGCTGTCGCGGTCCGGCGCTCCGGAGGCGCCGTAGAAAATGGAAGCGCCGTAGAGAGCCGCCTGGACGAGTCCGGCGGCCGCGAGTCCGAGGCAGAAACCGAGCGGCGAACGTATCGCGATGAAGGCGAGGTCGAGGGCCAGGGCGAAAATCAGCGCCGCGGGTATGAGCGCTGGCCGGAATTGCCAGAAGCTCAGTCGGCCGAAGAGCCAGAACCCGAAGGACATGGCGGCCGCGCGAATGAGCAGCACGAAGCCTATGGT
>Ga0307376_10002339_pt1 | contig 18769 bp, 28 predicted proteins | sample TR2MG_FD_202536 | JGI IMG/M metagenome (GOLD analysis project Ga0307376, IMG submission 202536) | Soil microbial communities from Risofladan, Vaasa, Finland - TR-2 | ecosystem: Environmental > Terrestrial > Soil > Coastal area > Acid sulfate soil | place: Finland: Risofladan, Vaasa | collected...
CAGCGTCCAGGCCGTCGAGCGGCTGCGCAGCGTCCAGGCCGTCGAGCGGCTGCGCAGCGTCCAGGCCGTCGAGCGGCTGCGCAGCGTCCAGGCCACCACTGGCGTGCGCTCTCCACTGAACTGGCTCGCCAGGCTGCCCAACCAGGAAATCACGCCAGACACCGCCTTGCCTATCCGTCGCGCTAGACCTCCCGCCATATTTAGGGTGCCCGCCGTCGCCTTTCCCACTTGCCTGCTCAATGCCCCGCCTGGCGTCAGCGTACCCGCGGCCGCTTTTCTCACCCCCCTGCTCAATATCCCGCTGAATCCCAGCACCCCAGCCGCTGCCTGCAGATACGTCCGCACCGACGACAGCGCACCGCTCAGGCCCAGGTTGCCCGCCAGCGTCTTCCCTGCCTGCCTGGCTATCGCCCCCGCCAGGCCCAGCGCTCCCACCAGGCTCTTCGCCGTCAGTCGCGCCGGGACCCCACTCAACCCCAGCGTCCCCGCCGCCGCCTTGCCTGCTCTCCGGCTCAGCCCCCCGTTCAGCCCCAGCGTCCCGGCAACTGACCGCAGGAACGTCTTGATCGTCCCCAGCGTCCCGCTCAGCCCCAGGATGCCCGCCAGCGCCTTCCCTGCCTGCCTGGCTATCGCCCCCGCCAGGCCCAGCGCTCCCACCAGGCTCTTCGCCGTCAGTCGCGCCTGCGCCCCGCTCAGCCCGAGGCTTCCCGCCAGGCCCTTCCCCGTCTGCCGCGTCTCTGTCCCGGCCAGCCCCAGGCTCCCCGCCTTCCCGGTCCCGGTTTGCCTCGTTTCCGTCCCGGCTAGGCCCAGCACCCCGGCCACCGACCGCAGGAACGTCTTGACCGTTCCCAGCGCTCCAGCCAGGCCCAGCGCACCTGCCACCGCTTTCCCGGCCTGCCTGACCACTGCGCCAGCCAGCCCTAGCGCCCCCGCAACCGCTTTCCCGGCCTGGCGGCTCAACGCTCCACCTGGTGCCAGCGCACCGCCCTTCCCGGTCCCCGTCCGCCGCGTCTCCGCCCCGGCCGGAGTGATCGCTCCCGCCGCCGCCTGCTCGTACTCCGTCCCGCCCCCCGTCGTCCACGTCACCGTCAGGTCGGCGGCGTTCGCCGCGCTATCGGAATAGTCCGACCAGTTGTACCAGCCGGCTGCGGTCGTACGTGGGCGGTAGGTAAGGCCGATGACCGGGTTGGCCCCTACTCCGGCGCGATCGCAGATTTCCTGCACGATCGCTGTCAGGCTGGGGCTGGTGTGATCGGCGCTGGCCCAGGAATCGTCGGCGACCAGGGCCGTGGTACGTGCCGCGTGGTCGGAAATGCGGCCGGCCGTGTTGTAGACAAATACGCCGACGGCGTCGACGTCGAACCCGTACCAGTCGCCTGTCCAGCCGGCTGAGTAGTCCGTACTCAGCCGGTCCACGAACACCGAGGCAGCGGTGATCGTGGGGGCGTCCTCGATGGTGGTGGTCCACGCCCATGCACCGTCGAAATACCCACTCTCGTACCCGACGTAGAAGGTGCCCCAGATGGCGTCGACGGCCGGGTCTGTGAGGTGCACATTAGACCAGCCGGATTCGGAAGACCCGTCCCGGTTCGTGGCGGCAATGTTAAAGGTCGGGTCGAAGGTGAGCGGTCCGGACCGCATCCCGGCCAGGACGTCGCAGCGCACCCCGATCAGCAGGTAGTGGTTGCCGTCCGGATCTTTCCAGAAACGGCGGTGGAGGGGCTGGCGGTCGACTCCTCCGCCTGCGTGTCCGGGGACCCCGGCGACCACGTGGTCGATGGGGAGAAACGCAAGCAGGCGGTCCAGGGCGTCGCGTAGCTCGAGGGGTTGGTCGTCGGCGGAAAAGTCGGTATCCACGTCCTGCAGGATGGATTGCAGGTAGACCCGGGGGATGTCGCTCCAATCCACCTGCACCACGAAACCAAAGAATGTCTCCGTTGCTGGCGTCGCCGGCGGTCGGTTCGCGGTAATCCACTGGCGGGCCACCTGGTCGATGGTGATTTCCTCTTTGAGCTGATCCCCATTGATCCGCCAGCGCACGCCGACCCGTCCGGGTCCAGGCGTCGACCACAGGTTGTCCCAGCGGGCGACGGACTCAACCGCCACGAGCTCATCGTTGGGGCCTACGACCTTGGCAGTCGTATTTCGGGTCAGATTCGCCCGATCGTACGTCGGGGCGCCGCCCACGTCCTGCCAGGCCCGCGTCGGCGCGTGGAGATATCCAGCCCGCACGATCCGGAACTGGAGCCAGTGCGCGCCCTGCCGGCCGCCGAACCCTACCCAGCCATCCGTGAGCTTGTCCCCTGGCTGCCCGAGGGCGTAGTGCCACCCATTGGCCGTGATGCGCCAGCCGTCCAGCGCGGGGCCCTGGACGCGGATCGGCGTGCAGTCGATTTCGGCGTCGAATACACCAGAATCTATTTCCGATTCATAATGTAGCGGCGCCAGGGTAAAATGGCCGCGGTGCAGCGTGGGATCCGCTGCATCCTGGTACGTGCGCCCCTGCCGTATTCGTCGCTCGCCTAGCTCATTCCAGGCCACGAGCCCTCCGCGTTAGGATCCCGCCGTGCACGTCAGTTGATATGTGAACTGGATGCTGTCGCCGTTCACCACGTTGATCGCCGAGAATACAGTCCGGTCCATCAGCGTCCCTGACGTCGAGGCATTGAACAGCCCGTGCTCAGTGATCGCCTTCGTAGTTGTATAGCTGATCGTTCCGATGCTCTTGTAGATGTTGGCGCTCGCGCCCTCGCCCTGGTCCCCGGTCGCCCGCGACTCTCCATCGGTGGTCTCGATGTCCGTGTCCGCGGCGTTCTCCGCCGTCACGCCTACGCCCGAGTCGTGATATTTGAAATCGCCCCACGTCGATGTCTCTGTCTGAAGCTGGTCGACCATAAAATTGACGAATGCGGTCGTCACCACCCGCCAGCCCAGGACCCCGTAATTGACCCGCGTCCCATCCCGCCGTACCAGCACCGCGCTCAGCCGACCCAGCAGCACCGGCAGCCCCGTCACCCGGGTGAACGCCCGCGCCGCCTGGCACCCCAACCAGCCCAGCCAGAATGCCAGCCGCAGCGCATTCCGCGCCCGCCAGCTCAGCGGCGCTCTCTGCATCCGGATCACCCGCGCTTGCACCCTGCCTCCAAATCCAATCGCGTTCATCGTCTCCATCATATCCTCCTCAAAATAGATACTACAACTCTCATTGTGTGACCTGCCGCAGGTGGCAGACCCGTGTGTCTGCCCTTCTATCGCTCGACGTACCGCTCCAACTCGCGCCGGGCCGCCGAGTGATTCACTACCCGCACCCGCGCCAGGCCGTCGAACCGCGTAGCAGCCAGGTGCGCCGGCACGTCGACCACGATCGGCCCGCCGAGCAGGGTATCGTGCCCATACAGGTACCCGGCATCCATCGCCCGCGCTCGCAGTTTTCCCCCACCCTCGAACGTCATCCACAGCTCGTCTCCACATCGCACCCGGCCCGACTCGTACTCGCTCACGTCCACCGCCACCCACGGCGGCGCGTCCACGTCGTAGGTCGCCCCGCATCCACAGTACAGCGGCCGCCCATCGAACCACGCCTCGCCCGGGCCACCGTATGTCGTGGCCACCCCTACCAGGATCAGCGCCACGCCCAGCGCGCTCACGTCCACGGCCCCCCATGCCGCCTAAATTGGCTGAGTTTCCCCTCAGTCCGATCATAATTCATTCTGGGCTCGCCGCGCCTGGCGCGGCGTCTGCACCTGTTGGGTATGTATCCCCATCACTATACGAAGGCTGGCCCACCAGCGTCCCCTGGATTACATCCAAACGATCGCGATTCTCGCGGATCATCACGCTGAGCTCGTGAAGCACCTCGATCGAGTTCGCGTTGAACTTCTCGTACTGCCGCACCAGCGTCGTCATCTGCACCCGGTGGCGCTCCATGACGCCGAAAACCTGGCTCTGGGCCTGTCTCCGCTCGACCTTCTCCTCCGCCAGCTCGCGCTGGTAGAGCTCGATCAGCTCCATGAAAGCGTGGCTGTTGCCCAGTCTGCGGTGCTCCCCCTGGTCCGCGCGCTCCTGCGCCCGCGCCTCGCCCGCCCTGGCAATATCCGGCCACACGCGCCCCAGCAGGCGTTCCACGAACGCCCCGATCTTCCCGGCATTCGATATCGCCAGCACCAGTAGTGCTACGACCCAGCCGGCCTCTTTGACCAGGCCCAGGATCGACTCGGCCATTACCCCTCATCCGTCCCGCTGACATCACGCTTCTGGCACGGGATCCACTCCCCCCTTGCCTCGAGCAGCTCGCCTTCGATGACGGTAGGCCGAAATTTCTGGGCCACGTCGTACAGCCCCATCGCCGCCGCCCCATTCACCGCCACACCCAGCGCGTACACCACCACCTGGATCCAGGGCAGTGCCACCTCCGGGACCAGCCCCTGGGAGATCGCCCCAGCCACCGCACCAAACACGAGCATCCCGCAGAATGCCGAGATAACCAGCGGCTTGCCCGCTAGGCCCAGCTTTTTGGCAAACTCCATCAATCCGATCACGACCAGGATCAGATCCACGCCGCCGACAGCCACCTTGCCCACATCCACGGTGCACCTCCTGTGCAACGAAAAAGCGCCCCACCACCCACACGCTATGGGTGATGGGGCGCTTGCTACGCTAACCCCGCCCCCGGACAGGGGCCCGATAAAAAAGAGGGAGGCAGCTCTACGCCTTGCCTCCCTCTCGGATCTCCGTCTTGATCGCCGGACCCGCGCAATTGAACGTCACCTGGACCCGTTCCACGGAGCAGATCCGAGCCGTGTTCGCGCGCAGCCAGAGGATCATCCTCTCCACGCGCTCGACAGTCGCCTTATCGTTCTGCTTACTCGTCATAGGCCAGGTGTCGGGGCCGAGCACCTGACATCATTATATCACCTAGTACACTGGTTGTCAACCTTACAGCCGCCAGCAGTCCCCCGGCGAGGCGCGCCTGTACACGCTCTCCACGTCCGCCTGCGCCAGGGCCAGGTACGTGCGCACCATATCCATCGTCGCGTGGCCGAGCATCATCTGCAGCGTGTACGCGTTTCCGCCGTTGCGCAGGAAATTGATCGCGAACGTGTGCCGGAACCGGTGCACGTTCGCCGCAGGCGTCACTCCCGCCCGCCTTGCCAGCTCTCGCGCGGACCATCCTCGTTTGTCTAGCTTTTCAGTCAGCCACGATGACAAATCGGAATCTTCCATATCCACATTGTAACCGATCTTCTGGAATCCGTGGGCTCAATCTTGGAATTGCCTATTGACATCCCTAGTACACTATGGTAAAATGGAATCGTTCGGCACCAAAGCGGAATTGACCAATCTCAATAGGAGACCCAATGGCAAACGAAACGACCAGCATCTATCTCGGCGCTGAGCTGCGCGACCGCGTCCGCGACATCGCCGCCCGCGAGGACCGCCCCATCGTCACTGTCCTCGGCCGTATGGCCGACCTCTATGAAGATCTGACCATGGTCGACCATGCCATCATCGCCGACGTGACCCGCACGCTCCACCTCACCCCCGGCCAGGCCCTCAGCCACATCATCCAAACCTACCGCATCGCGGAGCCAGCGTGATGTCCCCTCTGACCGTCGGCCTCATCATCGGCCTGGCAATTGGCCTGATCGTCGGCGCAAACGTCGGCGCGTTCGTCATCGCCCTCTGTGTTTCCGCCTCCGATGCCGACGCCCACCTCGAGCGCGAGGACCCCGGATAGGGGCCGCCGCCGTCGACCCGCGCCGGGTGTAGGTGATCGAACCCGTGCCTCCCCCCCCAAGGCACCTAGTAGGTCATCTGCACCCGGGGCTGGCCGACGACCAGCCCTTTTTCTCCTTTGGATGGGGAGAGCGTGGCAGACGGGGCCGCCCGCTCTCCCCCGAAGGGAAACATCGATGACGCAGCAACCGACCGCCCAACCGAAACCGCAGGGCCTCCCGCCCGAGATCGACATCGCCTTCCAGCGCCTCGGCTGGACCCGCGTCCGCGTGCAGCTCGGCAGCTACGGCGGGCAGACCGGATACCTGGTCCGCGACGCCGCCGGCATCGTCGAGCCCCACACCTACGACGCCATCCTCACCAGCGCCGCTACCGTAGGGGCGCACCCACGTGTGCGCCCGCTGAACAGGAGCGACACCTGATGGCCGTCCAGCTCTACCGCGCGCTCACCCGCAAGGAGAAAATCTGCTTCTCCTGCCTGCTGCCCGAGTGCTATCCCACCAGCGAGTTCTGCCTGTTCAGGCAGGCCGACTCGGCTTCGAGTGGCGATGAGCGGCGCAAATGGGCCTGGCTCTATCGCCGGCTCGCCCGGCTTTTCGATGGCGACACGGACCGGATCGTCCTCTCATTTCCCAATCCACGAGAGGCGCGATTGATGCAAAACGCCGCCTACCGCTACCGCAATCGCCATCTCGAGTATCCGCCGCTCACCACCTGGAAGCAGCCCGTCGTTCCAGACGATGAGACCGCCGGCTGGCTGGTCACCATCACGCTCGCCGCCGACAGCAGTTCCGACAAGGCGCATTGTACGACCTGTAGGGGCGAACCCACGCACTATCCAGACACGACAGTGTCAGGATGTTCGCCCTCTCCGGAGGCCCGATGACCTGCTACACCGCCTTGATCGTCGATTGGGACACCGGCAGGCATTACCAGCTCGCCGCCCACAACCTGATCACCGGCCCGAGTCTCACCGCCATCGTCCGCCGGCGCTTCGGCCAGCGCTGCACCATCTCCGACGTTCGCACCTGGCCCGACGAGCTCTCGCTCGAACGCGCCCTCGTCGAGGCATTCAACGTTCCAACGTTCCAACGTTCCAACGTGTAAACGAGGACTCCACCATGGGACAATCCGATCCGATCCGCGACACGATCACCACCGACCTGGCCGTCCGTGCGCCCCTCCAGCTCGTCTACGCCCACGACGACGGAGTCCTCGACCTGGCCTGGGAGATGGCGATCACCGCCTACCTGGAGGCCAAGCGCGCCCTCTCCGGCTCCTCTCGCACACCCGATCTCTACCGCTGCGCCATCCGTGCCTTCCAGGGCTGGCTCGCCCTGCCCCTGCGCGAGGCCAGCTCCTTCCACGCCCAGCACTACGTAGCGTGGATGTACTCGGATCGGGTCGCCGGCACCCTGACCGGCTACCTCGACGCCCTCGACGGCGACGTCGTCCCCGGCGAGGCGCACGGCCTTCAGTCTGCCTGCGGCCTTCAGGCTGGACGCGGTCCGCTCTCGCCCGCTACCGTCAATCTCCACCTCTCAGCCCTGCGCGGCCTGTTCGATTTCATCCGCGACCGCTACACCGTCACCCGGTCCGACGGCACCGTCGCCACCCTCTGGCCCGCCGACCGCGCCAACCCCTTCGCCTCGGTCGCCCGCGCCAAGGTCAAGCCATTCGGCCGTGCCTCCTACCCCTCGGGCGAGGAATTGGCGGCCATCCTCGCCCAGATCAATACCGACTGCCTCACCGGCAAGCGCGATTTCGCCCTCCTCTACGCGCTGGCCACCACCTGCCGCCGCGCATCGGCCATCCTCGGCCTGCGCTGGGGCGACATCCTGGAGCGCAATGACGCCGGAGACTATATTTTCCAGTTCCACTACAAGGGCGACCAGCGCGGCGAGCTCCGCCGTGCCGTCCTCAACAAGGTCGCCTACCAGGCCATCGCCGCCTATCTCGAGGCCGATGGCCGCCCGCCCGCCGAGATGGCCCCCACCGACCACGTCTTCATCCCGCTTTACCCGGAGCGCATCTCCCGTCTGCCGACGGTGGACGCGGCTCAGGTCGATCCCAATGCGCCCATCTCCAACTCCTACGCCAATCGCATCCTGAAAAAATACGCCCGCCGCGTCCGCCTCGGCCCCGAGCGTCGCCCAATGGACGTTTCCAGGGCCCACATCCACGGCCTGCGTCACGCCGGCGCCCGCCTCCGCGTCCAGCAGATGCGCGATCGCCGTGGCTACGTCGACTTCGAGGAGATCCAGCGCCTCCTGGGCCACGCCGGCCTGGCCGTCACCCAGGTCTACATCCAGGAGGTGTGCACCGACCCCACCGACGCCGGCGGGGCCGACGCCGCCGCCGCCCTCCTCCCCAAGGCGCGCCGCCGTAGGGGCGCACCCACGTGTGCGCCCGAACAGGAGCGACTCCTATGACCACCTACGTCCCCCTCTCCGTCGCTGAGGAACTCACCGGCCGCAGCCACTGCTGGATCAGCAAGCAGTGCTGCACCGGGATGATCGTCAACGCCCATAAGCAGCGCCCCGGCGATGGCCGGGGCGGCGTTCCGGGCTGGGTCGTCGACCTGGATGAGCTCTACCAGATCGATGCTGCCTGCAGCCGCCAGCAGTCTCCGGACGATCCCTGGTCCCCGATCGTCGCCCCCGCGCCCGAGGGAGATCTCACCGACGTCCAGATCTCCCACCTGGCCAACGAGCACTGGCACGACCTCGAGGACCTCCAGCCCGATCCGGTCATCACCGGCGCCGTCCGCGTCTCCTGGTCCGACGGCGAATCCTACACCCTCCATCCCGATGGAGAGACCGGCGACCATCGCTTCGCCCACGCCGGCAACCAGGCCCATCGCAAGCTGCCGTCCGACGACGAGCTGCTCGCCCTGGCCGAATCGCTCACCCAGCGTGAGATCGCCCGTCGCTATGACTCTTCCTCCAGCTCCGTCTCCTGGGCGCTCAGGCGCATCCGCGAGCGGTCCTCAAATTGCGAAAGGACCTCCCGATGACCCGCAAGCTGCCCGCCGACGACCAGGTACTGCTCGCGCTCGCCCGCACCGAGACCCACGCCCAGATCGCCGCCCGCTATGGCTGTACCCGCCAGGCCGTCAGCAATCGTCTGCGCAACGCCGGGCGCACCCGCGATCCAAACGCCCGCGCTCACCAGAAATTCGCAGCCCGCGCCATGCGCCTCTACGCACTCATCATCCGTTACAAATCCCTCTATGATGGCTGCACGCCGCCTTACCGCTGGCTCGCCCGGCAGCTCGACAACGCCTCCTCCTCCACCATTACCTCCTATGTCCGCGAGCTCGAGCGCCGGGGTCTCATCACCCGCCGCGCCGGCCGCCAGATCCTGGTCACCGGCGCTCGCTGGCAGCCGCCAGCAGAAAGAGAGAATCCTGATGACCCTGACCTATGAACCGCTCAAGCGCCTGCTCGCCGAATCCGTCGATGCCCGTATCGAGGCCGCCTGCATGATCTACCTCAAGGCCCTCGGCACGCGCACCATCTCCTCCGCCATCGCCGCCCTGCGCGAGCAGGACCTGATCGACGAGGCCACCGCTTCTCACCTGGCTCTCGGACTGATGGGCGATCTCACCGTCTCCAAGGAACAGATCGCCGCCCTCCAGCCCCCGGCCCCTGCCGGGCTCTCCCTGCCTGCCTCCATCCCGCCCGCCGCTGATGGAACGGATCCACGTGGATCCGCCGCCGTAGGGGCAATCCCGCGTGATTGCCCTCCTGACCCGCCATCCCCGGATGTAGGGGCGCACCCACGTGCACTCCGTGGCCCTCCTTCCGCCGCGCCCGCGCAGGTCGCCGCCTCCCAGGCCGGATCCCACGTCTGCCCGATTTGCGGCGTCAGGATCTCCACCCAGGCCACCGCCTGCCGCGAACATTGGCGCCAGATCAAGCAGGAGGCCGCCGATGAGGGATGATCAGGGCACGGCTAAAACCACGCAGCAGCATTTTGTAATAGGCTCGGCCCAGCCGGCGCCACTGCCCAGTGTGGAATCACGCCTGGCAGCGATCGAGACGCAACTGATCGAGATACAGCGCCAGATCTACAACCTGGCCGAGTTCGTACGTACGCTGTGCAGCCCGCCATCGGAGTGATCCGTTTCAGGTCATACAATGAGAATTGTATGACCTGAAAATGCACACGTTGTAGGGGCAGACCCACGTGTCTGCCCTCTTACGAACCATTATACAGGAGACCGACGTCGATGTTATCAACCGCCCTGCTTCTGGCCCTCATCTGGGGTGTCTTGTGGGCTCTATTCCTCCAGTGCGTGCCCCTGGGTCAGTTTCTCGCCCGCCGCCGCACCTGGATCACCGTCGTCGTCGGCGTCGGCGTCGACCTGGCCATTGCCCTGATGGTTGTCCCATTCAAAGCCTGGTGGCCCGTCGCCCTTGTTGTTGGCCTTTCCAGTCCGGGCATCATCGTCCGCAGCCTGGTCAACGAGCACCACGAAACGCTAGAGGAGCTGGATGCCATCCAAGCCGCGACTGAAAAGCACCACCATTTGGGCGCTTGAGGACATCATCGCCTGCGCCCGGCGAGCCCGTCGCGCCTGGCGCGCCGCCAACACGCGCGCGCTGCACCAGCTCGATGCCGTCAGCCTGGCCGCACTCAATCAGCTCGGCGACGAGCTCGCCGAGATCGAATCCCTGGCCCGCGACGCCCGCCAGGGTCGCTACCAGCAAAATACGTCTTAACGTTCCAACGTTCGCACGTTCGTACGTTCACACGTTCCAACGTTCGCACGTTCACACGTTCCAACGTTCGCACGTTCACACGTTCCAACGTTCGCACGTTCACACGAAAGGATTTGCACCATGGGAAAACGCACGCGCACCATCGTTCTGCTGCTATCCATCGCCGTTCTCGTCATCCCCAGCATCGCCTGCCTCTTTGGCGGGGACGGCGACGACTGGGACGGACTCGACCGCTCTGGCTGGGCCTGGGATGGCTCCGCCGGCGACGATCCAATCGCTACCGCCGAGGCCATCGGCAAGGAGATCTCTCGATGAAAATCATCACGATCACCGTCAGTTACGGGCGCACGCACTCGCTGCCCGATTACTGCAACGTCAAGCCGTCGCTCTCCATCACCGCCGAAATCGAGCCGGGCGATCACCTCGACCAGGAGGTCGCCATCCTCGACCAGGAGGTCGCCGCCTACGTCCACGGCCGCATCGACGACGCCCTCGAGGCGGATGGCCAGAGCCCTAGATTTTACGATGGGCCGCTCTACACCCTCTATCGGTGGATCCAGGCCGACACGCTCGTCATTCTCCCCGCCACCGGCATAGATATGGACGATCTCCCCGGAGACTGGCAACGCCGACGCAACGCATCTCACATGCGCCACGAGACCCTGCTCGGTCGCGCGATGCAGATACAGGGCGGCGTCCTCGACCTCTGGGATGGAGACCTCGACGCTGTCCATTCCTGGTGGGAAGAGCGCCGCTGGTATCGCGCCTATGAGCTGACCAGGCACAGGCGTCGGGGGGAACCCGAACAGATTCTCGTCATTCCCGAGGATCTGACTCCTCCCAACAGCTTACTGCTTTATGGCTATGGGCCTGAAAACACGAGAGCCGTCAGTCAACTTCCGGGATTGCTCAGTATCCTGAACCGCGAGGGGTACTCCAGGGATCTCTGGAAGGTGATCGTCCTGGATGATGAGTCCGTGCCTGACGACATTCCACAGGATCGGGTGATCCGCGTGGCAGGCTCTATTGGCCTGGATGAATACGTCGCAGAGTGGTATGCTCATCTCCGCACAATAGCAGATGAGCCGAATCCTCGCGACGTCGGCGTGATCATCGGAGAGGATGACGACGATCTGGATGAGGATGACTATCCGGACGAGGACGGAAGCGACGACGAGGGTTTCGTGGAGGAAACCGAGATCGCATTCTGACAAACATCGAGCGCCGGAACCCGCCGCCAGGCCCCGACGCTCAGTGCACCATGGGATGTGCAGCCCTATTCTACCACATCCCTCGGTCTCACGCAACAGGTCGTACAATCACGGTTGTATGACCTGTAGGGGCGGACCGGCGTGTCCGCCCCAGAACCTTAACAATCGAACTACAACTAGACGGTAAAGGGCGCGATGGCAAGCGCCCACTCCGTCTCCCGGTCCCCGTCCTCGTCGACGGTGACCCACTCAGACAGGCCCGTACGTACGGCCCCCTGATCCTCCTCCAGCCAGCGAATAGCGCTGGCCTCGTCGGGAAATAGATCCCCCGTCGGGCGGACGATCCACACCGGATCCCGGCCGGCCATACGCCGGGCGTGCTCGATGTGCCAGGCGCGGGATACGCACTCCTGGATGGTGCCGGTAATGGTCGAGTTCCACCAGGTCGCCAGATCGCCGATCTGGCCATCGGTGAGGGCAGACGAGCGAATGTGGGTCTGCTTTTTGACCATTATTCCTCCTCCCCATCATAGATAGTCTCGATGACATCGACTGGCTTTTCGGCCTTCCGCACCAGCAGGAGCATCGCCTGCTCAGGGCTGGCGGTACGCAGACGCAGGCGGTCGCCCTGGTGGAGGGCGCCCTTGTCGTGGACACGCGTCACGGTGAGCGGGTGCTCGGCGTCCACGAGCGCCAGGACGCCGTGCCCGCTGTGCATCCCGGAGCGGGACGCACCGTGGATGCGGCACTGCCAGAGCGGATCTCCCTCGATCCGATCGTCGCGATTCCATTTCTGGATCGCCGACGTGTAGATCAGGCGAGCAGTGGGCTCGTTCCCCTGGGCATCGTCCAGGACGAGGTAGTCCCACTCGCGGGGAGCTTCGTACTCGGATGTCGTGCGGCTGAACCAGGGAAACCGGGGCCCATCGACGTGCACGGCGGTGAGCGTGGCGCCGGCCTCGTGCGTGGTGCGCATCACGCGCACGGCGGCGAGAGCGGCGGTGGGATCGGCGCGCTGATCGAACACGTCGATCCGCCCTGACCAGGATGCGCCGAATACGGCGCCCTTGATCGTCAGGCGGCGATAGGGACGGATCGGCCGCCCGTCCTGCTCCTGGATCGTGCGCCAGGAGGACGCCATTGCCACGATGGCAGAGACGTCGACGCACGAGAACTGCTGCAGGCATTCTCGCGCCTTGGCCACGTGGTGGTCGCTCTTGCCGAGCGCCCGGTCCGCGCACTCCGGGCAGTGCAGCGGCGGGGCCTGAAGGCCCTTGGCCCGGTAGAACTCGGGCGACCACTCGAACATCTGCCCACAGTTGCTACAGATTTGCCTTTCCACTGAAATTTCTCCTTTCGGCCTCGAGGGCCAAAACTGAAATGAGGCGAGCCCGATACTTTCTGATGCTGTTGGGGGGCACGCCCAACGCCTGGGCGATCCCCTCGTTGGTCCACTCGCGGCACAGAGCGGAGAGGATGAATAGATCCCTGCCGGCGGCGAGTGCGCCGCGAGCGCCCTTCTTGGCCCGCGCATCCAGCAGGATGTGGTACAGTTCTCGCAGGATGTCGCCCGGCAGACCCTCACGGCTGCCGGTGATCACGGGCCAGATGGCGCGCTCGTCGCCAGCATCCAGGGCGTCGAGGTGTAGGGACCAGAGGGGATTCCGGCCCCAGATCTCGCGGAGGATGCATTTCAGCGCGGCGTTGCGCGCGCTGATCACCGCGTAGCCCTGATGCTGGTCCCCTGGTCGCCGGCGCTGCGCCCGGAGCCACCCCTCAGCCGCGGCCATCTCGGTATCTGCAAAATCCTCCGGATCGAGATGGACTTTGCACCGCCGCTCGGCGTACCGTGCTGCAGCGCGTGCGCGCTGCTGAAGGGTGAAGGTGGTCATTGGGTGTGCTCCTCGCCGGGGATTGGGTGCAGGCTGCCCGGCGGGCCTGAAGATGCTAGCTGGCGTTGTACTCGTCCCAGATGGCCATCGCCTCTTCATCGCTCTCTGTCGCCATTGCCCGCTTGGCGGTGGCAATGTACTCGGCGATTGCCGAGAGGGAGGTAAAGCGCTTGATGTAGATGTCGCGCGGCTCGGAGCGATCCGGGTGGATGTGGTAGGCGGGGCGATCTCCATCCAGTACATTGCAGCAGTCATATCGCGTGCAGATGTATTTGGTGGTGGATACCGCCCACGCGGCTCCAATCTCGTGCAGTCCGTTGGTGATTCTTTCCTTGCCCGTCATTTCCGGCTCCTTTTCTTTGGCCACCTGGACCCCGGTGGCCCGGTCCGGCTCCCACACTCAGGGAGCACTCTTGCGGGTATCTTGCGATCGGCGATCTGGCCGGGGACGGGGGCTCCCCGGCTGGCCTGATGATGGGATTACCAGCCCGCTTTGGCCGGATCGTTCGTGAAATTCTCGATCCGCTCGTTCGGGTACCACTCCTGCTGGATGGTCGGCTCTCCGTGGGGAGATCCTGTCCGCGTCGCAATCAGTGATTTCTGGCATCCATCCTGAATGAGCTGCCCGATCGTGGTTCCGCCTGAGTGGCGGATTCGTACAAATTTCGTCGTTGGCCTATCCATCATTTTGCTCCTTTTCCGTCTCTGTGCCACCTGTCGCCCGGTGGCCCGGTCCGGCTCCGCCGCTACGGAGTCGGCGATCTGGGCCGGGGAGGAAGGCCCCCGGCGGGCCTGATGGGACTAGCGATAAAAATAATCGTCCGTGCCCGACGGTCGGGGGCGGCGGCTGTGGAACTCCGCCAGCTTGCGATCCCGATTGGAATCGCTATGGATGCTGGCGGGGCCGTAGGCGGCCTCATCCAGATTCTCATCCTCATCCTCGGCCTCATCCCGGCGATTCCATTCGCGGAGGATGGCCTCGAACTCGGCCTGGCTCTCGGGGCTGGAGAATTGAATCTCCTCGCAATTGCGGATGGCCCGATAAACTGCCTCCGCCTTTGCGCCGTACTTTGCCTTGAGCTCTGCTTTCAGCCATTCGTTTGCGGTCATTTTCGTTCTCCCTTCGTTGATTCTGTATTTATTATACCACTTTGGTATACATTTGTCAAGGGGTTTCCGGACCAATTTCGCACAGAGCGAAATATTTAAGGTTATGTTCTACTTTGTTCTATTCCCGAACGTATGAACGTTCACACGTTCCAACGTTCACACGTTCCAACGTTCCAACGAAAGGATTTCACCATGGGAACCATCATCGCTATCGCCAACCAAAAAGGCGGCGTCGGCAAGACCACCCTCGCCCTCCACGGCGCGGCCTACCTGGCCCGCCACGGCCAGCGCGTGGTCGTCATCGACGCCGACACCCAGGCCAACGCCTCGAGCTGGGTCCTGGGCTACGTCCCCGCCAGCTCCGCGCTCTACGATCTGCTGGTCCGCGAGCGCTCTTGGGCCGATGTCCTACGCCGCGTGAATGGCGCCTGGCAGATCGGCTTCCTGGCCGGCTCGGCCGAGACCGCCGGCGCGATGACCGTCCTCGAGACGCTCCATCGCCCGTTCGACACCGTCGCCCGCCGCCTGGCGCCCCTGGCCAAGGTCGCCGACCACGTCCTGATCGACATGCCGCCCTCGCGAGCCAGCGGCTTCCTGGAGCTGCTCTACGCCGCCGATCACGTCCTGATCCCGACCCAGCTCGAGCGGCACTCGCTGGAAGGGGTCGTCTTCATGGCCCAGGCGTGCCACGATCTGCGCGAGCAGCACGGCCGCGGCCCGCGCCTGCTCGGCATCGTGCCCAACATGCTCGATCGCCGCACGCTGCTCCACAGCCGCCAGGCCACGCGCCTGGTCCAGTCGATCGGCGCCGCCGTCTGGGCCCCCATCCCGCGCGCGATCGTCGTTGCCGAGACCGCCGGCACCGGGCGCGTCGTCTTCGACTCGGCCCCCGGCTCCGACGCCGATCGCGCCCTCGAGGCCTTCGGCCAGCGTCTCCTGGCCAATAGTAGGGGCGCGCCCGGGTGTGCGCCCTCCCTGGGAGGCAGCGATGAGTGATCACTCCCTGCCTGATATCGGCGGCCTGCAGATCGATCCCGGCATGCTCGCCGAGCTCAGCCGCACCGCTGTGGCCAACCAGGCCGCGCTCACCGCCAGGCAAAAGCGCGACCGCCGCCGCATCACCCTGCGCATCGACCTGCCCGGCCGCTGGCTCAAAAAACGCCTGGCGCACGCCGCCGCCGGCCTCGACGTCAGTCAGTCGCATTTGGCCTCGTTCCTCCTGGCCTGGGCCCTGGCCCGCCTGCTGGATCGCGACGCCGACCTGCTGCGCCTGATCGACGAGAACCGTTACGAGTACCGCTCGCTCAACGCCGGCCACGGCCTCGACGCCGACTGCCTGGCCGAGGTGCCCGCCCTGAGCCTCGTCGAAGCGCCAGACCAGCTCGAAAATCCCGCGGAGGTGCCCGATGGCCGTCTCTAAGCGTTTCCAGGCGTGCCCGCAAGCGTGCCCGCTGGCGTGCTCCCTATGGACCCGCAAGCGTGCCCGCCAGTGTGCCCGCCCAGTTCCCTACACGCTCCGCCTGCGCGACGGGTGTCCACGAGCCGCCCGGCCCGCTCAACGGCTTTTCTGGAAGGAGATCATCCGATGTTCGACCTCATCGCCATCTGGTTCACGCGCCTCGCGCCGCGCACCCAGCCCGTCCGTATCTACCTCTACGAGGACGCACACGGCCGCCGCTGGACCCGCCACCATGACGAGACCGCACGCTTTGCCGATCCTGGCGACGCCTTTTGCGCCTTCGACGACGCCCTGGCCACCGCCCCGCGTACCGCCTGGCAGAATGCCTGCGGCGACTACCTGATCACATTTCGCCCGCGCGACCATCCCGCCGACCTGCTCGTCTGCGACTGCTGGCAGCCCTGTACGAGTCTCCCGCTCGCGTGGCCCGTCGCAGTTCCGCAGCCCGTCGAAATCGAGAGGACCGGGTAGGCCCTCCTGGCCGTCCCACGGTACCGCCCGATCCACGTGGTACCGCGGTCACACACCTGTCCTCCCTTGTAAGGGGAGGCTGGTCATACAACGAGGGTTGTACGACCAGCACATTCCAACGTTCCAACGTGTCAACGTTCAAACGTCTCAACGAAAGGATTTCACAATGTCCCAATCCACACTCACCCTCAATTCCGCCGACCCGGCCCTGGGCGCCGCGCCCACCACCGAGCAGATCCACTACCTGCCCGTCCCGCTCGTCGTGCCCAGCCGCTGGCAGCCCCGCGAATCGTTCGATTCTGAATCGCTGCTCGAGCTGGCCAAGCACATCGCCGACAACGGCCTGATGTACCCCATCATCGTCTTCAAAAACGAGGACGACGAGTTCGAGCTCGTCGCCGGCGAGCGCCGTACCCGCGCCGTCGTCGCCCTGGGCCTCTCCCGCTCCGACCCCTGGATCGCCGCGTATGGCCGCTCCCTCAACGGCGCCATCGCCCACGTCGCTGCCCACGGCTGGCAGGGGCTTCCTCTCGATATCAAGGAGAGCCTGGTGACCACCACCATCGCCGCCCGGATCGCCCCCAACGACGATCACCGGCGCCTCCACTACCTGGCCATCGCCGACAATCTCCAGCGCCAGAATCTCTCCGCCCTGGAGGAAGCCCGCGCCCTGCACGACCTGATGGAGGAATACTCGCTCTCCCAGGGAGACGTGGCCAAAGAGATCGGCTGGTCGCAGGGCAAAGTCTCGCAACGGCTCTCCCTGCTCAATTTGACGGCTGAAGCCAGGCAGGCAATTATTACACGTGTAATAAGTCCGTCCCATGCCCGCCACCTGGCTACTCTCCCCTCGTCGGTGCAGGGCGCGGTAACCGCGCACGTCACCACGTTGCTCGACAAGGAAGGCAGCTCCGAGGCCACCGTCCGCAAGGTCGCCGTCCTCTCCCAGCAGCTCCGCGCCTTCCTCAATCCCGATCACTGGATCGCCGACGAGCCGGTCCTCCCCGCCGTCCGCAACCACTGCCGCCTGATCCGCCACCTGCTCCAGACCGAGGACCTCTCGACCCGTGGCGAGGATATCCTTCGTCTGCGCGAGGGGGACGGACGATACTCCGATCACGAGAATCTCACCGGCAAAAAGCCGGATCGTCTCTCCTGGCACCAGGTAGAAAAGATCGTCCAGGCGCTCACCGGCGACAACCACGGCCTCGATCAGCAGTGGCTGGCCATCGCTAAAGCGCAGCGCTGGACCTGCGAGCACTGCCAGCTCGCCGCTCTCCAACCTCCCGTCTGCCGCCGAGCCTTCGACCTCCCCTGCTGGCGCTGGACCGCCCAGCGCGGGGACCCGGACCACATCGTCACCTGCCGGCAGTTTTTTACCGCAGAGGGCGAGCCGCTGATCATCGATGTCGATTCCTCTCTGGCCGGATGGGCCAACACCCTCGACGCGCCCGGCCTGCTCACCGGCCCCTTTCGCCACTTTCAGGACTATGACGCCTGGCGCGATCTCTACCAGCGCGCCGCCCTGGCCCAGGCCGCACAACAGGAGGCAGCCGAGATGAAGCGTAGCAATGCCTACCTGGTCGACCTGGCCAGGTACTGGGCCGAGCAGCAGGACGGCCTTTTCGCCAACGTCGACCACTTCCAGGCTCACCGCTGCGAGAAATGCACGCACTACCGCCCATCGCTCCTCGATCGCGACCTCCCTCCCTGCCAGTTTGCCCTCGATCCGCTTTCCAGCCGCTACAACCGATCCACATCGCGCGCGCCCGAATTCGCCATGCTCGTCCAGCGCAGCGGCCTGATGGTCCCCCGCTGCGAGTTCTACCGCGTGGCGATCACCGAGATCGCGCCGTCGCCGGGGTTCGTCCTTCCCGATCGCGACGCCGTGCTTGACTGGCTGCATCGCATCCTGGTCGACCAGAATCGCACCACTCACTCCAATACCATCGTCGCGCCGCTCGCCTGGCTGCCCTACGAGCGCACCAGTCTCGCCGAGGTCCACCACCTGGAGAAACTGCTGCGCTACGTCAAGCAGGCGTGGGACAATCTGGGCGACGAATGCGTGGCCACGCTGCTCATCACCGCCACCTCCGAGGTCGCCGCCATGGCCCGCTATCGCGGTACGCTCGACCTGCTCGATCCGACCACGCTCCAGGTCGA
>Ga0307376_10002341_pt1 | contig 18757 bp, 15 predicted proteins | sample TR2MG_FD_202536 | JGI IMG/M metagenome (GOLD analysis project Ga0307376, IMG submission 202536) | Soil microbial communities from Risofladan, Vaasa, Finland - TR-2 | ecosystem: Environmental > Terrestrial > Soil > Coastal area > Acid sulfate soil | place: Finland: Risofladan, Vaasa | collected...
TATCGGGAATCGATGATGGCTCGAATTGTTTTCCGAGCCATGGATCTCGGGATTCCCGCACTCATTTCTCACAGGTCAGACGAAAGAAACGCGGGAGAGGATTGGAAAAGAGAGCGGGAGGCTACACTTCTCAGCAAGATATGCCTGCGTGTTTTTCTGAGTCAGGCCCGGGCCCGACCGATTCGCAGCATCTACTGAATCGGCATATTGTCCATTACCCATGTTTAGCTGGGCATGTCCGACAATATTGCCATTCGCGTCCTTGTACCTCACGACATAGATGTCCCCGGCCTGATAGTTTGCTGAATCAACACTGGTGAATGATTTGGAATATCCCGCCGGGGTGACAAGCGAAGCAGTGCCTGTATAGGGAGTTTGCGTAACCGCACTCACAAATGCCGTGCAATCCATAGTCTTTGTGGTTACTGGGACAACAGCTCCTGAATAATTCGGGGAGCCATAGGTAGTTGGATTAGAGGGCGTATTCGAAGCAATTATTGCTGATGCCCTAGCTAGTTCTTCATCTGTGGACGTGGTTGAATTGAGCCATGATGGTACGCCGGAGGCCGAGGCCGACTTGTCGCTCGCATCCAACCCCAAGGGATCTGTTGCGTTATATGGCTTCTCCCATTTGCGCAGCTCCGTAAGGAGATAGACCGCTGCGCTCTGGGTGTCTGGAGCCTCGGGAAGGGGGGCTCCCGTGACTTTCATTAGCCTCCCGGCCGTCCTCGTTTCAACCATGATTTCTGCGAGGCAGTGTACTCTTCCCTCCCTCCTCCCGCAATCCATGCTCCATTCCGGCCGGATTGAAGATCGCCTCGAGTCGCCTTAGGTACTCCTCGTCTACCACGGCGGCGAGCTCGTGCTCTCGGGGGTGGTGGGCGTGATAGACCTTCGCAAGGCCCTCGGTCATCACCTGGGTGTAGCGGACGGTGCTCTCGATGTCCCTGTGTCCCAGGAGCTCCTGGACGTGGCGCACACTCGCGCCATTCTCAAGGAGGTGGGTCGCCGTCGAGTGCCTGATCGAGTGGGTCGAGATCTCCTTCTTGTCCATATCGAAGCGCCTGAGGAGTTCGCGGAAACGCTCGGAGATGGTCGAGCGAAGCAACTGCCCGTCCCGGCCGGGGAAGACGAAGGCTTCGGGGTTATCAATCCGTTGCCCGTGCCTACTGTCCTCGTGACTACCGTCACGAAGCCAGTGGACGAGAAAGTCGTGGGCGACCTCGGAGATCGGCACCATCCGATCCCTGTCGAACTTGCCGCGGACGATCATCAGGCGCCGCTCGAAGTCGATATCCTTCACCTTCAAGGCGGCCGCCTCTCCCACGCGCAGGCCCGATGAGTACAAGAGCTCGAAGAGGGTACGGTCCCGGAGCCCCGTCGCTGACTCAAGATCGATGGTCTCGAGGAACTTCGTGATCTCCGCTCGGGTCAGGGGTCGGCGCCTCCAGCTGCGGGACTCAGGAACCTTCAAGTCAAGGCCGTGGGCCGGGTTCTCCGCGATGACTCCCGCGCGATAGAGGGTGGAATACAGGCCGGAGACGGCATGAAAACGCGCATTGATCGTACTCGCGACGAGGGTCTCTCCGCTCCGCTTCGACTTCACTTCCCCGAGCCAGGCCAGGAAGGCCACAAGGTCCTTCTTCCCGAAGGCCCTCACGTCACGCCCCTTCGCCCAGCGGAAGAAGTTCCGGAGCGCGATCCTCGTGGCCTTCCGCGTGCCTTCGGCAAGGCGTCGGGCGGACATCTCCTCCTCGACTAGGCGGAGCGCGAACTCCCTCGCGGTCTCAGCCTTCATAGGTTCTCCCTCTCGTCCCTCGTGGCATCGCCATTTTCATGGCGCTGCCACGTCCGGGGATGGAAGGCGTCGAGACTCCGCTTCAAATCTTCCTTGTCCACGTGCGTGTAGACCTGAGTCGTGCCCAGGGCCTCGTGCCCGAGGATCACCTGGATATGCCGCATGTCCACACCCGAGCGCAGCAGATGCGTCCCCAGGGAATGCCGAAAGCCGTGGGTCGTGATCACCGGGAGCCCGAGCTTCGTGCAGGCAGCGGCAAGCTCACGGTTGGCCACCGTCGCCACTCTCCCCTTGTTCGCCCCGAAAAGCGTGTGACCCATCTGGCGCACGTAGCGTCGGCGGATTGTGGAAAACCCTACATCCAGATACACGCGCATGACCGCCGCCGCGTAGGCCGTCATGAAGACGGTCCTGGGCCTGCCTCCCTTCCCCTCTTTGAGGTAGACAAGGCGCTCTTCGAGATCGAGGTCCACCTCGGTAAGCGAGCAGGCCTCCGCGATCCGTAGGCCTGTCGCGTAGAGGAACTCCGCGAGCACGTGGACGCGGTAACGCCGCTCCCTCCCGTACCAGGTCGCCTCCGCATCGAAGCGCGCGAGCTCCGAAAGAAGCGCGCCCATCTGTGCCTCGGTAAGGACGTTCCGCGAGATGTGCTCCGGGAGCCTCGGGTAGCGGAGCTCGCGGAAGGGGTTTGCCTTCACTCGCTCGGTGAAGACGAGGTGGTCGAAAAAGGCCCGCGCGGTTTTCAGGTAGTTGTGCATCGTGCCCGTGGAATAGGGCTTTCCCTCATCGTCGACGCGCTCGGAGAGCCACGCCTGGTAGCGGAGGGCTTCGGCGATGCCCACCTCGAAGAGGTCGAGTTCCTCCTCCTCGAACCAGCTGAGCATCCGGCGCATTCTTCCCTCGAGGCTCACGTAGCCTTGCGTGCTCACCCGCGGGCGGCTTGCGGCGAGGAATTCCTCATAAAGATCGGCGGTCGCGACAGGCATCGAGTATCCCATTTCTTTTGCCTCTCTTTCCCCCCGGAAATTAACGACCAGTTGGACATTTCATTGCCCGGAAAGGGCGAATACCCCAAAATCTGGTCAGTGCCCAGTTGCGCCCAGATTGCCCAGTTCCAGCTTCTTCTTCATGTCCTCAGGCGCCGGGATCATCGAGAGGTCAACGCCAGCGAGCGCCTCGTCCGAGCGGAGCCGGTAGAAGGCCCTCGACCGCTCCCCGCCGCCGCGCGCGATCGCCACGTGGTCATAGTCCACGAGCTTCCGAAGCGCCTCTTTCACCCAGGTGTGGCCGAGCCCCGTCATCTCCCGCACCTGGCGCTGGGTGAAAGAGAGTTCCTCGCTCTCAAGGCCCTGTTTCTTCGCCTCGCGGCGAATCCAGGTGCGGATCTCTTCATACAGGCCCACCGCCCCCGCGGGCAGCTCGCGGATCGTGCTCGACAGCACGCCCTCGACCATGATGCGATACGCGACACGGTAGTCCTCGAGGTCGGTTCGTATGAACTCAACGTTTCCCGCCTTCTCCGGCTTCTTCTGATACTGGCGGAGGTAGCACACCGTCGCGATGAGATCGAGAAAGCGGTCGTGGTCCCGCCGGCTCCTCATGAGGCTCGTCGGAAAGCCCAAGAGGCCCGCGAAGTCATTCACGACCTGTCGCTTTTCTAGGAGCCGCTGCGCCGCCTGGTGGGCCCGTATAAGGGTCTCCAGGCCTCCGCGGCCGGCCGCAAGGCGCTCGAGCGAGTACTTCCGCCTTTGCTCCGCGTGGATCCGCTCCGTCTGCTCCTTCGACTCGTCCGCGTTCACCACGAAGTACCTGCTCGCATTCTCGGGATTCAGGTCGTGGCTCGTCCCCGACAGCACGCTCGACACGATCACCGGAGTGCGCACCACGCGGCTCTGCATCTTCCCCGTCTCGGGGTCCTTGATCGTCACGAGCCTCGAGAGCTCCTTGCCCGAGAGCATCTCGCGGATCTGGTGCTCCACCACCTCGCCGTGCACCGCCTCTCCGAGGATCAGGAACTTGTGGGAAAGGTCATCGATGTAGTTCAAGGCCTGGTCCGACAGGCTCGTCACCGCCACCACCTCTTCCGGGGGCATGAGCTTCCGCACCGTGTCCACGAGGTAGCTCTTGCCTGCCGCCGACTGCGAGAGGATCAACACCGAGATCGGGTCGTCGAGTTTTCTCGAGCTCGCGCAGAGGTACAAGAGCTCCTTGTTGAGGTCCTCGCCCACGTAGCCTAAGGCGCTCATGTCCGCGACGATGCGCGCGAATAGTTTCGGATCCCGAAGCAGGGAGAGCCCGAGCTCGGCTTCGGCCGGGTTCACCTCGATGCGCTCCTTCCTCGAGCCTGAGCGGAGGGCCTCGTCGCGCTCGGCCTCGAGGCGTTCGAGGATCACCACGAGGTCTTTCTCCACGCGGGCGAGCTCGGCCCCCGTCGTCCGCGCGAGGGCCTGCGCGAAGCCCGTTCTCGCCTTCGCCGCGTAGAGGTCCAGGGAATCGTAGTAGCTCATGCCATCGTAGACCGCCCGCACGTTCACCCGGAGGCTGGTCACGAACAGCGGCCGCACGCCGCCCAGGCGGTAGCTGGTCTTCCCGATCGTGAAGACGTGGAAGAGGCCATCGCGCTCGAAGCGGAGTTCTCCTGCCGACTCGGTGCCCGTCGCGGGCGTGCCTTCCGCAGCGCTCACAGGGGGCTTCGAGGCCTCGACGGAGGCTTCTTTCAAGGCCCCTGCCTCGTCAGCCTTGGCTGGCGCTGGCGACTCCGGACTCGCTGCGCGAGCTCCGGAGTTTAAGGGGAGAAAGATCGCCGGTTCAGAAATGTTGGGGACAACTGGGGCAGGCGATTGCACACGGTCGATCACATCGCCGCCGATCCGATAGCTCGATAGAAGGGCCTTGGCCATGGCCTCACCCGCCTAAGCGGACTCTCAGCTCGTCCGCAAGCTCGCGGTACTGCGCGCTTCCACGGTCCTCCGGCAGATGGCCCAGGATCGAACGCCGCAGAACCTGGGCCTCCTCGATACGGATGTTCTGGCCGATCGTCGTAGCACAGACGAGTTCAGGATACTCAGTCCGCGCCTTCTCGACCACCTCCCGCGCCAGGGCCGACCGCCCGTCGTGGATCACGAAGGCCAGCGCGAGGATCTCCAGTTCGGCGTTGAGCCGTCCCTTGACCTTGGCGAAGGCTTCGAGGGTCTGCCCCAGGCCCTGCAGGCTGAAATACTTCGATGAGAGGGGGACGAAGAGCCACCGGCTCGCGCACAGCGCGTTCACCACCAGGATGTTCAAGGACGGGCTTGTATCGATCAGGCAGAGATCGAAGGTCTCGGATGCAAGCTTTTCTTTCAGCACGAGATGGCTTCCCACCTCGCCGTCGAGCTCCCGGATCGCCCCCGATAGACTCCCCGACGCCGCGATGAGCGACACACCCTCCCAGGTCGTCCGCACCGCGACGTCGGATAGATTGACCTCGGGATTCAAGAGGAGGTCCTCGACGGTGTGCGTCACGCTCTCCACCGTCTCAATCGCGCTCGTACTGTTTTTCTGGTCGTCCAGGTCGATGAGGAGCACTCGCTTCCCCTTCTGCGCGAAGGCGTGCGCCAGGTTCAGCGCGCTCGTACTCTTCCCGTTCCCGCCCTTCCTCTGGCCGATCGTGATCGTCGTCATAGGCCACCACCTTTGGTGGTGAAGCCTCCGGTCGCGACGTCACCTTGGGTAGCGGTGCTTCTTCCGCGCCGTGAGAGCCGACGGTTCAGGACCGCGACAAAGGCCCTGATCTGTTCGAGCGTCACTTCGGGATTTCCGTCCTGGAACTCGTCGGCAAGCGCCGTCAGCTCGGGCCCGCCCGCGAACACGAAGTTCACGTTCAGGGCTCCGCCCTTGCCCTCTGGCGACTCCATCTCGAGCGCCTTCAAGCCAAGGCCGTGGGCATAGTAGAAGGCCGCGCCCGCGAGATCGCAGGTCCGCGTTACGCGAGTTTCCGTCACGTGACGCGTCATAGTCCACCGCCTGAGCGGTTCGCGCGCTCCCAGCTCTTCTTCGCCTGATGCACGCTGCTGTTCACCTGGTTGTAGGCGCTCCGGAAGGCCCAGAGGTTCACCGCCGCGCGCTTCTCGAAGTACTCGCCCTGGATCGAGCCGATGAGTTCGCTCATGCCTCGCACCACGATGCTGCAGCTCACGCTCTTTTCCGTCGGGATGCACTTCACCGCCACGAGTTCGCAGCCCCGCACGAGGTAGTAGCTCGCCAGGTACAGGTCCATCACCTCTACCTGATCCTCGAAGCCCTTCGTCATTCCGCCCCTCCCTGTGTGGTCAGGGGACGGCTCGCCATTCTTCTGTTATGCTCACGTTCAAGCATGGAGAGGGTCCCCCTCTGCGTGTGGTCCGCCCGCCCTCCGGTGTTCCGCCAAGAATCAGCCGGATGGCGGGCGTCTTTGTGCTCTGACAAAAACCTTGTCAAGAGCGTTTTATGGTTTCTTTTATACGTCTATTAGACGTATTCGTCAAGCCTCTATGGTATCTTTTCCCCATGCCGCGCCGTCTGAAGGAAACTCCCCACATCGAGAGCATCGACAGTTGTGAACTCGGTAGCAGAATTGCCGCCACTCGCCGCAAACGAGGTATTACTCAGACCGGGCTTGCCAGTTTGATCGGCATCGATCAACGCCTGATCTCGAGCTACGAAGTGGGAAGGGTCACCTTATCCGCCGAGATGCTGACCAGGATTGCGGTGGCTTTACAGGTCTCCACCGACGAACTCCTCGGCCTCAAGGCGGGCGATATCGTGGAAGCGCCAACCGTGCGGCTCGTGAAGCGCCTACAAAAAATAAAGCGCCTCCCGCCAGCTCAGCAGAAAGCGCTCCTGAAAAATATCGACATGTTCCTCAAGGCGGCCGAAGCGGACAGCGCCGCTCTCTGAATCCCTTCACCGTTACCGCTTCTTGTAGACCTCGCGTCGGTGCCCGATCTTGAGTACAAGCACCACGACCTTCTCATCCTCGATCAGACTCACAAGCCGCCAGTCGCCGACGCGGTATTTCCACAGCTCCCCGAGCGTCGCGCCCTTCAGGGCTTCGCCCACGCTTCGCGGATCCTCCAGCTTGCCGATCCGCTCCAGCATGAACCGCACGAGCCGATCCCGCGGCTCCTTGTCCAGTTTCTTTAGCTGCTTGTCGGCGTCCTCCGAGAACTCAACCCGATATGCCATACTTGGTCGCCAGCTCTTCGATCGGGATGGTCTTCTGCTTGCCGGCACGAATCTCGGCCAGGGTCTGCTCCGCCAGGTACACGTCCTCGAGGTCTTCAAGATGCTCAAGGATCGCCTCGCGAACATAGTAGGTCTTCGTCCGGCCCGTCTTCTCGGCCAGCGTGTCCAAGCGATTCTCAATCTCTTTCGGCAGTCGAACGGCTAGCATGGTGGCCTCCTGATATACAAGTATATCGTCTGGACGCACCCCGTTCAAGGCTCCCACTCTGGTACCGCACTGCGCCTAATCTGTCGGTACGCGCAAGAGCTTCGCGACCTCCGGCCGCTCCGCTCCTGCGCATGACCGCGAGATTAGGCGCAATACGGCCGGCTTCCCTTAAGCCAAGGGGGCTACTGCCCCCGCGGCAGCCTCTTCGGCTTCACTCAAGCCCTTCGCCGCTGCGACCAAGCCCTCGCCTCAAACTCAGGAAGACTCGCGCAATAAGCGACCTACTGCTTAGGAGACAGTCGGTCGTCTTCGACCAATCAGGCCCCGGCGTGAACCCGTGACGTAGGCGCTGGCGAGCTGAGCGAGCTTGCGCCTACGACGCGGGTTCACGCAGTGCCAGCTCAAAACAAAGCGCCTCACGGATGGGGCGCTTCTCGAAGACGGCGCGCGAAGCGCGGCGGTCATTGAGGGGTCGGACCCTCAGGGTGCCTTGCCTATTCCGGGGGCTGACCTCAATGCCTGTCAAAGAACCTCCAATTCTACTTTCTTAGCAGCAATTCTGCCTTCGAACCCAAACGATGTTCTTATATCGATTTTTTTGCCCATGGTGTCATTCGTCATACTTAGATCATAGATAACATTTTGATGATTAAAATCCGAAATTTCCAGGGCCACAACATCGAAGAAAGTAATCCTAACCGTCTTTGCGGTTGAGTTCGTCAAACTATGATAATAGTCAAGCCCATAGGAAATCAGCTTAATATCGATGGTAAAACGGACATCTTCTCGCACCGCTTCAATCCTGAGAACTTCTGAATCATGAAAATGCGAAAACCTATCAACAATATCTTCAGTTAGTTCCATCACAGCTGCCATTACTTTCTCCTGTAGCTCAAATTCACCGCATTGGCTTGCCGGTACTCCAATCCCAAAAATGAACATGGGGCACTATTGGATGGGTGCTTGGATTGCCATGATCGGTATTATCGATGTCAATGAACGCATTACCATCCGGCCCGTATATTCGGACTTGAGTCACCCCTCCATCTGAATCGACAAGAACATTGACAGTATTTGCATTGCCTCTAATATCAAGTTTATTCCCTTCAACAATGGAAACCCCAAGATCACTTCCAACGCCTTCAAGGCCATCACCTATTCCTTCAAGCACCTTCTTGGCAGCATATTCGCCGGATGCAGCAGCAAGCTTCCCAATTGCACTTACCAATGCGACTGGATCATGAGCGGCCTTAGCTTCATCAATCTGCTCTGCGTAGTGCTCGACATGCTCCTTTTCCCTGTAATGAGTATCGGCATCTCTATCACGTCCAGAATTGTCACTAATATGACCATTGCCTTTAAGGTCAACGTAGTGGTGCCCCTCGTTGTCACTCGCTACATCCCAAGCCAACCCGGTAGGATCTGTTGCGTTATATGGCTTCTCCCATTTGCGCAGCTCCGTAAGGAGATAGACCGCTGCGCTCTGGGTGTCTGGAGCCTCGGGAAGGGGGGCTCCCGTGACTTTCATTAGCCTCCCGGCCGTCCTCGTTTCAACCATGATTTCTGCGAGGCAGTGTACTCTTCCCTCCCTCCTCCCGCAATCCATGCTCCATTCCGGCCGGATTGAAGATCGCCTCGAGTCGCCTTAGGTACTCCTCGTCTACCACGGCGGCGAGCTCGTGCTCTCGGGGGTGGTGGGCGTGATAGACCTTCGCAAGGCCCTCGGTCATCACCTGGGTGTAGCGGACGGTGCTCTCGATGTCCCTGTGTCCCAGGAGCTCCTGGACGTGGCGCACACTCGCGCCATTCTCAAGGAGGTGGGTCGCCGTCGAGTGCCTGATCGAGTGGGTCGAGATCTCCTTCTTGTCCATATCGAAGCGCCTGAGGAGTTCGCGGAAACGCTCGGAGATGGTCGAGCGAAGCAACTGCCCGTCCCGGCCGGGGAAGACGAAGGCTTCGGGGTTATCAATCCGTTGCCCGTGCCTACTGTCCTCGTGACTACCGTCACGAAGCCAGTGGACGAGAAAGTCGTGGGCGACCTCGGAGATCGGCACCATCCGATCCCTGTCGAACTTGCCGCGGACGATCATCAGGCGCCGCTCGAAGTCGATATCCTTCACCTTCAAGGCGGCCGCCTCTCCCACGCGCAGGCCCGATGAGTACAAGAGCTCGAAGAGGGTACGGTCCCGGAGCCCCGTCGCTGACTCAAGATCGATGGTCTCGAGGAACTTCGTGATCTCCGCTCGGGTCAGGGGTCGGCGCCTCCAGCTGCGGGACTCAGGAACCTTCAAGTCAAGGCCGTGGGCCGGGTTCTCCGCGATGACTCCCGCGCGATAGAGGGTGGAATACAGGCCGGAGACGGCATGAAAACGCGCATTGATCGTACTCGCGACGAGGGTCTCTCCGCTCCGCTTCGACTTCACTTCCCCGAGCCAGGCCAGGAAGGCCACAAGGTCCTTCTTCCCGAAGGCCCTCACGTCACGCCCCTTCGCCCAGCGGAAGAAGTTCCGGAGCGCGATCCTCGTGGCCTTCCGCGTGCCTTCGGCAAGGCGTCGGGCGGACATCTCCTCCTCGACTAGGCGGAGCGCGAACTCCCTCGCGGTCTCAGCCTTCATAGGTTCTCCCTCTCGTCCCTCGTGGCATCGCCATTTTCATGGCGCTGCCACGTCCGGGGATGGAAGGCGTCGAGACTCCGCTTCAAATCTTCCTTGTCCACGTGCGTGTAGACCTGAGTCGTGCCCAGGGCCTCGTGCCCGAGGATCACCTGGATATGCCGCATGTCCACACCCGAGCGCAGCAGATGCGTCCCCAGGGAATGCCGAAAGCCGTGGGTCGTGATCACCGGGAGCCCGAGCTTCGTGCAGGCAGCGGCAAGCTCACGGTTGGCCACCGTCGCCACTCTCCCCTTGTTCGCCCCGAAAAGCGTGTGACCCATCTGGCGCACGTAGCGTCGGCGGATTGTGGAAAACCCTACATCCAGATACACGCGCATGACCGCCGCCGCGTAGGCCGTCATGAAGACGGTCCTGGGCCTGCCTCCCTTCCCCTCTTTGAGGTAGACAAGGCGCTCTTCGAGATCGAGGTCCACCTCGGTAAGCGAGCAGGCCTCCGCGATCCGTAGGCCTGTCGCGTAGAGGAACTCCGCGAGCACGTGGACGCGGTAACGCCGCTCCCTCCCGTACCAGGTCGCCTCCGCATCGAAGCGCGCGAGCTCCGAAAGAAGCGCGCCCATCTGTGCCTCGGTAAGGACGTTCCGCGAGATGTGCTCCGGGAGCCTCGGGTAGCGGAGCTCGCGGAAGGGGTTTGCCTTCACTCGCTCGGTGAAGACGAGGTGGTCGAAAAAGGCCCGCGCGGTTTTCAGGTAGTTGTGCATCGTGCCCGTGGAATAGGGCTTTCCCTCATCGTCGACGCGCTCGGAGAGCCACGCCTGGTAGCGGAGGGCTTCGGCGATGCCCACCTCGAAGAGGTCGAGTTCCTCCTCCTCGAACCAGCTGAGCATCCGGCGCATTCTTCCCTCGAGGCTCACGTAGCCTTGCGTGCTCACCCGCGGGCGGCTTGCGGCGAGGAATTCCTCATAAAGATCGGCGGTCGCGACAGGCATCGAGTATCCCATTTCTTTTGCCTCTCTTTCCCCCCGGAAATTAACGACCAGTTGGACATTTCATTGCCCGGAAAGGGCGAATACCCCAAAATCTGGTCAGTGCCCAGTTGCGCCCAGATTGCCCAGTTCCAGCTTCTTCTTCATGTCCTCAGGCGCCGGGATCATCGAGAGGTCAACGCCAGCGAGCGCCTCGTCCGAGCGGAGCCGGTAGAAGGCCCTCGACCGCTCCCCGCCGCCGCGCGCGATCGCCACGTGGTCATAGTCCACGAGCTTCCGAAGCGCCTCTTTCACCCAGGTGTGGCCGAGCCCCGTCATCTCCCGCACCTGGCGCTGGGTGAAAGAGAGTTCCTCGCTCTCAAGGCCCTGTTTCTTCGCCTCGCGGCGAATCCAGGTGCGGATCTCTTCATACAGGCCCACCGCCCCCGCGGGCAGCTCGCGGATCGTGCTCGACAGCACGCCCTCGACCATGATGCGATACGCGACACGGTAGTCCTCGAGGTCGGTTCGTATGAACTCAACGTTTCCCGCCTTCTCCGGCTTCTTCTGATACTGGCGGAGGTAGCACACCGTCGCGATGAGATCGAGAAAGCGGTCGTGGTCCCGCCGGCTCCTCATGAGGCTCGTCGGAAAGCCCAAGAGGCCCGCGAAGTCATTCACGACCTGTCGCTTTTCTAGGAGCCGCTGCGCCGCCTGGTGGGCCCGTATAAGGGTCTCCAGGCCTCCGCGGCCGGCCGCAAGGCGCTCGAGCGAGTACTTCCGCCTTTGCTCCGCGTGGATCCGCTCCGTCTGCTCCTTCGACTCGTCCGCGTTCACCACGAAGTACCTGCTCGCATTCTCGGGATTCAGGTCGTGGCTCGTCCCCGACAGCACGCTCGACACGATCACCGGAGTGCGCACCACGCGGCTCTGCATCTTCCCCGTCTCGGGGTCCTTGATCGTCACGAGCCTCGAGAGCTCCTTGCCCGAGAGCATCTCGCGGATCTGGTGCTCCACCACCTCGCCGTGCACCGCCTCTCCGAGGATCAGGAACTTGTGGGAAAGGTCATCGATGTAGTTCAAGGCCTGGTCCGACAGGCTCGTCACCGCCACCACCTCTTCCGGGGGCATGAGCTTCCGCACCGTGTCCACGAGGTAGCTCTTGCCTGCCGCCGACTGCGAGAGGATCAACACCGAGATCGGGTCGTCGAGTTTTCTCGAGCTCGCGCAGAGGTACAAGAGCTCCTTGTTGAGGTCCTCGCCCACGTAGCCTAAGGCGCTCATGTCCGCGACGATGCGCGCGAATAGTTTCGGATCCCGAAGCAGGGAGAGCCCGAGCTCGGCTTCGGCCGGGTTCACCTCGATGCGCTCCTTCCTCGAGCCTGAGCGGAGGGCCTCGTCGCGCTCGGCCTCGAGGCGTTCGAGGATCACCACGAGGTCTTTCTCCACGCGGGCGAGCTCGGCCCCCGTCGTCCGCGCGAGGGCCTGCGCGAAGCCCGTTCTCGCCTTCGCCGCGTAGAGGTCCAGGGAATCGTAGTAGCTCATGCCATCGTAGACCGCCCGCACGTTCACCCGGAGGCTGGTCACGAACAGCGGCCGCACGCCGCCCAGGCGGTAGCTGGTCTTCCCGATCGTGAAGACGTGGAAGAGGCCATCGCGCTCGAAGCGGAGTTCTCCTGCCGACTCGGTGCCCGTCGCGGGCGTGCCTTCCGCAGCGCTCACAGGGGGCTTCGAGGCCTCGACGGAGGCTTCTTTCAAGGCCCCTGCCTCGTCAGCCTTGGCTGGCGCTGGCGACTCCGGACTCGCTGCGCGAGCTCCGGAGTTTAAGGGGAGAAAGATCGCCGGTTCAGAAATGTTGGGGACAACTGGGGCAGGCGATTGCACACGGTCGATCACATCGCCGCCGATCCGATAGCTCGATAGAAGGGCCTTGGCCATGGCCTCACCCGCCTAAGCGGACTCTCAGCTCGTCCGCAAGCTCGCGGTACTGCGCGCTTCCACGGTCCTCCGGCAGATGGCCCAGGATCGAACGCCGCAGAACCTGGGCCTCCTCGATACGGATGTTCTGGCCGATCGTCGTAGCACAGACGAGTTCAGGATACTCAGTCCGCGCCTTCTCGACCACCTCCCGCGCCAGGGCCGACCGCCCGTCGTGGATCACGAAGGCCAGCGCGAGGATCTCCAGTTCGGCGTTGAGCCGTCCCTTGACCTTGGCGAAGGCTTCGAGGGTCTGCCCCAGGCCCTGCAGGCTGAAATACTTCGATGAGAGGGGGACGAAGAGCCACCGGCTCGCGCACAGCGCGTTCACCACCAGGATGTTCAAGGACGGGCTTGTATCGATCAGGCAGAGATCGAAGGTCTCGGATGCAAGCTTTTCTTTCAGCACGAGATGGCTTCCCACCTCGCCGTCGAGCTCCCGGATCGCCCCCGATAGACTCCCCGACGCCGCGATGAGCGACACACCCTCCCAGGTCGTCCGCACCGCGACGTCGGATAGATTGACCTCGGGATTCAAGAGGAGGTCCTCGACGGTGTGCGTCACGCTCTCCACCGTCTCAATCGCGCTCGTACTGTTTTTCTGGTCGTCCAGGTCGATGAGGAGCACTCGCTTCCCCTTCTGCGCGAAGGCGTGCGCCAGGTTCAGCGCGCTCGTACTCTTCCCGTTCCCGCCCTTCCTCTGGCCGATCGTGATCGTCGTCATAGGCCACCACCTTTGGTGGTGAAGCCTCCGGTCGCGACGTCACCTTGGGTAGCGGTGCTTCTTCCGCGCCGTGAGAGCCGACGGTTCAGGACCGCGACAAAGGCCCTGATCTGTTCGAGCGTCACTTCGGGATTTCCGTCCTGGAACTCGTCGGCAAGCGCCGTCAGCTCGGGCCCGCCCGCGAACACGAAGTTCACGTTCAGGGCTCCGCCCTTGCCCTCTGGCGACTCCATCTCGAGCGCCTTCAAGCCAAGGCCGTGGGCATAGTAGAAGGCCGCGCCCGCGAGATCGCAGGTCCGCGTTACGCGAGTTTCCGTCACGTGACGCGTCATAGTCCACCGCCTGAGCGGTTCGCGCGCTCCCAGCTCTTCTTCGCCTGATGCACGCTGCTGTTCACCTGGTTGTAGGCGCTCCGGAAGGCCCAGAGGTTCACCGCCGCGCGCTTCTCGAAGTACTCGCCCTGGATCGAGCCGATGAGTTCGCTCATGCCTCGCACCACGATGCTGCAGCTCACGCTCTTTTCCGTCGGGATGCACTTCACCGCCACGAGTTCGCAGCCCCGCACGAGGTAGTAGCTCGCCAGGTACAGGTCCATCACCTCTACCTGATCCTCGAAGCCCTTCGTCATTCCGCCCCTCCCTGTGTGGTCAGGGGACGGCTCGCCATTCTTCTGTTATGCTCACGTTCAAGCATGGAGAGGGTCCCCCTCTGCGTGTGGTCCGCCCGCCCTCCGGTGTTCCGCCAAGAATCAGCCGGATGGCGGGCGTCTTTGTGCTCTGACAAAAACCTTGTCAAGAGCGTTTTATGGTTTCTTTTATACGTCTATTAGACGTATTCGTCAAGCCTCTATGGTATCTTTTCCCCATGCCGCGCCGTCTGAAGGAAACTCCCCACATCGAGAGCATCGACAGTTGTGAACTCGGTAGCAGAATTGCCGCCACTCGCCGCAAACGAGGTATTACTCAGACCGGGCTTGCCAGTTTGATCGGCATCGATCAACGCCTGATCTCGAGCTACGAAGTGGGAAGGGTCACCTTATCCGCCGAGATGCTGACCAGGATTGCGGTGGCTTTACAGGTCTCCACCGACGAACTCCTCGGCCTCAAGGCGGGCGATATCGTGGAAGCGCCAACCGTGCGGCTCGTGAAGCGCCTACAAAAAATAAAGCGCCTCCCGCCAGCTCAGCAGAAAGCGCTCCTGAAAAATATCGACATGTTCCTCAAGGCGGCCGAAGCGGACAGCGCCGCTCTCTGAATCCCTTCACCGTTACCGCTTCTTGTAGACCTCGCGTCGGTGCCCGATCTTGAGTACAAGCACCACGACCTTCTCATCCTCGATCAGACTCACAAGCCGCCAGTCGCCGACGCGGTATTTCCACAGCTCCCCGAGCGTCGCGCCCTTCAGGGCTTCGCCCACGCTTCGCGGATCCTCCAGCTTGCCGATCCGCTCCAGCATGAACCGCACGAGCCGATCCCGCGGCTCCTTGTCCAGTTTCTTTAGCTGCTTGTCGGCGTCCTCCGAGAACTCAACCCGATATGCCATACTTGGTCGCCAGCTCTTCGATCGGGATGGTCTTCTGCTTGCCGGCACGAATCTCGGCCAGGGTCTGCTCCGCCAGGTACACGTCCTCGAGGTCTTCAAGATGCTCAAGGATCGCCTCGCGAACATAGTAGGTCTTCGTCCGGCCCGTCTTCTCGGCCAGCGTGTCCAAGCGATTCTCAATCTCTTTCGGCAGTCGAACGGCTAGCATGGTGGCCTCCTGATATACAAGTATATCGTCTGGACGCACCCCGTTCAAGGCTCCCACTCTGGTACCGCACTGCGCCTAATCTGTCGGTACGCGCAAGAGCTTCGCGACCTCCGGCCGCTCCGCTCCTGCGCATGACCGCGAGATTAGGCACAATTCGGCTGGCCACCCTGAGCGGCCGCCGGCGCGAATGCGGCAACCGGCGTCGGCGATACTCTCCACCCTAGCCAAGGGCCTTTAGGCCCGCGGCAGCCTCTTCATTCAGCCTTACCCTTGGCTTTCGCGGCCGTGGCGAAGCCCTGGCCTCAAACTCAGGAAGGCTCGCGTAATAGACGACCTACTGCTTAGGAGGCAGTAGGTCTACCTCGCCAAACCAGGCCCCGTCGTGAACCCGTGACTTGTGCGCAGGCGAGCTGAGCGAGCTTGCGCGCAAGTGCCGGGTTCACGCTGTCCGAGCGGAATGGAGGCGCGGCACGGATGCCGCGATTCGGGAAAAGGGCCGCCCGGCTGCGCGACTACTGTCGCGAGGGCCGGGCGGGCGAGGATTGAGGGGCGAGTATAGCGAGGGCCAGACCCCGAGGGTGAGTCACAGGTGCGTCACCGTTTCCCTTTAGCAATATCAGATAGCGCCTGATCAACTGTCTTCAACGCCAATTTCACTGCGAAGTACATAGCAAATGCAAGAACTGCGAATCCCAGGAAGAGAATAGCTCCTGATATTCGCTCATGGAGCGAGGGGTAGAGTAGGACTAAAAGCAACAGGGCCATTCCTCCACTCGCTGCTGCTTCAAGGAAAGAAACTAGAACAAATAAGAATTTGGCAAGGTTCCTATTCATACTAAGACTTCCTCAATTATTGCATGCCAAAGAACTCAGTCCGGCATTTGCGGTTTCCGCAGAAAATGGATCTACTACTAATGAACCCCAAGATCCGGCAGTCGGATTGAGAATGCTTACGGATTTAAGTAACTCTAGACCATTGCTGCTATCACTTGAAATGGATCCTGTAAACGGATCATAGAAATCACCGCTGCCGATTCTCAAGGTTTGAGATCCGAGGGAACCCGCAAAGTCGCCAAGGCCTTTCCCTACCAATCCGGCTGTAGCACTAAATAAGCCTGCCTCAAGTGTTCCTCCTAATGTGATTGAACTCTGGCTCACATCAGCTTGGACAAGGTAATTCCCAGCTCCTAGTAAGGAACTGCTTATAGCAGTCGGGTGAGCAGTCGCGCCGGGGATCCACGGCGCCGCCCGGAAAGGTAGGGCCTCGCAATCCGCCGTCGACGGCGACGAGATCGCGAGCCCCTCCTTTTTCGCTATTCCCGTTTCATCAATTTTCGAGATCGATTGCATCCTGGGGTACATACCAGTTCTCGCCGCCTGACAGGCCGGTGAAAAGTACGAGACCCGAGAGCTTCGTTTCCTTGCCGGTACACGACATCGCTTCGCGACGTCGTATGACCGAAGGATTAGGCGCAATACGGCCGGCTTCCGGCAACGGTCGCCGGCGAGAATGCGGCAACCGGCGTCGGCGATTCTCTCCACCCTAGCCAAGGGCTTTTAGGCTTTTAGGCCCGCGGCAGCCACTTCGACTTCACTCGCGGTCTTCTTGTGCGCAGGCGAGCTGAGCGAGCTTGCGCGCAAGTCACGGGGTCGCGCATGTCCGAGCTGTACGCGAACGCGAAGCATTCTCGAGGGCGCGGCACGGACGCCGCGTTTCTGAAAACAGGCCGCCCACCCCTCGGGGTGGGCGGGCGAGGATTGAGGGGCGAATTTAGGAAGGGTCTGACCCCAAGGGTGCATCAAAAAGGGCCGGCATCAGCAGCCCCGGCAAGAATATATCATACGCTTGGAGAATGAGATAATTAATAACGCTCTTTCGTCTATCGGATGAATTTAGGCCGCCGCCTGATATTTTTATTGCGGGTCCACCTTTTTCCCAACCGTCTCCCATATCTGTATAATAATCAATGATAAATTGGCCAGACTTCCCCTTAATATCGAAGCGGGAGTTTTGAGTGCCTTTGTAGTAGAGCAAGACTCTGCCATTGGCATATTTTCTTGTGATACCATCTTTATTAAAGCCAAAGCCAGCCTCAACAAGGGTTCCATCAGAGAGCTTACTCAATGATACTTGATCTCCCTCGCATATCGTACTTCCTTCGGGGAACACCCTCAGCTCGAGCCTTTCCTTTGCATCTCCTCCCTTACTGTACTTCAGTAAGTCATCACGCCAGGTAATATCCAGTTTTGATTGGACGCTCTTATGGGAAGGTGTGGTACTCGTCCTCGTCAAATGAAGAACGGAGTCTCCCTCAGTGATGTCTAGTTTTGATGGATACTCGAGTCGATCGAATAGACTATCGCCGATGTTTTTGATGATCCCGTCATCGCCGACGTTGATTGTGATTACGTGCACCGCTGTATTCTGCGATGCCTGATATTCAGCTTTTAGGACTGACCTATAGAGATAATTGCTAATCTCAACTCTAATCTGTTGGCTCCAAACATTCCCTGCGCATGCAATAACGAAAAATGAAATTGCTGCAAGCTGGGGAAATACGCCCGTGGGCATTAGTCGATTAGTCATTGCACTTCCCCTGTGACGTCGATTGATCTGCATTTGAGCTATCAGTGGCCGCTGGCGCAGATGTTACAGACGCATCGCTTCCCGCAGCCAGCCCAGTTGTTCCTGCCGTTGAAGTCGTTGCTGTGGTCGCGGCATTACTCGTCGCGGGCTGTCCTCCCGAGACTTCAACAGTCGATGTACCCGGATCGAGTTGCTCATTTAGCTTATACAGCGTAACAAGCAGCTTCATGTCTGCGTCTGAACTGATCCCGATGCAACCATTCGTGTTTGTTGTTGTAGTGAAATGAATGTCGTAGCCCTTATCGACAACTTGCTGGCCAGCCTGCGGGCCAGCAACCGCACTAAGTACTTGCGTAGCACTTGTCGTGAGCCAAGTTGAGCCATACTTGCTGTTTCCTGTTGGATTGGGACTACTACCAAGGATTTTATAGGTTCCATTTGGGAATTGGGTTGGATTAGTCCCATTAGGTTGCAGTTTCGTCGTGTTAGTATTTGGGACAGAGTTCCCTGGGACGACTCCAGTACGCACAGCTATGCTGTAAGAGATAGTATCTCTGCCAAGACTCAGCGTAGCAGTCATTTGCTGAGTTGTCTTGTCTACAGCTAAAGTCAGTTCCAACCCCGTGGGATCTGTGTACTTGTTGCGATTCTCCCCCTGTAACGCATACCGGTTGTAGCGCCCCCTCCTGGAGCGGCGATTACCGTTCCGGGACCGGAGGACCAATCGGGAATTCACTGCGCCAAGCCTCTTCGTCGCAACCACGGGCAGATTCTACCGTCCCCATCTGCCTCCCGCAATCCGTGGGTTTCAGGGCGGCCGCCAGCCGCCGCCGGTACTCCTCGTCCACCTCGGCAAGGAGCTCGTGCTCCCGGGGATGGTGGGCGTGGTAGACCTTGGCCAGGCCGTCGGTCATGACCTGGGTGTAGCGGA
>Ga0307376_10002347_pt1 | contig 18733 bp, 32 predicted proteins | sample TR2MG_FD_202536 | JGI IMG/M metagenome (GOLD analysis project Ga0307376, IMG submission 202536) | Soil microbial communities from Risofladan, Vaasa, Finland - TR-2 | ecosystem: Environmental > Terrestrial > Soil > Coastal area > Acid sulfate soil | place: Finland: Risofladan, Vaasa | collected...
GATATTTGATTTTTTGTTTCTTCAGTCATGATAACTTCTCCTAAATTTATATATAACAGAAACAATTATAACACAATGCTGCGTCTTGTCAACAATTATTTTTAATTTTTTTTAAGAAATGTTAAATGTTTTTTTGACATCTATATATTATGTGTGGCAAAATGTCAACATGAGCAAAATAAAAGAATTTAGAGAGCAGATCGGATATACACAATCTGATTTTGCAAAACAGCTTGGCATAGACCGTTCAACCCTATTCCACCTAGAAAAGGGAAGGCATAAACCGTCATTAAAAACAATAATGGCATTAAGGCAAATAGTTAATCTGCATAATGGCGGTCGCAAAGTTTTGCTTGATAAAATATTGGGGGATTTTTTAAGCGATAATATTATTGCAGATGATGTTAAGTAGCATATCGTGCAGACAAACGATATGCTAAAGATGTTATTGACATTTTAATATAATCTGTTATAATATAATTGTTGTTTATTTTTTTAGTCGAGCCCTGGTATTTTATGTACCAGGGCTTTTTTATTGCTATGCTATGCTATGCTCCGCTTGGCTTGGCTCAACTGAACTTCGCTACGCTCAACTGAACTTCGCAAAATTTAGTTAAAATCAATTAAGATTTTTTTACAATATCCCAATGTATAACATCAAACTTTCCGAACCATCCCTTTCTGCTAGGTCTATAAGATAACAACCCGCATTTAGAGCCTGCGTCATCAACAAATTTACGCACATCTTTTTCACTAAATTCTTTCTCATCTATATCAAGTGTGAACATGGTTTCCCATGTATCAAGCCTTGGTCGATGCCGCATTATTCTGCCGCCAGTAGCAGGCACAACAACAGAACGGCTATCAACTTCAAATTCTTTAGTTCCTAAAGAGCATGTTTCCTCCTCCAATGAAACCCCTGTAGGAATTAAACTGGATTTTTGTGTTGTAACTTTAGACTTTCCAATTTTACTAAATTTGCCAGCTTCAATTATGGAAGAAAATATACAAATTCCTGGAATACATAAATCTCCTTTTTTATCTCGATATGTGAATATTTCCGCCATTTCTCTGGGTGTTGAATTTTTGTCTTTTACGCGATTTCCAGACTCTAATTGTGACTCTGAAAACGCACACATTAATAATGGCGTTTTGCCCTTAATCGTTACTTTTATTTTCATTTTTTTAGTCTCCTATTGTTAATAAAATTACTATGCTATACCACGCTTGGCTCTGCTACGCAGTGCTAGACTCAGCTTTGCTGAGCTTAGCTTTGCTGAGCTGAGCTTGCATATTCTATTACTTAATTAATAATAAGGCAAGCTTTATTTTATTAATTTATTAATATATAATAAGTCATGTCTATAAAAAAGATTAAACAAATTAGATTGCAAATGGGCTACACTCAAACAGAGTTTGCAAGAAAATTAGGAATATCTCAAGCAGGCGTGTGGCAAGCTGAAAATAGTAAATTTTGTATGTCATTAAAAACAGCAAAAGCATTACAGAAATTAATATTTGATGAAGCAGGCGATAGCGTAGCATTAGATGACATAATGCTGGAATAATTACTGTGCTGTGCTCGGCTGGGCTTTGCTCCGCTATACTCCGCTAAGCTGCGCTAGGCTAAACTTTGATTAGCTTGAGTATTTTATTATTTAATTCATAAAATATCAAGAATTAATCTTGCTATTAAATTAATTTTGTGTTAATATTGTTTTGAGGTGAAATTATGTTAAGAGAAAGCGCAAATAAACAAACATCTAGGCACATCGGAAAAGTATTATCTTTTTTAGAAAATGCAGGCATTACAGAAATAATCAAAGAACAGGTGCGTAAAGAAATGTGGTTTATGCACGATGATATTTTAGAGATAGTATGTGCGGAGAAAGAACAAGATGTCGGAAATCAATAAAAAGTCATTTGTTTTGTATTGTGATAACTATAAACCAATTCGTAACTTATCTATAGAGAATAAAGCAAAAATACTTGATGCTATATTTTGTTATAATCTAAATGAATCGCTGCCAGATATGGATTGCATGCTTAGTGCTATCTTTGATTTTTTTAAAATCTCATTTGATAGAGATATAGAAAAATACGCCAATGTTTGTGAAAGAAACCGCAAAAACATTAAGAAAAGATACGCTACCAAATCTACCACTGGTAAATCTGGCATACCAAATCTACCAGAGGCTACCAAATCTACCGATAATGAGAATGAGAATGAGAATGAGAATGAGAATGATATATCTAAAGAAAAATATAAAAAAGAAAGTTTGTCGGTTAGTGACATTAAAAAATTTTTTGATAGGTTTTACGCCACATATCCAAAAAAGAGGTCTCCAAAGCTTGCAGAAAAAACCTTTACAAAAGTAATCAAGGAGCAAAAAATCAAAACTACTGATGAACTAAATATTTTTACTGGAACATTGGTTAATGCTGTTAATGCTCAACTTGCCGAGCATAATAATAAAAACCCAGGGGCTGATTATAAATATTGGCAAGAGCCAGCAACATGGCTTAATGCTGGCGGCTGGCTTAATGACGTGGACTTAACTATACCTGCGCAACCCGTTAAACAACAAACACCAAAAACTGCAGGACAGCGTAATGTGGAATTTATGGACTGGTTACGCTCTAAAAAACAAGAACAAATCAACCAACAAAAAATAGGAGAAAATAAAAATGAAGATAAAAAAAATAACAGTTATTGAGTTATTTGCTAATTTTGCGGCATCATGGGGAAATAAGTGGACTAGCAACATGGCGGATACTATAGTTCGAGAAGTTGCTTTTAAAATTTGGCAGGCAATGCTTGATACTTTAAGCCAAGATGAAATCAATATTGCTATATCCGCCGCTATCGCAACGCTTGATTTTCCGCCATCCATTGCGCAATTTAAGAAATTAGCAATAGGGTTGCTTTCTGCTAATGATGCTTATCAAGCCGCCAAAGACGGGGATAATAAATTAAGGCAATTAGTTATCGGTGGCGATTGGTCGTGGCGTACATATCCAGAAGACAAACTTAGGCGTGAATTTTATCAGGCGTATGATAGTTTTATTAATAATAAATTACTAACAACAAGTGAAAATGTTTTGGAAAATGAAAATCCAGAGCTTGAATTTTTGCAATAATTGAAGAACAAAATGAATAATAACGAACAGCAATCTCGCGCACATGAGGCTACAGTTAGAGAAATAGACAGGCAAAATTCTTCACTGGCTTATAGCGGCTGGAGGTCTAGAATAATATCGCACGCGAGGCAATATAAAAAAACTATTGATGATAAGCATTTTATGCATGACGGCCGGTCTCAAGAAAAATGCATGGCTTTTCTAAAAGAAAAGCTCGGGGCTAGATGCGAGCTTGTAAAATCGCTAGAAAAAACGTAGGTTGCTTATGAGCATAAATGACATTTGGAAAAAAACTGTAATAAGATATTTTGGCGAGTTTGCAACAGACCCAGAATTTAAGAATTTCAGGATTGACTCAATAAACAAAAAAATATTCTATTTTGGTGATAATCCTGGGCTTGCAAAGTCTATTGTACCACCTAGATACCTAGATATCGGCAAAAGATAGGCTTAAATCGCAAATATTAGCGCATTACAGGCGTTTTTATACAAAATTTCTTCGCTGATATTTTCTTCTTTTAAGAAAATATCCTGAGATGGATAAAGTAAATTAATTTTTTCAGCCACTAATCTAATGTCGTTTCCAAATTTTAAATATTTTAATCCACGTAAAAATGCATTTTTATCAATATTAAGTACTTCGCAAATTTTTAGCGATAAGCGATAAGATGGAAATCTTTTACCCTTTTCTATTTTGTGCATATTACAAGAGCTAATACCTATTTGCTGTGCTAATTCGGATTGGGTCATATTTACTTTTGTTCTTGCTTCTTCAATATAGCTACCTATTATTTGCATTTCTTTGGTTTTCATGAGATATCCTCTAGTTTTTCGGCTGTAAACCATTTTTGTAACTTATAACTTATCATTAATTGAGCATTACATTTTGGACATGGTTCTTTGTATGTTGCCGTAAGCGTAGCGTGTTCTGACGGGTAATCATGCAGTTCTTCGCTATCAAAACAATATCCGCAAACGGGACAAATTATTGAGTTTAAGGCACATGTTGTTTTCATTTCACAATCTCCAATTTTGGTCGCAGTCCAAGAGTACGGTTATAAATTACAGGATGATAGCTTTTAAACCACATAAAAGCTTGACTATCATCATATCCCATTAATGCTGCCGGCAGTGTTTTTCCTGCGCGGATTACTGCCCTGCAAAGCTCCGTTCTGAGTTTAATTTTCATTGTTTTTCTCCTTGTTTAATTTTGGAATTAATTTCCCTCTAATTTTTGGTGCTGTTTTGCGAGTTTCAGCAACCCCCATAATATTGTAATAAATTTCAGGATAATTAGATTTAAACCAACTATAAATCAATTTATCGTCCCAATACATGCTAAGTATTGGCATTTTTTTACCTAATTTTTTAAGCTCATTGCTTAATGCTATACTAACCTTATTCATTTTAACGTCTTCCTTTTTTATATTCTTCTAAAAAATCAAGGTATTTCTTGTCTTTAATAATAAAATAATGCTTTTTTGCTAATTTATTAGACGTAAATTTACCTTGCTTAATCCATCTATAAATAGTCATCCGCGACACTTTAAAATCTTTAGCAGTTAGCGGAATATCGGTTAACAATACTAAATTATCGCATATTTCCATTTTTAATTTCCTCCTGTTTTTCTTTTAATTTTTGTGCATATTCTAATCTTATTGCTCCCAGCTCTTTATTGTGTTTAATGCGTTCTTTTCTTTTTTGATTGCGTATTTTTATGCGCTCAAATTCTTTGTCACTATAAAATTCACGAGGCATGTTGCCTTTAATTATTGTTTGCATATTATTTCTCCCGTCTAATAATTACAAATTTGATAGCTGATATTGTAACCTGATTTCGTTATTTTTTATTTGTGAGTTCATTTTTTTAGTCTCCTTTTTTTACTAATTTCCAACCCTCGCAAAAAATAACCCCCCACAAGTCAGCCCCCCGCAAGTCAGCCCTCCGCAAGTCAGCCCCCTGCAAGTCAGCCCTCCGCAAGTCAACCCGGACACCGTCCGGATTGTCTTCAAGCCACAACTTGTGCAACTTTAAGATTTCTGTTAATTTTTCTTGTTTCATTTTTTTAGTCCTCTATTTTTGTTGTTTATAATTTAGCGATTAATGTCGGATTATCCCAGTTGCACATATTAGACTCATCTGTACAATCCGCAGCATCCTCCGCATCTAAGATAATATCCCACGTCACCCTATAGATATCACCATCAACATCAATTGCTGACGCCTCATAATGCGCAGTGCTAGCGATGTAGGGCTCTTGAGTTAATTTTATTGTTTTGCCGTTGTAGTTGTAAGTAGTAGTTGTCATTTTTTTAGTCCTCTATTTTTGTTGTTGTTTATAATTTATGATAATCAATAATTATTAACTATCATGTATACATTATATGTGACAACTGTCACATTGTCAAGTATTATTTAACAATATTTTAATAATATTGCATTATTTTTTAAAAAATAAATACTATTAAAATCAATAGCTTATAATGATTATGCTAAATTGTCTTAAATGTCTTACATAAAGTGACTAAGATGTCTTACATATTTTAAATGGATACAAAACGTAGTAGTTTGTATCTTTTAAACAATCAATAGCAACAAAAAAAGAAGCCCGGACGATTGCCCGGGCTAAATTACTTGCATTTCGCAAAAAATGCTTGTAGTATGTTTAACTGATGAGAAAAACAAGGTTTAATTATACTACCTTGTTTTCATAAAGTAAAGCTATTATTTTATGCGTCCCAGCTATGCTGTCACGGTTCGGATAATAGCCGCATTTAGCTAGTAGAATGTAAGCCCAAACTAGCGACTGAGCTTTAAAGGCAGAACAGGGGCTTGGACACTTTGCGAAGTGGAAAGCTGCCGAGCATAATTAATCGCGATAATATTATGTTGCCTTGACTGACGGCTGGCTCCAGGAGTGGAACTAACTAATAAAAGGCAGAAAGGCTAACCCGCTTAACCGTTGGGTTGGGGCTTTTTTGCCTTTCTTTCGGGCTTCACCAAAAGTGGAAATTAATAAATAAAATAGTATAATGTGCTTTATGATTGATATTACTAAAGACATCAAAGAAACAATATTAAAAACATCAGGTAAAGATTGTCAAATTTGGCTATTATCAAATTCTAAAAATATTAGCATTAATCAAATAGGCACATTTTTTGAATGCGAATATACAGATGGCGATGATCCGATTTTTGGAATAACATTAACAAAAAAAAATGCCAGCGAATTAATTGTTTTATTAAAAAAGTGGATTGATAATAAATTATGTGTAAATTAAAATGGCATACAGAAAAAAGAAAAGTAAAAGAATTAATTCAATGGGATAAAAATCCTCGTAAAATATCAGAAACACAAAAGAAACAACTTAAAAAATCGCTAGAAAAATTTAACTTAATGTCCATACCTGTAATTAATACCGATAATTTAATAATCTCAGGGCATCAAAGAGTTAAAGTATTAAGCGCATTAGGAAGAAACGATGAAGAAATAGACGTGCGTATACCTAATCGTAAACTAACAGAAAATGAAATAAAAGAAGCAAATATAAGGGAAAATAAAAACACCGGTGAATTTGATTATGACTTGCTTGGCGGTGGTGAGTTTGAGCTTGATATGCTTGCTGACGTTGGTTTTGATGACGGAGAATTATCATTAATTTTTCCAGAAGAAGAAAAAGAGATAACTGAGGATGATGTTCCCGATGCTAATGAAGTCGAATCTATTGCTAAATTAGGTGATATTTGGCAACTAGGTAAACATAGATTGATGTGCGCTGATTGTACGGTAAATGAAAATGCTGTTTTGCTTATGGATAATAAAACATCTATTTTATTACATGCTGACCCGCCATATGGCATGGGAAAAGAAAAAGACGGAGTTGTTAATGATAATCTTTATAGCGATAAATTAGATAAATTCCAGATGTCGTGGTTTAATATATTTAGACCATTTTTAGAAAATAATGCAAGTGTTTATATATGGGGGAATGCAGAAGATTTATGGCGTTTATGGTATTCATGGGGATTAAAAGATTTAGAAAGATTGACTTTAAGAAATGAAATTGTTTGGGATAAGGAATATGGTCAAGGAATTCTTAATGATGATTTTCGATGTTACCCTCCAGTATCAGAACGTTGCCTGTTTTTTATGCTCGGCGAACAAGGATTTAATACAAACGCTGATAATTATTGGGATGGATGGGAGACAATACGGTCATATTTAGAGCAGGAGCGTATTAAAGCCGGGTGGGATATTCCGGCGATGAAACGTGCCGTGGGTCATTCGGATTTGAGTGGCGACCACTGGACTTGCAAAAGCCAATGGTCATTTCCGACCGCAGATGTTTATAAAAAACTTCAGCAGGCATCTAATAGCAAAGCTTTCCAGAGAGAATATGATGAGCTTAAGCAAGAATATGATGAGCTTAAGAAAGAATTTTATTCAACTCGCGCATATTTTGATAATTCTCATGATAAAATGACCGACGTTTGGCAATATCCCAGGGTTAAAGGAGACGAACGTTTGGAACACGCAACCCCAAAACCAGTCGAAATGATTGCAAGAATTATTAAAAGCTCATCACCTAAAAAATCTATAATTATTGAGCCCTTTTTAGGCTCAGGCTCAACACTAATCGCATGCGAGCAAACCGATAGAATTTGTTATGGAATGGAAATAGAGCCAAAATATGTGTCTGTCGTAATTTTAAGATGGTTAAAGTTTATGGTAAATAATGGAAAAGAAGGCGAAATAATATTTAAATGTAACGGTGAGACTGTCGATTACCAAGGGTTTAAAAATCAATTAACAGAATCATCTAAAAAATCAAAACAAATTGTCCATTGAGTTTCTAGCCCGATATTTTTTTCTTGTTTTTTATTAAAAAACTTATAATATGCTGATAACGCTTGCTCTTCCGTGCATCCAAGGCTTATATAACGCTTATAAAGGCTATGTTCTTTGATTTTGCTTGTTAATGCTTTCATTTTTTAGTCTCCTTGTTGTTTATTAATCATCTTACAATTATAATTATACTATAATACAGTATGACGTCAAGGCTTTTTTAATAAATATTTAACATTTAATCAATGTTTTAAAAAAACCTTTGCATATATACCGCAGCATGGTGTATTATTAATAATATGTGTCGATATAGAATTATGCGGTTAGCTAATACCGGATATGTAATCCACTAAATAATGAACCAGGAAGAACTAAAAAAGTTACGCTTAGCAAACAATCTAACACAAGATGCTTTTGCGGTTGCCGTTGGATGCCTACAGCATCAGGTTTCAGAGTGGGAACTCGGGAAAGTGCAGTTGCCTGACAGGCGGTTAAAATATTTTATGGAAAGGATGCATCAATTGAAGATTTTGGGTAAATAAATAGGTTAAAAATTACGATGCCTAAAATGGAAGAAAACAAAAAGAACGCAAAAAAAGAAGAGTTAATTCAAGCACTTGAAAAAAACTTGGGGATAGTAACAAACGCATGTAACGCGACAAGAATTTCACGCTCTGCATTTTATAAATGGTATAATAATGACCCAGAATTTAAACAGCGCGTAGAGTCAATAAATGATGTTGTCATAGATTTTGTAGAAACTAATTTTTATCGCAAAATAAGGGATGAGCAAGATACCGCCGCAATGATTTTCTTTTTAAAATCTAAAGGCAAAAAGCGGGGGTGGAATGAAAAATCTCATATTGAGTTTAGCGGCTCGTTGGGATTGATGCTTCCGCCAGAAGAAGAAAAAATCTACGATGAGGCGGATGCTGAAAAACTCAGGGAAATTAAGGAAATTTTGGAAAAGAAATAATGGTAATATTTAAATAATCGGAGAATTAAGTTGAGTAATATAAATATATTATACACAATATTTTTTATAAACATCATAATTTATGTGGTTTTCATAATTTGTGTCAGTCTCGATTACTTTTTTGTGTCACGACCTGTGAGGCATTTATTGATAAATGATGCGAAAAGAAGAGCTGCATTACATGCTAAAATTTTATCAGAAGCATTGAAATATCATGAGGCTAATACGCATATTGAAGCTGAGGCAGAGGAAGAAATGTTAAAAGAGAATGTATGTGATTGTAAAGTTGAAATAATTAACACATATGTAAATGATGGTCTTTTTTATTAAACTAATTAATAGCCTTAATAATTGCCATGGCGTTGATGTTAAAATGGAATTTAATTTAAATAAAAAGAAATAGTGTAAAATGAACCGTTTACGTGATTTTTTGATATTATCAGTGTTGATTATAGCAACATTTGAAGTATGGGCATGTTTTATTTCAATACACAAAAATCCATCATTTATGCGAAATAAATTAAACGCATTATTTGAGACAAAACATAAACATAAAACAGCCCCTGGTAGCCAGTACATTATAACTTATATCCAACCTTGGGAAGGGAACATTATAATTAACTACCAGGATTTACCTGTTATCAACATGTATATTGTAATATACTATAGCATATGTCGCAACTAAATGAAGCACGCAAGCAATACATAAACAGAAAACTTGCTGAAAAATCATTATATGATTACATTTTGCAATCTTGGTCGTATGTAGACCCAGCCAAATTTATTGATAACTGGCACATAAAGTTTATTGCAGACCATTTACAAGCATTTTTTCTTAACCAAATTCCACAGGATGTTATTGTGATTAATATACCATCTGGAATGTTAAAATCTCTTATAACCTCTGTTTTTTTGCCAACATGGATGTGGATTGATAAACCTGAAACAAGGTGGCTAACTGGTTCAAAAACTGAAGAATTGGCTATTAGAGATAGCAGGCGAGCGCGTGATTTGCTATCAACAGAATGGTATCAGCGACAATGGGCTATTAATCATTCGCGTGATAAAAATAAAACGTGGGTTTTTAAAGATGACGAGAACCGCAAGCGGGGCTATGAAAACGATAAACAAGGATATCGCAATATCTTTTCAGTTTTAAGCAATGTAACAGGCAAGCGCGGATATCGCATAATTGATGACCCAAACGATGCTAGCGAATCATATAATCCAAAACGCCTAAAAGAAACTAATGACTGGTATGGCAACACATTTTCTACTCGTGTTAATATTTTGGAGCGCACTAAAACAGCAATAATTCAGCAACGCATTTCTGAAAGTGACTTATCTGGTTATCTTTTAAAAACATTCGACAAGCAACATTTGATGCACATTTGTTTGCCGATGGAATTCGAGCCAGAAAGCCGATGCGTTACTTCTCTTGGTCAAGACCCAAGAACAGAACATGGCGAGCTTTTAATAAAATCTATCGCACCAGAAGAAATCGCTACACAAAAAATGTTGCTAGGTAATTTATACTCTGCTCAATATCAGCAACGCCCATCGCCAATAGAAGGCGCGATATTTAAACTTACCGATTTTCACGATTATAAACAAACTGAATTACCATCTAGTTTTGACATGATTATCGACTCGATAGACATAGCAGAAAAAACAGGAAAATCAAATGATTACACTTGCTTAACAGTGTGGGGAGTTTTAGGTAATAAAAAATATCTTTTAGATTTGTGGCGCGGAAAATTAGAATATCCTGATTTAAAAATAAAATATGAGGAAATCGGGAACGCATGGAAACCGCATCAACGATTAATAGAAGATAAATCAAGCGGCACGCCACTGCTGCAAGAAATAAAAAGCACAAGCAAATATCCAATTTTAGCAATTAAGCCAAAAGGCTCAAAAGAAGCCAGGGCAGATGCTGTTAGGCCAGAATTTCAAGCCGGAAATGTTTTATTTCCCGAACACGCATCTTGGAGAAATGCATATATTGAAGAGATGCTTTTATTTCCAAACGGCGAACATGATGACCAAGTAGACTCAACAACTCAATTTTTAAACCATATACGCGGAAATTCTCGAGAGCCAAGAATTACGGTTATCTCAAATTAAATTACCGTATATTGCCATTTAATATTTTGTGATATAGTTAAGCCCATGAAATTTAATCTTTTTAGCAAAAAAGAAAAAAAACAAGCTCCAAGCGGTAACTACGCTGTTTTAATTCCTGGAACGATGAATAATCTTTATCGCAACAGAAATTATGACTTATCCGCATATCAGGCAATCCAATATTATTTATCTTGCGCCCCGCTGGCTGATGCGATACAGAGAATAGTAATCGAGGTAGCGGCTATCGAGCCAGAAATATACGATACAAGAAATAATGTTTTTTTAACCAAACATCCCTTACTCGATTTGCTTAAAAATCCTAGCGCAATATCAACTTATGAGGATTTTATAACAGATGTTGCAACGTTTTATTTGCTTACGGCAAACTCATTTATAACCGCTGATGGCGATGCAGGTAGACCGCCAATAGCACTAAATACCGTTCCGCCATCATACCTTAACCCAACGATAGCTACTGATGGCTATATAAGCGCGTGGGAAGCGAGCAGTATTTATTTAAGCCTTCAATATTTACGCGAGATGAACAAGTTAAAATTCAGATTTTATAATCAGCAAAAAACATCGGAACTATATCAAATCAGAGGTTTTAGCGGTGGAATTAATAACTATAAAATATGGGGCATCTCACAACTTAATCCAATCTGGGATGAGATTGAGCAATATTTAGCGGCAAGTACACATAATATATCCGTGCTGCAAAAAGGAGCGACATTAAGCGGGGTTTTCTCAGTTGATAACGGAACGATGTTAAGTGATGACGCATATAACAGGCTTCGCGAACAGATAAGCTCGTTATATTCGGGCACAGGTAACGCTGGGCGGTCAATGCTTGCGGAGAACGGATTAAAATTTAACGCTATAAGTCAGAATAATAGAGATATGGATTTCTCAACTTTAAAAGATAAAGTTACGATGCAGATTTATAAAAATCTAAAAATACCGCTGCCGTTAATTAATGAGGGAACTATGACATTGGCTAATTTAGAAGCTAGCGCGTTGTTACTTTATGATAATGCTGTTTTGCCATTGGTTAAGCGAATTTTTAGCGAGCTTACTAACTTTTTAATGCCACGCTATCCAAATTCGGATTATTTAGTGCTTTGGTACGATGACAATAAAATCTCAGCATTAGAGCCGCGCAGATTGGCTAATTTAAAAGCTAAAGCAGATTTGGGAGCGTTAACTATTAACGAACTACGTTCAAATATTCAGCTACCAGCATTTAAAGAAGGTGCTGATGAGCTTTATCAGCCAGCAACATTAATCCCATTTGCTTCAGATATTGAAGATAATCAATAATGCTAAACACAAATGACGCGCAACGTAAGCAGTATGCTCAAAAGGAGTATAATCTAAAACTTAGAATGGAACGGTTATTAGTTCCTTCTCTTTTACTATTGTTTAAACAGTACGGCGATGACTTTGAAAAGCGTTATGAGGCATTAGGCATTCTTCCAGATATTGATTTGTTTCAAGGCAAAATAAAATCATTATTGCAAAATCATTATGATAAGGTTGCTGATGTTTTCTCACAAAGCATTGTTAAAGAAATAGGCAAACCTAATAATCACGATACAATATTAAATTCTATTAGCCAAAAAAATCAGTTACATCATGAGTTTACGGCTGATGATAGCTCACAAATAATAGCTGACACTACACATAAAAACGCTCACAATGCGGTAAAAAAAGTTATTGAGGGGGCTGCTGTTACTGGCGTTATTTTAAATAAGGCGCAAATCGCTAAAAAAGCTAAACAGGATTTATTGCGGACAAACGCTAGCCGTGCGCCAGGTATAGCGATAACAGAAACTCAAGCGCCTGCGGAACACGCCAAGCAAGCCGAATTTAATTACCTTAACTTTCATAATGCCACAATTAACGGTGTAAATATTGCAGATAGAAAAAAACAAAAAATGTGGATGGCTATTTTGGACGATAAAACAAGACCAGCGCATATGGAGGCAGATGGGCAGATTGTAGATTTTGATGCGTTATATACCGTGGGCGGGGAAAAGTTAATGTACCCGAGAGATACCACAAATGGTGCTACTGCTGGAAATATTATAAACTGTAGGTGTAGCAGTGTGCCGATTATTAGATGAGTTTATATAATTTTATTTTTAAAGAGCATTAATTTTATACCGTATCACAGTATAAAGTTAATAAATATCCAATCATAGTATGGTTTTTAATTTTCCATTGTGTTAAAAAAAGATAATTACTATTTTTGGAGTACATTTTATGCCTTATACCGGATGGCACGCCGCCAGAATGAGAGACCCTGATGATTTTATTAAGGATAGTTTTGTTACGCTTAAAATTGGCGGTGATAAAACTGGAATTAATTTAATATCCGGAAAGCTTAAAGGCGGTAATGGCAAACTGGTTGAGCAAGCATATCGTTTTAGCATGGATAAATTCACTCCAGAACAAGCCAAAAAATGGCTAAAAGACCATGATAAAAAGCCAATATCTTTTGAGCCTGGCGTAAAACCAGAAAAATCATTTAACTATGATGCTATTGAATTTGATGGTGAGATAGAGGAGAAAGATTTGGGCGATTATGAAGATGTTGAAGCAAAAAATAACGTAAATGAAATAGAATACAAAACCTTCACATTGGAATTAAGTGAAGTTAAATTTAAAGTTGACGATGACGAGAAGGGCGTTTTTATCGGAGCGATGGCTTCCCAGGCAAAAGATTTAGGTAATGACATAATAGCCCCAGAAGCTTTTGACGAAACATTGGCGGATTATAAAAAGGCAAAACAAAACATCCAGCTTTATTATAATCACCAAACAATGGATTTGCCGATTGGCATTATATCGTTTAAAAATGTTGCCCAGGATGATAAAAATTGGAACGTAAAAGGTGAGCTTAACCTAAACACGCAAAAAGGAAACGAGGTTTATTCCCTGATGAAACAGGGGGCATTAACCGATTTATCTATTGGATATATGGTTACAGATGCCGATTTTAAAGGTAAGACAAGAATTATAAAAAACCTGCAATTAAATGAAGTTTCTGTGGTTGGCAAAGGAATGAACCCAAAAGCCAAGATAAACTCAGTTAAAAGTGATGAACAAAATACAACAAAGTTTGATATTTCAGATGTTGAAAATATCAAAACTAAAGCGGAATTTAATGAAACCCTGAGAAAGTCAGGTTCATTTAGCAATGCGGCTTGCGAATTTTTAGCAAGTTGTTTTGCGCCAAAGCAGAGTAAGTCTGTGGATGACAAGGGTAATAATAACGAAGAGATAAAAACTTCATTATTAGAAATAAAAAAAATATTAAAAAATTTATGAGGTAATTAAAATGCCAAATTTCAGTCAAGATGAAATGAATTCTTTAGTGAAAGAGTTGCGGGAAACTATCGAAAGTAAGAATGCCGACAGCGCTGAAGCCAAAGCTAAAATAGAAAAAATAAACAAGGTGCTTGATGAGCAAGAAGATGCTAACCAAAAGTTGGTTGCTCAATTTGCCGAGACCAAAAAGAAAGAGCAGGAAATCGAGGAAAAATATAAGGATTTAGAACGTCAGCTATACATGTCTAATAATACAATGTCCAGAGAACAGAAGTCGGCAGAAATGAAGGCTTTTGAAACCTTTATGAAAAAAGGTAAAAATTCTATTGGCGATGATGAAAGGAAATATTTACGTACTGATAGCAATATTGACGGTGGTTTTTTAGCACCTCCTGAGTATGTTCAGGAAATTATTAAACCAATCACCGAAATATCACCAATTCGCGCCATGGCTAGAACTAGAATGACATCAAGTCCAAGAATGTTGATGCCTGTGCGTACAAATTTGGTTGACGTTAAATATGAGGGTGAAGGTGCTACCACAACGCCTAATAATTCAAAATATGGACAGGAAAGCCTTAAACTGTATAGATGCAGTGCTGTTACTATAGTTACTGTTGAGGAATTATCACAGGCTGCATTTGATATTTCGCAGGAAATTAATACAGATATATCAGAGGCTTACGCTAAAAAAGAAGGTCTTAAGTTCTTGAAAGGAACAGGTGTTGGCGAACCTGAAGGTATTATGGTTAATCCTAATGTTGCTGAATTTGCTAGTGGTGTTGCGGCTGATGTTCCGTTATCCGCCGTTATTAAAATGACTGGTGAGGTAAAAACTGGATATAATCCGATGTATGGATTAAACCGTAGAACTTTGGCAGCTTTAAGAAGCGAATCATCTACTACAGGTAGCTTTTTGTGGGTGGTTGGTAATATTGCGGCTGGAATTCCAAATCAACTTAATGGTTATTCATATGCCGAATTACCGGATTTGGATGATATAGCTGCAAATAAATATCCAATAATTTTTGGTGACTTTATGCGCGGTTATTTAATTGGCGACCATTCGATGATGATTGTTTTGCGTGACGACAATACGTTAGCGGCAGAAGGTAAGGTAAGATTTATATTCCATAGATTTAACACTGGCGGAGTAATATTACCCGAAGCATTTGTTAAAATGAAAGTCGCATTAACTGTATAATTATTTAAAATAGGAGAATAAAAAATGTCTAGTATAGATTTATCAACTCTCATTAAAACAGAGTCGGCTTTTAATTTGCAGGAAATAACTACTAATACTACTACAGCTGGTAATATTATAGATACTGCTGGCTTTGAAAGTCTGGATTTTGTTTTATTAGCTGGAACTATAACAACTGGAGTATTTACACCAGTTATAGAAGACGGTGACGATTCTGGATTAAGTGATGCGGCGGCTGTTGCCGATGACTTTTTAATCGGCACAGAAGTGGCAGCAGTAATCAGCGGTTCTGGTGCTTCGGATAGTACCCGCAGAATTGGATATGTCGGTAAAAAACGATATGTTAGATTAAGCGAGGTAAGCTCTGGTACAGCTAGCGGATTTGTTGCTGCTGTTGCAATTAAGAGTGCGCCAAGGACTGCTCCTACCGCTGTTGATGAGTAATAGTTAGATATTAAAGGCGGTAGATTATTTTTACCGCCTTTAAGTTAGTTGATTAATTATGAAACAGATTAAAGCTATAAAAAATTATAAATGGAAACTTAATATGCCAGAATTTTTGGAAAACAACTCATATGACTTACATGATGATGTGGCTGATGAAATGGTTAAACATGGATATGCGGAATTTTGCGTGAAGGAAAACGAAAACAAGATGATTGATTTGCAAAGCAATAATACATCTAAAACAAAAAAAACCAAGAAGAATAAATAAACATGTATGAAGATGCAAAGGCTTATACTTACAAGGTTCTGGTTGCACCAACCGAACTTGCTGTTACTTTAGCTGAGGTTAAAACTCATTTAAGGCTTGATATTGCATCAACAGCACAGGACGCGTATTTAACATCACTAATTAAGGCAGCAACATTAATCGGTGAAAAATATACAAAAAGAATATTCATTAATACCAAATTTTTAACATACCGTGATTTTTTTAGTGACTGTATAGAGTTAAAAAAATCAAGATTTCAAATATTACATTCTTTTAAATATTCGGTTAATTATTCGCTTATTGATGTTGACCCAAACCTATATTACACAACAGATGAGACGGATTTCAGCAAAATAATTTTAAAAGAAGAAAGCCAATATCCTGATGATATTGATAATAAATTACAGTCAATCGCTATAGAATTTACAGCAGGATATGGGATAAATAATACTTTTGTGCCTGCCGACGTTAAAGAGGCACTTTTAAGTCATATTGCCGCAATGTACGAGGATAGGGGCGACTGCAATTTGCTATCAAGCGCAGAAAGTGCATTGCCGCAAACAACAAAAGATTTTTATTACATGATACGCATATGGGATATTTAATGATATGGCTGATTGCGATAAAATCACAAGAAAAAGTACAAGGATATGCATTGGCTCATTAAACAGACAAGTAATAATTTATACCAGGTCAATAATCCCGCCATCTGGCGATAGCACGGAATATACAGAACAGCTTAACAATCCACAAACTGTTTGGGCAATGGTTGAGCCGCAGTCGGGCGATAAGATTTTTGACGGCAGTAATATCATTAGGATTAACTCAACAAATATCTACATAAGGTATATTGCAGACGTGACTTTTGAAAAATGGTTGGAATTAATAAATTTAAATGGAAAAATTAATGAATATTTTGATATTTTAACTGTTACAAATTTAGATGAAGGAGATAGGTTTTATAAACTGGAATGTACTAGACGTGGCGCAACAAATAAACAAATAAACTTAAACTGATATGTTTGGCATAAAGGCAGATTTTAAAAATAAGGAAGTATTAATAAAGACAAAAAACATGGCTAATTTAACACGAGACGGTGTTAGGAATGGGTTTTATGAGCTTGGTAAACTACTTAAAAAAGAAAGTGTTGAGCTAATTAATAAAAAGCCTAAAAGCGGAAGATTATATTCTATTGTCAAAAATGGCATAAGAACAATACATCAGGCAAGCGCGCCAGGCGAAGCTCCTGCTGTTATAACCGGCAGACTTAGGGCTTCTGTTGATTTTGAGGTTTCAGGAAGTAATACCATGATTTTTGGTGCTAAAAATTCGGTTACTATGCGCGCAAGTACGGATGTTGTAAGTACTGGCGGCTCTACGCAACATGTTATTGATTATCCAAAATATTTGGAAGATGGCACAATGAAAATGGCGGCAAGACCATTTTTAAAGCCAGCGATAGAAAATAATTATCGCAATGCAGAGGTGATTTTTGAAAAGCAAATTGAAAAGAGCGTAACAAAATGAAAGCATCTGATGTTGTTAAAGAATTAAGATTTAGATTGCCGTTTTATACCGATGCTTTTACCGATAATATTGCGGTTGATGAAATAACAAGCAGCGGATTAACCGCTAATGTTAAAACAACAGTTCCACATACTTTACAGACTAATGATTATGCGCATATATCAGGATGCTTGATACCAAACTCAGTTATTAGCTTAACACAAGTAGATGGCATTGCTTACGGTGAGGTTTCAAGTACTCATGATTTAACTTTTGGTTACCATACTGCCGTACAAATAATCGGGGCTAATGAAAGCCAATATAACGGTATTCATAAACTACTAAGCGTGCCAGACCGCAAAACCTTCACTTTTGAAATAGATAGCGGAGCCCCAGCTACAGCAACAGGAACTATTTTACTGTTGGAAGATTTGAAGAGATTTACATATAACGGATGGCGCAAAATAACAAAAGTTGATGATAATAATTTTACTTTTGAACTGGAAAAGGAAATAGGCTCGCCGGCGTATGGCGACATCAAAATGAAAATAAAGCCAAGAATAACGGGGGCTTTAGATTTGGAAAGGGCGCGACAATCTTATACAAAGCAACCGCCAGGTAAGTTATGGGCTTATGTTGTTGTAGAAAATATTGCGGCTAATAAGGATAGGAGCGAGGCAACAGATGCGATATTTACTAGCACGACAATGACAAGCTACAGGCAGTTAATAATACAGGCGTTTCACGTCTATATATTTATACCTGTTACCCATAAAACATCAGCGGCATTTGCCAGAGATGATGCTGATGATATTTTAGTTCCATTAAACCGTAGCTTGCTCCGGATAAAATTTAGCCAGCCAGCTTTTGAGGAAATTATAT
>Ga0307376_10002348_pt1 | contig 18725 bp, 17 predicted proteins | sample TR2MG_FD_202536 | JGI IMG/M metagenome (GOLD analysis project Ga0307376, IMG submission 202536) | Soil microbial communities from Risofladan, Vaasa, Finland - TR-2 | ecosystem: Environmental > Terrestrial > Soil > Coastal area > Acid sulfate soil | place: Finland: Risofladan, Vaasa | collected...
GCGCATCCGATACCGTGAACCGTCCTTCCTCTCATAAAGGCTTTCCCCAGCAGCATTCTTTCCCATTGGAGTGTCTTCCGATGGGGTAATTGTCTCGCGGTTTGCCGATGCAGTCTTGGCTTTCTTTGGCGTTTGTTGTTCTGTTATCTTGTCTATCCCTGCTTTCTCGCGCTGGAAGTTTTGAATCTCCAGGCTTCTCCTACGAACGAAGTCAGCGAGTTGGTTAATCAGTAATGTTTCGTGTGCTGTTAACTCAACTCCAGTTTGGTGTTTGTGAATAGTCTCTCGGATAACATCGCCGCGAGCTTCGGTTGTCGCTACGGCCTCCATGAATTCTTTTACAGCCAATTCAGTGGCCTGTTTTTCTGACATTATTCCCAGTTCATTCAGACCATATTCTTGTCCGGCAGTATGCTGTTTCTGAATGGCTTCCCATTCTTCCTCAGAGAATGTTCGCCCGGCTTTCTTTTCCAGTCCGGCCCTAGTGGGGACTTGTTGTCCGTGCGCCCCAGCTTCCCAAGCCGAATCTAGCGCCTTGCTAATGGCCACATCGGTTGTGGTTGTCTTTTGCGGTCCGGGAGGAGTTTCGGGCTTAACCACCTTCGCCACCGCCTCGGCAGTCAGGGGCGCGGCCAGTTTGGTTTCTTCGATGGCGAGAGAGAAGTCAGGGCCGGCGGCAGGGGCGCCTTTGGGCGTCTCCAGAACTGCCCCGGAAACAGGTGCCGTCGCGGCTGTTTCTGGTGTTACCGCCTTCCGAATACCCTTGGCCGTTCCCTTCGCCAGCAGTCCTGCCAACGCTCCGGTGCCAACCATGTCTGTGATTGCAACCGCCTTCTCGTTGCGGGTCATGGAGTTCCAGTTCTTGTGCGTAGCAAGAAGCTGGTTGCCAAGGCTGTTGAGCATGTCCAGGGTAAATGCGCCCGCGACAACCGTTGGCAGGACTGCTCCGGTAAAGCCTGCCGCGACCCCGGTGCTGGAACTGAAGAATTCGGGAAAGCCGACCAGCAGGTTTACCGCCTCTTTGCCAACGGCAGCCGGCAGGGAGTCCTGCTCCGTGATGGTGAACTTTGGCAGTTCAGCGCCGGGATTGGTGACAACTGCGCCCAACTGTTCTGTCAACTCGCTGCCAAGCTGGCTGCCCTCGGGGACTGGCTTGGGCGGCCCGCCATAGGTTGTGGATGCCTCGCCCGTGCGCGGGGTTAGGTGAGGATAAGGGTCTTTTAGGGTAGCTCCTGCCTCAATCGCAAAGTCCGTGTTAGAAAGATACTGAGGATACTTCTTCGCTATGGCTGGCGCCAGCTTGTTATCCGGCACATCGCGGTAAGCCGGATACTTCTCCCGCAGTTTTTCGAGGACGGCGCTCATTCATTAAAACAAGCCCAGCGGGTCATCATTAACTCCCGCCGGCACTCCTGTGGCTCCCGTCTTGGGAATGTTGTCGTACTGATCGGACAGAAGCTTGACGGCAGCTCCAACCCTTTCTTCGGGTGTGAGATCGTCCAGAATCATGTCTGTGACCGTCTTCTGGTGGCGATTGATGTATTCCTCGCGGGTCAGCACCTTGCCCATCCTATCCTTGTAACCCTGTTGGCGAAGCTGTTCCAGCTCGGTGGCATACCTGGCCTTGATCCCGGCCAATCGCTCCTCGGCAACCACTTTCTGTTCAAACTGTTCCTGCTGGCTGGCCAACTTCTGGCGGTCCAATCCGAGCCGCTCGCTGGCAATCGCCACGCGCTGAGATTCAAGTTCTGCTTTTGTCTGTGCGGCAGCAATCTTGTTTTCCATGTCTTTTGCCTTTAGGTCGGCAGTCACAGCAGCCGTTCTTTCCCTGACGGTATAAGCAGCTACCTTCGGATGCAAACCCGTTGGCAGGGGCATTTCCGGCGTCCAGCCTTGAACCTTCTCCAGCGAGGCGTTAAGCCACTCCGATTCCTGCACCTTCTTGTCGGCTTCGAGCCAGCGGGCGGCAGCGAGGGTGCGCGTGCCGGCGGTGGTGGCCTCGGCCTGTTTAGCCTTCAATACCCACATCGGGTCTTGCTGATTGAGCCTCCCAGTGGCAACGCCTTCTCGAAACGAGGTCTTGTCAGCAATCGCATTGAGGCCGCCCCCCAAGGCTGTGCCGACCAGGTTGCCAGCCGCTTCGGGTTGAACGGGTCTGGCAGCATTGGCCAGCCATGCCGGGACTTGAGTGCCAGAAAAGATGTTCATGTTACGAGTTCAAGAATTGTTCAATGAAACCATAGCTGCTGCCCGAGTTCACGCCTCCCGTTTGTGTGCCGCCGAGCAACCCTCCCAACCCGCCCAGTCCGCCAATGGCAGACAGGCCCGCCATACCCGCAGATGTGCCAAGATTGAACAAGCCGCCAGTTACGGGATCTGGCATGGCCTTGACCTGTTCGGACATCCATCCACGCTGGAATTGCTGCACGTTCTGTTCGTTGGCAGCCGAATATGCCTGTTGCGGTGTGATGAACATGCTGCTGACATTCAGCATTCCCGGCGAGAACATCTGGTCACTCAACTTCAGCCAGCTCTCGGCTGCGCTAATTCCTTTCTGCGTCATGTCAAGGCTGGTCAAGCCAAGGTCGCGGGCAACAAGGTTCCGGCCCATGCCGCTGCCAGCCGTTCCCTTGCCCAGCGACCGCGCAGCCGCGCTGTTCTGGACGGCAGCCGACACATCGGCAGGGATCTCGCCAGCCAACAGGGATTCGATGTTGCCGGAGGTGGCCGAAGTGATCTTGTCATACCCAGGCACGACATTGCGCAACATGGCCAGGATTTGTTCTCGGTTAAACGTATTGGCCTGGCTGGTCAACTTTTCCGCACCTGGCAGCGCGGCAAGATTGGCGCCAATCGCTTTCTGCTGTTCGGCAGGCAGGTCAACTCTTGGCATGTCCGGCACATCCGGCTTGCCGCCAAATATATCTTTGAGGAATCCCATAATTACATTAGTGTTTCGATTGGTTCACCAGTTACGGCACCGCTGCCGACCACGTTGATTGATGGCGTGCGGCCGTCGCCCAAGTAATGTGACAACTCGTCATTGAGCGCCTTGAGCGCCTTGGCTTCCAAAAGCAGGGCGGTCTTATATTCCTTGTCTTCTTCAGCCTTGATGGCCATGCACATGTGCTTCAGGGCGGGGATGTTGCCTATTAGCAAGTAATCTGTGTCAACGCGCACGGGAATAAAGTCCAGCTTCACCAAGGCTTCGACCAGGGTTGTTCCGCTTCCAAGTGACGGGATGAGATAGCGGGCGAACGAGGGGCGAGTTTCGTCATAGTCATACTCGCCAATCATCCGAACAGCATCTGTGTCGGTATCGTATTCATACAGCCACCATTGCCCGTCAAGGTCGTCCGGCGCCTGAATATCGGTCACGCTGGAGAAGTTGTGGGTAGAGTTTGTGCCTGGCGTCTGGGCCAGGGCAATGACCTCGCCATCGGCCATAACTCCATCCTGTTCGGTGCGAATCCAGTTGCCGGAATCGTCATAGCCCAGTATCAGTACCTCCTTGCCGACATCGGCAACCACATCGCAAATCAGATTCACCTGTTTGCCCGTCGGCACGATGTCAGAAATGGTTGGCCAGCGCCCTTGGAACAGGCACTCATCGGTGCCGGAAGTTGTCTCGCGGGTGCCCAGCCCATTCTCCAGCCATTCATACCAGAAATCCCGAACTGGAATGGGCTGATTCGATACGGCGACCTTCTCAATAGTGGCAATCTGTCGCGGCAGGGTAATGGAGCCGCTGGTGACATTGATGGCGTACTTGGCCGTGGTTCCCCACCAATGGCCTTGGAGTAGCAGCCGCTCGGTTGCCTCATTGATGTATTGCAGGATGCGAGAGTCCGTCGGGGTGCAGTTGACCGACTCGGGAATGCGCGAGGCGCGTATATCGGCCAGGGTAGTTCTCATGTTACCGTGTAATACTTTCGGGCGCTGCGCTTGATGAAATAGACCGTGTAATAGGGCGGCATGTTGGGGTGCGCCTCTCCATCCCCAGTCTCGGCCACCTTGCCAACATCGGGAGCCGCGCTGGCAAGGGACGGACTAAGACCATAGGCAAAGTCGGCATCTCCACCCGGAGAACCGTTCATTGCGATGTATTCCCCAGCCGCGCTCAAGGCCGTGCCGGTGTTCGCTGTGCTATTGGCTAACAAATGGCTGTGCTCGGCAAGTTCGGCTTCCGTCAGGGCGTGTTTCTCGACCCCGCCGGTATCGGTTACGGCCGCTGCCGTTGCCGCTTCGCCATTGTAGGACACAGGATTAGTGCCCACCCCCAGCGGCATCCTGAAGGCGAACGCGGTATCCACAGCCCACATTGCCCCGGTGCTATCTGTGGGGGGGCTGGTGGCGGGATCGCTCCCGTCCCCTCCGTCATAAGCCCACAGGTCAGCCTCAGAGCCCACCCACATTCGGCGCTCACTGGAACTAAATGGAGTGGGGTGCGGCGAACACCAAACCCCATTGTAGGTGTATAGCCGGTCAAAGCTGCCGTCGCTAAGGGTGCGAATCCAAGGTTTGTCCTGGTCGGCAGGGTCCGGTATGTTCGGCCCGTAAGTGAACAGGGAATACGTGCCGGGAATTTGTGCCAGCGTCAATGAGATGATGTCATTGTAGTATTGCTGGAGTGTGGAGAAACAGTACCCCTCTGGTAATGTTCCTGCGGTTAGAACTACGTTCGTGTTGGCCATGCGATGTTAGAGTAATCTACGTTGTCGTGATATTCAATGACCATCCTCCGGCGATGGTAATTTGAGCGGTTAAACGCGAGCAGACCCACAAGGACCAGGCCCCAGTGGGATTCTCGCCATTGAAAGCGGACATAACAAACTCATGCCCGGACTGAGGTGCGGGCGAAGGAACCGTCAGGGCTGGTGCATACCCGCCATTGGATGGCTGATAGATGCCGCTGACCAACACTGTTGGCCCGGGATAGATGGTGGAAATCGCTCCATCATCAATGGTGATGTCAAGGATGCTTGTCCATAGGGCGTTGAGGACGCCGTTGTGTCGGTCAGACCAGAGCACGACCAGCGACCCGGCGGGTGATTGAAGCATGATTTGCCAGCTATCGCCATTGGCAGATAGTGACAGATCATTCAATGTTACCTGCACATTAGAGATAGAGCCGGACTGGGTGATGTTAACTATGCTCGGATAAGGAGCGGCGGCAGCATAGTAGGCTTCGTTCCACGCGCCAACAGGCAGGACAATGGGTGTCGAATTGGTTCCCGACCCGCTGCCCGATCCAGCACAGGCAGCAGTAGCGGCCGCCAGGGCGGCAGCATAGGCTTTGTTATCTGCATCGGCCTGGCTTATCAGACTGGTGCGCGTAGCCGACTCGCAGACTTCGCTGGAAGCGGTGCCATACAGAGTCAACTGATCTACGATGCAGGTCGTAAGAAATTCCCAGCCATACGGAACGAAGTAGAATTGCCAGTGTTGATAGGTCTTGGCGGCTGATAGGGTAAAGGTCTGTGGCGCTCCCGAAGGAATGGCTCCGGTTAGCTCCTGTGTGTCCAACAGGGTCCAGTCCACACCATTGGCCGACCCTAACAACTTGAAGGTGCCGGCGCGGTCGGTGCCGGACACGGAATAGGCCGTAGCCGTTACCGCCGCATCGAAAGCGTAACTCAGCTTAACCGACGGATTGTCGAAATCCGTGGTGTTGCCCACCGTCCGAGTGAAGGCGTTCCACGAATTGTTTCCCGGGGCTGACACGACATTGTAGCCGATGACATCCCCGCTGGGGGCATCGGCAGCAGTCATAACTGGAATCAGCGTAGTGCCAACTCCCGAAGCCGGGCAATCCACACAGACTTCCTGGGTGCTGCTAAATGAACATGACAGTTCTGCTACTGCCTGCGACTCCGCTTCCGCCAGCGCGAGAGCATTAGCTTCATTCTGAGATACAGACGACGAAAAGGTGTTGGCGGCAATGCAAACCGTGGCGCTGTCGGATTCGTCCTCGCACTGCACGGTGGCGCATTGTTCTGCGTTCCAATAGGTCGTGACTGTCTCGGCAATAGGCGTCTGGAACGGATCGGTTGGGCAGCAGACAATAGATGGACAATCGCTCATATCACAGACCTTTCCGCCAGCGTGCTTTCCGGTTCGTCAAAGGCCAGCAGCCGAAGCTGTTTGATTTCACAATGGCCGGTGATTTCCAGTCGCGGCTGAAACTCGTAGCCGGTGCGATACTTTCGCTTGTTGATGGCATCAAAGTCGTCTGGGGGCTGGTGCAGCTTGAGTTTGCTGCGGAACTGTTCCCTATATTCGGAGGGGCCGGCGCAGGCAAACGGGCCGCAATCTTCGTTCTTGGCGCACAAGGCGAACGTGTCCCAGTCCTGCCAGCAGGGGTTCTGGTCGGATCGGTACTGTATGGCAATGGAGACGCTGCCGCGCACATCGTCCACAAACAGTTCGCCTGTCTCCAGCTTCTTCATATTGAAGCCGTCCGCGAAGTTGTAGGAACAGAGCGTGGGCGCCCAGACGATGGGTTCGGTGCCGTTATCCTCCAGCAGCGATTCGTCCAGTTCCCATATTTCAATCTCGTCCGAGTCGTTCAGCACATAAGCGTAGCAATGCTCGACGCTGTTGATTCTGCCGCTGACGAGTTGCAAGATGCGCAGCCCAGACCAAATACCCTCCCATGCGGGAGCGGCCCGGTTCCGCAGTGACGCCAGCAGATTGAAGTCCATAGACACCAATCCCCTGTGCCATACGCCTCGGTTGCTTGGAACTGGGCTGCACGTTTCGAGTCGTCGGTTGTCAACAAAGACAGCCGACCCATGCTCCAGCAGCCAGGGGGTGTCATAGTTGAGTGTCTTACCCAATTCGCTGCTCTGAGGCGCGTTCCCCCAACTGGTGAAATCGCGGCGGGCAAGAATCAGGCTATGAATGCTTGCATCGCTGCCGCGATACCACAGATCGGTGTTGACGTTGACGACGTTATTCTGTCCAACCGGACCCACAATGGGCGTGACGGTCTGAAGCGGGCTGGCCGAGGCTTGCCATGTGGTACGGTCAAAAGGAAGGTTTAAGGTGAAAATGATATTGGGCGTTCCGACCAGGCATGGCCCCTGGCCCAGTGCGGTGTCCATCATGGATATGGCCTTGATGGCGGTGATAGGCCCATAGCCGCTGGGCGCTCCGAATACGCGAGCGATAAAGTCCCCGCCTTCGTTCAAGTAATCGTTCTCGGTGAAGCGCAGGACGGAATCGCGGTAGCCATTGGCCTCGCTGCCGGACGATCCGAACACAAGATCGCCTATGCGGAAACTCTCGCGATTGGGCAAGCTAACAATCAGCCGTCCCATTGTATAGGCCATGACATTGCCCACCGGGACTTCCCTCAGCGCAAGACTGGATCGGCGGGCGACGGCGCCATTGAAGATAATTGGCAGGCTTTGGTTGTCCTGATAAATCCAATAGTTCTCCGCTTGAGCCGACCAACCTTGCCAGAGCGACTGCGAATTGGTGTCGGGGAATGAGAAAGTAAAAGAGGAATCGCTAGGGACGAGAATGCCCACATTGGCTAGGGTGTTGTTCTGTACCGTTGCCACGGTGGAAGAATCAACCGAGATAAGCTCAAACTCAAGCCCCGCTATCTCTATGGGCACATCGCTGTAAGACAGGCCGGAAGCCGTCGTGGGAACCAGCTTGTTCGTGGTAATGACTGACACCGCAACCGTGTCCCCGACGGCGGGCACGTTGAATGGGCTGGTTGTGGCAGTGCTGCGCTCGACTATGGGCGTTATTTCGCTGATACGATGGGAGAACAGGTCTGCCTTGAACAGTCTTCCCCCATGTGAGGATAGAAGCATTGGCGTGTCCGATCCGTTGAAGAATGAACCGTGCTGGAACCGGCCCAAGGTTTTGAACCCGGTTCTAACATCGGTATCTACAAACTCAAAGGACACCTTCTTCCAGGCGGGGCGCGGCTTGAGGAATCCACCCCGCATACTCGTATTGCTGGCGGCGGCAACCTGATTGCGTTGAATGATTGACGGGGACCGACCCGCATCTTGGCCGCCGGAGAACTCCAGCGACCCATCCTTGCGCATTGTATCGGCTACGCTACTCATGTTTTAGGTCCAAGCCGCTCCCGTCCAAACGAATATCTGGTGGGGCGGAACGCTGTCGCTGGAAATCCACGCTGCCGGCCCCGGTGGGGTTGCCGCCAATCGTTCGACTTCGGTGCCGTAAAACAGGCCACCGGACAGGACTTCCACCCAGCCGGCAGTGTTCTCTCCGGCATTGGTCTTGGTCCACTGTCTGCCATTGCTGGAATAGCACATGGCGGGCCGTTCCGCACTGATAACGCCATTAGGGTCCACATCCGAGAAATATACCGTTCCGGCCCCAGCATCGGTCCCATCCGCGCCCTGGATGCCGTCGGGACTGACCCTGGCCCCCAAAGACACGGTATCCGCAGGGGCGGCATTATCATCATAGCCCAGATTGTAGAGTGTGGCACTGGTGGCATTGGGCAGGTTAACAACGTAATAGTGGCCGCCGCCGACGACATAGATAAGCTGGTTGACGCCCATCCATGCCGAACTCCCCACACTCACCAGTACGGTTCCGTCCACGGCTGGCTGCACAAAATCGCCCGTTGTAGCGGTGTAGGCGTTCCCTCCATCGGCTCCATCCGCACCCGCAGCGCCCGTGTCGCCCTTCTCGCCCTTGACCAATGTGGTCGCCAGCGTTGTCCAACTGTCGGGCACAGTCGCGGCTGATGCGGTCCAGTAACCAACGGAAGAATAAAGCGGTGCGCTCATTATCTGCTTTCCTTTACACCAAAATTGTGTATCGTCAAGTCGTGGCTAAGAAGAAAAGCGCAGCGCCGCCCGTTCTGCCAATAGAACGGATAGAAAGATTCGGCATTCCTGTTGAGGGCAAGGACCAGCTTTTCTATTATCGTTGGGCTTTTGCCAAGCGAATGTCCATAGATAGTGGTGCCCCGCCACGGTTGAAGCTGTTCCGGCAGATGACAGATATTCTGGCACCGGGCTGGTTCGAGTGGCACACATGGACGGAACGGCAGATAGGTGGGCTATGCGACAACCAATGGGTTGGTTTGGCGGGCTGCGCGGGTAGTGCTAAGACTAGGAATGTTGCCGGGTTCGCCTGTGCCTGGTGGTTAGCCGCGCCCGAGATCAGTTCGGTCATCTTCTGTTCCACCACCGTCAAGTCGCTGAGGAAGCGCGGCTGGGCCGAGGTGCAGAACTTCTACACCTCCATTCCCGGCCCAAGGATCGGCAACTTCGTAGATTCCCGTATGCTATGGCAGGTAGCCAAGGGCGAGGATAAGCACGCCATCGTTGGTATCGCCGTTGAGGAAGGCAGCACGGCCAAGGTGGCGGATAACATCAAAGGCATCCATACCCGACGCCAGCTCATTGTCATTGACGAAGCCACCGCCATTCCCACAGCCATCTTCGAGGCAGCCACCAACATGGTGAACTATCCCGAGGAATTTATGATGGTGGTGATCGGCAATCCGCGCTCGCGCCTGGATGAGATGGGCAAGTTCTGCGAGCCGGCGGGGGGTTGGCAGAGTGTCAGCGTGGAGACGGAGGATTGGGAAACCAGGGAACAGATGAACGGCCTTCATGGGCTTGTGGTTCGGTTCGATGCCGAGAAGTCCCCCAATATCGTTGAGGGCAAGGTCGTATCGAAGCATCTGCCAACCAAAGAGAAGGTCGAAGCCAGGCGCAAGATGCTGGGCAGCGAGAATGACCCGACCTATTGGAGTAATGACCGTGGGTTCTGGGCGCCGGAAGGGATAACCAAGTGCGTTTTCACCGAAACGGCGATGATTAAACACAATGCCTTCGGCACGCATACCTTCTCGGGAAATAGGTTCTCCATCATCGGATCGTTTGATCCGGCCCGAATCGGCGGGGACCGGCGGGCGCTACGATTTGCGGCCATTGGCGAGACGGAACCAGACAAGTGGGGCATTGAAATGATGCCGCCCATCATTATCCCTGTGAACGCTACCTCTACCAACCCGATTGACTATCAGATCGTGGAACAGGTGCGGCGCGAGTGCGAAGCGGTGACGTGGCGCGGCCAGCGGTATTCCTGCCCCCCGGAGAATTTGGGCATAGACGCCACTGGCGGCGGGGCCGACCTGTGCGACATCTTCGAGCGCATGTGGAGTCCGCACATCATGCGGATTGTGTTCTCGGGGTCGGCCAGTGAGGATGCGTGCAACTTGGAAGACGTTCGCCCGGCCAATGAGGTCTATCGAAACAAGCGGGCTGAGATGTATTTCCGCGCCCGGAACGCCCTGAATGCCGAACAGCTTCGCGGCTTTGACAGGGAGACGGCCCGAGAGATAACCACCGTTGAGTTTGACGATAGCAAGCCCCTCATGGTCATGGTGTCCAAGACGGACTACAAGAAGTTATTTGGCAAAAGCCCCGACCTAAGTGATACTGTGGCAATGCTACTCGAAGTGGCCCGGCGGAAGGGATTCCGGCTGGCCCCCGTTGGCAAGACTGTTAACAGGCATGATGAGTGGAACAGAATCGTCGAGCAAACGCAGTCCGTGTTTTCAGATGCGGGCTACGTGGAGGAAGAAGTGGACACTGAAGAAATGATGGTATGAGCGACATGAATATGTGCCTAGCGTTTAGGTCGCAGCCACCCTATGGCGGTCTGTGGAAACTCAACCGGCCGGATCTCGGTATCGTTGGGGAAGGCTACGTCTTCGACATATTGGTTGAGAACTGCAAGAAATGGAGACAGTCGAACGGGCTGCCTATCGGTCTGGGGTTCTCCCAGGAGGTGGAGGCGGCCTGCTGCGCTGATAAGCCCGACCATTGCAAGCCATGCAGCCCCAAGCTGGCTCCGCGCACCCTTGGCTTTTCCGATGTGATGACCGGCACCGCCAGCATGTTTTCCTTTATGGTTGCCGGCAAGCCGCTGGTAACAGGGGCCGAAGCCGAGCGGCGGGCGGCCATCTGTTCCAAGTGCCCATTCAATGTCGCGTTCAAAACGCCCTGTGCGGGCATCTGTGAAAGCCTGAAGCGGATGGTGCGAGCCATTGTCGGGAAGGCGACAACCAGCCAAGACGCCAGCCTGCGTTCCTGTCATGTCTGCGGCTGCTTTCTCCAATCTGCTGTCTGGCTGCCGCTGGATCTGCAAATCAAGCCGCTGACCGAGAAACAGAAGGCAACACTTGTAAGCATTCCCCATTGCTGGAAGAAGATGTCACTAATCAATCAGGATAATACATGAATTACGGAACAAACGCGCTGGAAACCATCTCGCCGGAAGGCAAGGTTCCCAAGACCCGAATGGAGGATGCACGGCAGGTGCAGGACTACTGCCGGCGGCTCATTAACAATGACGATAAGCGGTCTTACAAGCGGAGCCGGGTTAACGGGCTGGTGGACGGCAATCCGCCTTACAAGCTGTCAAAGTTGCGGGCGGCGGGGCGTGCCGATGCCTGCAATGTCAACTGGGGCATTGCCCGTGCCTACCTGGAAGCCGCCGTGGGCGCCTTCTATGACCTGTTCAGCGAGGCTCCGGGCTTTGTGAGGATTCGGACGGCTTTTGGCGATGACGCCGAAAAGCGGGAGGAATGGTCCCGCGGCATGAGCGAGGAATTCGACCGCATTCTGCGCCGGTCCAAGATATGGGACTATAACATGCAAGTCTCCATCAACGAGACGGTGCTGCATGGGCCGGGGCCGCTGCTGTTCGAGGACGAATACCGCGTGCTGCCGAAAGCGTTCCTGGCCGGCGACCTGAAGGTGCCGGAATTTACCAAGAGCGACACAACCAACTGGGAAATAGGCATGGTGCAGGCCACCTATTACCCGCCCGAGCTGTACGAATTCATCCGCAACGAAAAGGCGGCGGGTGCGAGGGGTTGGGATGTTAAATATGTGAAAGATGTTATTACCAATGCGATGGACATCAACGCCGGCCAGTCCGGCACCCACGCGGATTGGGAGTCAGTTCAACAGATGCTCAAGAACAACGCCCTTTCCTACTATGACGATACCCGCGTCTGCCGTGTATGCCACGTTTTCTGGAAGGAGTTCGACGGGCGCATCACCCACGCAATCGTGGAGCGGGATACAACGGTCAACCGCAAGCGGGAGGGGCGGGCTATTTCGGAGGAAGATACCGACGTGCAGTTCCTCTTTCTGTCCGTTGGACGTTACGAGTCCTTTGAGCAAATCATTCATCCCATGTACTATGACCACGGCAACGGCGGCTGGCACCATTCCGTGACTGGCATGGGGGTGAAGATGTTCGGTGCGATGGAATACCAGAACCGGCTGCTGTGCAACCTTTCGGACAAGGCGTTCGCCCCAAAGATCCTGTTCAAGCCGACGACGACCGAGAGCGCCCAGAAGTTCTCGCTGGCGCATTTTGGCGATTACGCCGTCTTGCCGGGCGGGTTCGAGTGGCAACAGACGGGCGTGGCGGGCCTGATGAACGACGGTTTGGCCATGAACCAGGAGTTGACCAACCTGATGCAGAGCAATCTGTCCACCTATCGCAATCAGGAAATGAAGCGGGAGGGCAACCCGGTGACGGCGCGGGAGATCATGTATGAGGCCAGCCAGAGTGCCGCCCTGTCCAAGACCCAGTTCAACCGTTACTACGAGCAGTTGGATGCGCTCTATGCCGAGATGTACCGCCGGATGTCCCGCGCCAATTCCTCGGACGGGTTGGCCCAGGAATTCCGCAAACGCTGCAAGGAACGGGATATTCCCGACGGGGCCATCAACAAGATTGAGAAGATCGAGGCCACGCGAGTCACCGGCCAGGGCAGCGCCTTTGTCCGCAAGCAATCCCTGCAAAACCTGTGGGCAACGATTGCGCCTAGGCTTTCCGAGGAGGGCTCCAACAACCTGCTGAACGACATCATCGGGGCCGAGGCGGGTCAATCGGCGGTGGAGCGGTATAATGTCAACCCGTCATCCGAGAAGATGGTGACAGACCAGCAGGCGGAAGCCCTGCAATGGGTTGGGTTGATGAAGGTGGGCGTGCAGCCGGCAGTCACCTCCAGCCAGAATCCCGTTACCTATGCGGGCACGTTCCTAACGGCGGCATCCCAGGCATTGGAATCTCTATCGCAGGGGGCAGACCCCAAGGAAGTGCTGGCCTTCCTGAACATCTGCGGGCCGGCCATTGCCGCGCACCTGAAGCGGTTTGCGGGCGACCCGTCGCGCAAGACCATCTTCGATGCCATCTCCGCCCAATGGAAACAGATAGCAAAACTCACCGACCAACTCGCAGCCAAGGTCAAGGCGGCGAACGCCGAGCAGGCGTCGCAGCAACAGAAGACACAAACCGCGATGACGGATGAACAGATTAAGACAGCAAAGCTGCAATCCGAGATCGGCCTCAAGACAGCCAAGACGAAGGCGCAGCTTGACCAGAGCCGGGAGAAGCAAGGGCTGAAGACCGCCCAGGCGCGGCAGGACATGGCCCTGAAGGACGCGGCGGCAGCGGTGGACATTCACATCAAGCGCAAGCAAAGCGAGGCCGAGCGGGCGATGCCAGAGAACAAAAAATAACTATTGCGCGACTCTTGGGGTTGTGTCATAAATGACACATGGTTCTGGGCGAACTAGTCTTAGCATGGCGACAAAAGCACAAGGTATCGCTTCGCGCTCTTGCCAGAAAACTGCGCGTTGATTACAGCGCCTTGGCACGATTGGAGCGAGGGCGAAGCGTTCACGACCGGGCCGTTGTCCGCATCCTGTGCTGGCTGTTTGAGGACTCAAGGTGAGCGATTTTCCACCCATCTACGGCATCACCCTGCGCGAACAGTTCTATCGCAGGCAAATCACCGAGAAGCACCTAACGGAGCGGGGCTTGCAAGCCCAGTGGATTTATGGCTTTAACGGGGCAACGACAGGGCTTCGAGCCAGTGTAGCCCACGAGTACAAGCCGGACGGCACACCCATCTATATGCACCCGAGCGTCCTAGCCGTAGCCCTCAGCCATGTGTTCGCGCTGCAATGGGCGTGTATGCAGGGATCGGATGAGTTTTTCATTGTCGAAGACGATGTGGTTCTCTGCGACAAGTTCAAAGACAAGTGGCTGGAGCTGCGCACGCATGTGCCCAATGAGATCGGAGTCATCCAGGCGGCTGTCGCTTGCTGGGAAGACAAGCCCGCGATAGGCATCAACGAGTTTCTGGAACACCGCCACTGGCCATTCTGCGCTGCCTGCAACTGGTGGCGGCGGGACACGGCAGAGTTGGCACAGAAAGTTATCTTCCCGCTCAACTCGCCCATAGACATCCTTTACACTAGCCGGGTGTTCCCGTTTGTGGGACATGCTATCACCAAGGAACGGCTGGCCTATGACCACAGCCTGCTCGCCCGAAGCGGCAAGTGGCCATCCGCCTCAGTCACATTCGGTGGAGTAGAAAAGCCATGAGAATAGAACTGGTAATGCAATTTAACGAAGCCTACGCGCCGATGGGCGTGGTAGCGGCCAAGCGAGCGCAGCAGTATGCCAATCTGCACGGGTATCGCTGCTACATCTACCGTGAGTTTCCGAAAGAGCAGTCGCAGAACCCACGCTGGGCGAAGATAGCCAGGTTGAGCCAGCAGATCGGCATGGGTTGCGAATACCTGTTCTGGATGGACGCCGACACAGTTATCCTCAACCTGGATTACGAACTTGAAGACCTGATGAGCGGCAAGGGAATGGACATTTCCCAAGACAGCAACGGCCTTTGTTGCGGCGTGTTCGGCATTCATGCCAACCGTTGGGGATGCGACATCTTGGCCGCATGGGACTTTCTTGGCCCAAAGTTTGGCTCGCATGACTTCATCGCAGACCAAGCTACGCTCAAGTTGCTGGAGGTGGAGTTTCCGTCCGTGCGCGAGCAGCTATCCCTCATCTCCGAGAAGATCGTATCGAACTGCGAGTGTGACGTTCCGGGCAGTTTCATCCATCACTACTGGGCCAACAACAAAGATCCCAAGGTTGTTGCCGGCAACATGCTCGACCGGATTGCGAGGGAACATGCTGGGCTAACATGAACGTCCTCCTGGTTCCAACACTAGGATTTGATCTGGGCTTATTAGACAGGCTGGCTGACTCCATTGATTATCCTATCAAGCACAAAGTATTGATCGGCAATGGTCGGCCGGAGTCGTTAGCGGCGTGGGGCTTTGCGCACAAAGATTGGACCGTGCTTCAGCAGACCGAGAACCTTGGGGTGGCGGCGAGTTGGAATCTCGCAGCCAAGTTGTTTCCTGACGAGAAATGCTGGCTGCTCTGCAATGACGACTGCTGGTTTGAGCCCGACGGGTTGCGGCAGATTTGCGAGTACTCTGACGAGCATTGTGAGCAGTGTGATATTATCGGGAACAACTGCACTTGGGCATCGGTCACTTGGACGGCTAAGGGCCTGTGGAAACTTGGAACCTTCGACGAGAACCTGTGGCCTGCCTATTATGAAGATCAGGACATGACCATTCGCCTCAAGGCAGGGGCAAATAAATTCAAGCACCCCGCCGTCCCGGGAGAGCTTGTGCGTCATGGTAAGCCGAAAGTAGGGGGGCGGGAAGCCGGGGGGCGGGAATATGCCTCGCTGATTGCCGGAACTGCTATGTTTCAGCGGGAGTATATCCATCGCAAGTGGGGCTTGCGGAACAATGGCAACCCAGGAACGCCCTATGCCCGCCCATTCAATAATCCTGACAACTGGATTGGGCACTGGGTTTTAGAGCCATACCGACGCCGCATCCTTCAGGGCATCTGGGACACTTTTATGCAACAGCAAACTCCATCTGTTTATGCCTGACGAAACGACCACTAAAGAAGTCAAGTCAGTCGAATCCGTTGAAATCGTAACCGCGACCGGCCGAAAGGTCTTCTTGCCACTAGGAGAGGAGGACATGCAGGAATATGTTGATGGCCAGCGGGAATATGTTGGCTGTATCGCGCAACAGATCAATAACACACGGATGTATGACTTTGCGTTCAAGGGGAAAAGCCATCTAGTGTTTCTTGATCTGGGGGCTCATATCGGCATGGTGTCCATCCACGCATCGGACGTATGCGACCGAATCGTTGCTGTCGAGCCGGCCCCGGCTACGTTTGCTCTGCTAAGGCGCGTGTCGAAGCACTTTCCCAAGATTGTCCCGAAGCGGGCGGCAATCTGTGGCGTTGACGACCAGTGCATCCTCAACATCAATGACATCAATTCCACGGCGACCTCTGTGGCCAACGTGTATGGCGAGCCCGTGGCCGTCCGTGGAGTGACGCTGCCGACGCTCGTTAAGGAAGCCGAACTTGAACACATTGACTTCTGCAAAATGGACATCGAAGGTTCCGAATTGGATGCGCTGCCAATGGAAACCATTGAAGCCCTAAAAGACACGATTGATTGCTATTTCATCGAGACACACAACTGTCCCGCGTCAACCTGGCAGCATAAGGTGGGCGAACTTGTGAAGTCCTTTTTGACGGTTGGCTATCGCATTGCCAGCATCAACGACATGGGACTTGTGGCCGAGTTGCCCAACAGATAGATATGAACATACCAAGAACATTTGTAATTTCCATTAACCGCCCCGGCCCGATACCGAAGTACGAAGCCACGAAGAAGCATCTGGAAGAAGTTGGGGTGCCCTTCGAGACGTTTCTTGGGTTGGACAGCGAGAAGTGTCGGCTGCTCCCCGTTGACACCTTCGACGTTGATCGCAAAGGAGATAAGATCGGCAACTACCATATCATCGGGCACCTGACGCATTACATGATGTGGAAGACCCTGTTTCACCAGCCCGAAGACGCCTTCTGGGTGCTGGAATACGATGCCATTATGGCAAATGGATGGCGAGAGCAGTTCGATTCTGCAATGGCGGTGCTGCCGGATGACTGGGACATTGTGTTTCTCGGTTCCTGCTGTGCTCAAGGCCGGCCAACAACACACATCGGGAACAACCTATACGAAGTAAGATGGCCGCTATGTGGTCACGCGCTGATGATTAGGAAGAAGGCCCTGCCGGTCTTGCTCGATGTACACCAGAAGGTCTGGGCACCGCTGGATATTGCACTATTCGAGGATTCGCTGCCAAAGCTGCGTGTCTATACGATTCTGCCGAGAATTGTCACCCAGCTCGATACGACTTTGGTGCCATGATTCACGACCTGCCCAGAACATTCGTTCTGACCGTCAAGGCGAGCCAAGATAGGCACACCGAGACGATGGCCCACCTTCAGCGGCAGGGCATCAACGCCGAATTGTTTTTTGCCTTTGACAAGTTCACCTGGGCGTGCATCCCCGACTACACATTTGACGTTAATAAGGTTGGAGAGCGCTTGGGCTGGGGCCAGTGCGTAATCTGTTTGAGCCATTACATGCTTTGGAAGGTGATGCTTCACCTGCCGGGTGATTCCTTCTGGGCGCTGGAGGACGACGTTGAGTTCATAGACGATTGGCGGCAACAATACACGATTGCGATGAAGCATCTCCCAGAGGATTGGGACGTTGTGTTTCTGGGCTCATGCTGCGCCCAAAGCCGGCGCAAGTGGCGGAAGGGCGGGAACGTGTACGAGATCCGCTATCCACTGTGCGGCCACGCCATGATGTACCGCAAGAAGGCCCTGCCGACCTTGTTGGACATTCACCAGAAGATATGGGCGCCGCTCGACATCTCCATGCAAATGGACTCTTTGCCAAGGTTGCGGACATACACGATACTGCCCCGGATAGCTGCTCAACGGGGGAGCTTTACACAGCCCTAAGACTATGAACTGCCTGCTTGTACCATCTTTAGCCCTTGACCTGACCTTGCTGGATCGCCTGGATGCTTCCATTGATTACCCCATCGCCAACAAGGTCATATTAAACAATGGCGAGCTTCATGCGTTAGATGCGTGGCAGGCGGCGCACCCGGAATGGGAAGTAAAGGACATGGGAAGAAACCTTGGCGTTGCTGCGAGCTGGAACCTTGCGCCGCATATATGGCCGGAGGAAGACCGATGGCTGGTCGTGAATGAGGACATCCAGTTTCTTCCCGGGCGCATGGAAGCGATCTGTCGCGTGTCGGATGAACAGCAGGGAAACCATCCGATTCTGTTTATGAATACCACGCAACCGTTCTGGGGGTTTGTGTGGACTCGGGCCGGGGTCAGCGACTTCGGATTATTTGACGAGAACTTCTGGCCCGCTTACTATGAGGATTATGAGATGCGCCTGCGCTACAACAAGGCTGCGGTGCGGCACTTCTACATTTTTGGTGATGGCTGCCCTGTGGTTCATGGGAAGATGCGAAATGGCGGCAAAAACTACAATGCAATGATTCAGGGCTGCGGACTGCTTAACCGGGAGTACTTCCTGAAGAAGTGGGGCATACAGGACGATCACGATTGCAACGAAGCGTTTCGCACGCCCTACGACGACCCGGGCTGTTTAATCAACACTTGGCGATTCTTCCCCGAACAACGCGCCGTCCGCGAGGCGATTTGGAACACATTCTGGAACCTGCCTAACCGATCTATCTACACATGAGCATACCAAGAACATTTGTTCTGACCATAAAGCGGCGGCTTCCAGAGTTTGAAGCAATGCGGAAAGCATTGGCCGACAGGGGCATTGCCGCCGAACCGTTTCTGGGAATGGATTCCGCCATTACGCGACTTGACCATCTGGACACATTCGACCTCGATGCGCCCGGTGGTAAGATCGGCCCCAAGGGCGTCACCCTTTGCCTGCACTA
>Ga0307376_10002354_pt1 | contig 18693 bp, 11 predicted proteins | sample TR2MG_FD_202536 | JGI IMG/M metagenome (GOLD analysis project Ga0307376, IMG submission 202536) | Soil microbial communities from Risofladan, Vaasa, Finland - TR-2 | ecosystem: Environmental > Terrestrial > Soil > Coastal area > Acid sulfate soil | place: Finland: Risofladan, Vaasa | collected...
GACGGCAGGCGAAGGTCGCGGCGATCCGCGAGACCGTAAAGAGCGCGCTCAAAGGCGGAGGCGGCGCGGGCATGCTCAAGGAGAGCCGGGAGCTGATCCCGCTCGACTCGAGCAATCAGGCGTTCGGTATGACGCTCCAGTACGACCGCGGTCTGGCTCCGTCCGAGGCGGACGTGCTCAGCTACGTCGCTCACAAGTATCCTGGCGCGTCCGTCCTCGACGCCGACGACAGCTTCCCCGGCAAGCTCAGCGTCGCGCTCATGTTCGAGCGTACGGCCCAAGGCGAAGTGCCGATGGTCAGCCCCAAGACGCCGATGTCCGACAAGAACCGCGGACCCGGCGCACCTGCCTTCATCGACGATGAGGTCGGCGGCTTCGATGAGGCCGCGAGCGTAGAGCTGGAGGCCAAGACGGGCGGCGTGCTCGTGTCGCTGGCAGCCGCAAACCCCGGCGTCGACTTCGTCGAGACCTCTATCGAGCGGGACGCGGGTGGCGTGATCTCTCACTTCGCTCTCCGCGCCGGCGGGGCACCTCTGTTCTTCCGCCCTATCGCCGCCGGGCGTATCGGGCTCACCAAGATTCTCGGCAGCGCCGTCAGCCCCGCGATGGGCTTTGTTGCGGCCGGTCGCGACGACAGCCTCCGCATCGCGCTCCACGGCCCCAGAGGGGAAGTCTCGCTCAGCAAGTGCGCGGGCCTCTTCATCACCGCAGCTCAGCCCGAGCACGGCACCGGCACCGGGCCTCTCGGTGAGCGCTTCGACGCGCCTGACGACAACAACGTCGGGAACTACGCCATCCACGCCGGCGACGAGGACGAAGACGAGGGCTTCAGCGCCGGTCCCGGCCTGAACGTCGCGAGTGTGCCGTTCCCCAAGGGCAAGACGAAGGAGTACTACGAGGGCTACGGTGACGGCGACGGCGACCCCGCGAACACGCAGGGCTACTGGAAGCAGCTCATCGAGCCGGTGAAGCGTAAGCCCATCGCTAACATGCGAGCCGTCTGCGCCGGGCTTACGCAGGGTCTCGGACGCGCGCCGACGGGTGTCGAGCTGGCGCACGTCGCGACCAAGCTCGAACAGTGCTGGCGCCGCGAAGCTCACCGTCGCGTCGCTGACGCCGGCCAACCGCCCAGCCAAGGCCTCCAGATCAACATGCTGCTGAACACGGCAGAGGGTCGGGCGAAGCTGGACCAGATCTTGGCACAGGCCATCGCCAAGAACCCGGCGATGCTCTCCGGCATGGACGACGCGGCGTACTCCACCATGGTCAGCTCGATGATGCAGAGCGACGAAAACCTCAAGAACTACATCCTCTTCTCTGACCAGCAGCAGACCCTCCTTCAACAGGACCCCGGAGCCGCGCCGGCCGAGCGAACGTGGTACAATCCGTTTACTTGGGACAACTATCAGCGCGACAAAGGGCAGCCCACTAACAAGGAGCGACGCGAGCAGCACCAGCGGCAACAGCAGCAGTACCAGGACCAGCGCACCCAGTACGAGCAGCTCCTCCAGCGGCGGCGCCAGAACCCGCACGGGACGTCACCGGGCGGTGTCATCAACCAGCCGCCGCCGTCGCAGGGACAGCCGCAACAGCAAGGGCAGGGGCAGCCCTCCAGTGCTGCGCAGCCCTACTTTGGGCCGCTGCCGGGGACGGTTCCGAACCAGCCTGCCGTCACGACGACCTCGCCGACGATTCACGACCAGCCCACGGCACAGCCCGGCGGCAGCGGTGGTCCGATCCCGGCACCGCCTCCGCGCGCACGACCGGGGCAGCTCCCGATGCCTCCGACTGGGCCGTCGGAGCAACGAACGCAGCCGGGCTTCAATCCCATGATCCCGATGGCACAGCCGGCGCAGAACCAGCCCGGCTGGCGGAGCCCTGGACGCTCAGCGCCTCCTGCGCCGCCCCCGAGGGGCGAGCAGACCCAAGAGCTACCTGGCTTCGATGACGAGGGGCTGGCCGGTGTCGGCGAGGATGTCACACAAGTGGACGTCCCCACGGCCGCTCCCACGAGAGAGGAGCCGGCATCCGCAGCAGCGGACCTACCGTCAGTGCCGGAGGACATCGCGCCGACCTTCGACGAGCAGTCAGGGACCTTCGCGCCTCCTGACGGGCCGGTGCCAGCCAGAGATCCGTTTTACAGGGCCCCACCTGGCGAGCGGAACCCCGACCCGACCAAGCCCCCAGGTCTTCCAGGCAAGCCACTGCAGCGCCCCAAGACACCCGAGGAGCGGGCGTTCGGGCTCAACATGCCAGCGTCCAAGGAGACGGCTGGAGCGGAGTTGAGCACGGCGGAGGCGCTCGAAGAAGGGCGTCGAGCGGCGGGCAGCATCCGAGACGCGGCTGGTGCCAAGGCGCTCGCTCAAGATCTCAACGAGCGACTCTCCGCCAAGGACAAAGCGGAGGGCATGCAAGTGCTCGTGCCTGAAATCGGCCAACGGTACAGCGCTGACAGCATGCAGATTGTAGGCACACAAAATGTGCCGGGGCGGCGTTCTGGCGAGATCGTCGCCATTCAGAGCCTCGGCATGCTTCGGAACGGAGAGCCTGTAGGAGGTGCGAAGGCGGGCGTGATCGTCGCAGCCCGACGGCGCAGCGCACAGGCGGACCAGCCGAAGGTCAGGCCGCCGAAGCTCGGGCCGCAGCACACCTACGACGACCCGACACCGCGGACCTATCATTCGGAGGATGCGGCCGACCTCTACGCGGGTCGACGGCAGCCGGCGACGGGCAACATGTATTTTCAGCTCAAGGACCTGCGACGGAGCGGCGACTACGTCGTCGGGACCGTCATGTGGGAGCCTGAGCGCACCAAGATGATGTCGAGCGGGAACATCCAGCACAACATCATCTCTTTTGTGAAGGGGCGGTCGACACAGAAAGACCGGCTCGATCTCGGCAACATTGGTCGGGTCCGAGTCCGTATGCTCGACGTGCATAGCGGTATCGCTGAGGTGTACTTCCGCTCCTCAGAAGCTCGCGCGCTTCCGCCCGAGTTCATTGAGCGGGAGGAAGGACCCAGCCATCATGACCATCTCACCTGACAGGACCTTGCGTCTGTACAACACCGACCCGGCCGGGATGGACATCTCCATCCAGATTCGGATGGGGCACGCCCGTGTTCAGCCTCGGCTGCGACGAGGTGGCGCGGTGCGGAACATCAAGATCGCGAGGCAAGGCTACTTCGATCTGTGCCGCGACCTCGGCGTGTCGCTGCGTGAGGCCGAGTACTTGGTGCTCTCTCCTATGGTTCAGGCGTTCCGCAGAGCTGGGCGTCTGTCTGTACGCCACCATCCGCCGCTCGAGACCGAGCTGGTCGACGAGGCTGCGCAGGCCGAGGTCAAGAAGGCTGCCGTGGCGAAGCAAGCCGCGCTGCAGCCGGCCGATCCGCCCACGGCCATCCCGGCTGGCGTGAACCCGGAAGCTCTCGGACTTCCGCGAGATACACCGCGCATGACGTCGGCGCCGTTGCGCACGTCCCCCAAGACGGAGGCTGCGAGAGACGAGGAGGCCGCAGCGGCCAAGGCGGCGGCTGAGGTCATCAAGAGTGCTGAGACCGTCAGCGCCGCGGAACTCAACGTCGCGGAGACGGAGACTGAGTCGAACGATGTCGAACGCCCCAGCATGCGCTGGACTCGACGGAGGCTCACAGCTCACGCCGAGGCGATGGGGCTCGACCTCAGTGATGTCGCATCCAAGACAGCCGTCCTCAAGAAGATCAAGGCGGCCGGCTGATGGCGGAGCCGACCAACCGACAGCGCGACATTGAACTCAAAGCGTCCGAGCTGGTCGTCCCTGGGTTTCCTGAGCTGAAGCAGAATCGGCAGTGCCGGCTCTGCGCCTACGCGCTCGACACGCCGCACATTACGTCCAAGGTCCACGAGCTGTGGCGCCAAGGCTCTGCTTACCGCGTGATCGAGGACGCCATTCAGGGTGACCTCAAAGAGGCTGGGTACTCGCCCGTCAACTTCGGCGCGATTCGCCGGCACCTGCTCGGACATGTCGCGCGGCACCTGATCCCGAACCGGACCGAGGCTGCTGCCGGACGTCCGCCGTACGCGGCGCGGCCGCCGGCGATGACTGATGACGAAGCCGACTACTTCGAGCTGCGCAAGCTGTACGACCGGCTGATCCCGATCGTCGACCTGGTCAAACGGGACCAGGACCGTAAGGTGGAGTCGGGCGAGCCTCTGTCGGGCTACGATCTGCAGCACCTCGTGAGGCTGTTCGGCGAGTGTCGTATGCAGCTCGAAGCGCTCAACAAGATGCGCAACAGCAACCGTCTGACGAAGGCGGTCATCGAGGCGCACACCTCTCAGGTCCTCATGCTCTTGTCAGAGCCGCTCGGTCACAAGCTGCGCGACATCCGGCACCGGCTGAAGGTCGGGCTCATGCACGACGCCATGCGCGACCTGGATGCGCTCATCGACGCGGAGCTACCTCCGATGCTGGTGTCTTCAGGAAAAGAGGCGATTCGGCGCAGTGTCGAGGAGTACAAACTCCATTAGGATGCGCGCATGCACGTCCACGAGATTCCAGATGATGACCTCGAACTCTTCCGCGAAGCGGCCGGAAAGACCGGCGGGCTCCAGCGCCAGCTCGGCGAGGAGCACGAGCGACATCTGGTCGTCACGCACACAATCATGGCCCGACTCCTTGAGGCCCGAAAGGAGATGCAGGGCTTGGAGACCGTACTCCTCAAAAAGTACGTCGCCAACAAGCCGGGTCAGTATCAACTGGTCCCTGAACTGGGAGGCTTCATCGAAGTCGTTCAGGCACAGGAAATGAGGAACAACGAAAATGAGCGCCACACAGATTCTTCTCAAAAACCCCAAGACGACCCAACTTAGCGTCGACGCCAAGATCAGCGAAGATCTGGTGATTCGGCGTCTGCTGGCTCCGGCCGGCGATGTCGATGGCCGCGATCAGTACGATGTCGCGGCTATCGCGACGTTGGATGACCTGAACCGCAGCCCGCAGATCCGCGCGCTGCTCGACAACCAGACCAACGGCGTCGCGGACCCGCTGGTCACCATCGAGCTGGTCGGCGGGACGAACAACGTCGCGGGCTCTGACTCAGCGACGGCCGTGCCCTCCGCTGAGGGTCTGGGCGGCGTCGAGACGTTGGTTGTCGCCAGCGACCCGGCTACGGGCACCGATCACACGCTGATCGCAGCCATGCCGTACACGGCGCTGGTCATCGACGCGCAGCTCATGGTCGACACGACCGAGGCGACGACCTGGACGCTGCGTGACGCGCTGGCGGGCGGCGGCAACGCCTTGTCCGACGACTTGTCGACGGCTGTGGCTGAGCGTGTCCGAGACAGCGGCACAGACCTGGCCGGTGTCGTGGCGACGATCGCCAAGGGCGCCCCGCTGGTCCTGAACAAGGGCGCGGCCGCCTCGGCGATTGGTTACGTCATGGTCACGTTCCAGCGGCTGAGCTGAGAGGCAGTGTGAGGGTGGCTCGCGTCAACCTGGGCAGGCGGCTTCTCGCCGTCTGCAAGGTGGCGGGGACTTCGAGCGAACAAGCTCGGGGTCTTCAGGGCCATCCTCCGCTCGGACCAGGGGAGGGGATGCTATTCCCCTTCACGCCGCCACGTGCGGCGACCTTCCACATGGGGTCGGTGGACTTTCCCATCGACGTCATATTTGTCGACGCTCAGGGCGTCGTCAGGAAGATCGTCGCCGGAGCACGTCCGGGCACCCGAGAGCGCTGGTCCCAGCCGGTGGTTGGTGCGGTTGTCGAACTCGCAGGCGGTTCCTGCGCTCGAGCCGGCCTTGAGCTGGGCAATCGGATACGCGTAGCGTCCCAGGTCTGCAACATGGGACGCATGCTGACCGAGGCTGATGGGCCAGCGCTCGTCGACGGGTTTTACGGCAAGGAGCCGTCGCCAGGCGTCGACCAGTGGCCGACGACGAAGACTAATCCCAAGGACAGGCGGAAAGACCGCGCACCGCCTGATGAAGCGTTCGAGTGGACGACTGAAGGTATGGGGTTGGGGCAGTGGGATATGAGCAGCGGCCCTGGCGTCCCGCCCGAGGCTGAAGGCATTGGGGAAGATTACGACCCCTACGAGGAGCGCAGTACGCGCGCAGGAGCATGGTATGGATCTTTTCGGTGAGCTAATCGCACGAGGCAACAGCCCGGATCAGATCCGCGCCCGGCATGCGCGCCGCGCTGCGCGTAAAGAGGTCATCTACGACAACATCGGCGAGGCCGTCGGCCGCACCCGCGTCTTTGAGGCCGCCGTTCAATGGGCCATCGAGCGCCAGAACGCCGACGGAGCTGCTGGGCGCGCTATCGGCAGCCAACATCCCGGCGTCGCCGCGCACCACGCGGTCTTGTCGGCGATCGGTGAGTACGAGTTGCCGCAGCGGTACAACATCCGGTTCGCCGGTATGAAGCGCCTGGGCGGCTCGGGACAGCATCGCCTGGAGACGGGCATCGTCACGATGGAACTCGCCTTCACCGGCATATCCGGCCACAAAAGCTCCATGGACATCCCGGTCATCGTCAAAGAGGGCCGAATGTACGAGCCGGTGGTTCTCATACATCAAGGCAACATCCGCGCGATCACACAGCACACGTTCGACGACATCCTCAAGCGAGGCGAACTGACCGTGAAGGTGCCCGACCGCGCACACATGTACGCCCAGCCGACCGCAGAGCGGCGACCGCAGCGCGAGGTCCCCCTCATCCGGCCTGGCATGTTCGGCTACGCTCCTCAGAACCGCAGCCTCCACGCCAGTCGCCGCGCTCAAGTCGGGAGCCAGTCGCAGTTCCCGCCGCTGGGCGGGCCGCAAGGGCCGATGAAGGGGCCGACGATGGGTACGCCGCGCGGCACGCCTGTCCGGCTGCCTCCGAGCGAGGTTCAGCAGATGAATCCGGCGCAGCGCCAGCCCTACTTCGACTCGATCGCAGTGCCACCCTCACGAGAGTGGGCGCCGTGGAAAAACGTCGAGCAAGCAGAGGAGATGCTCGAGTCTGGTCGACAAACGCCACCAGGGGGATCCGAGGACTGTCCGGCTTGCGCCGGTTTCAACGCCCCCGGCCAACACATGTCGACATGCCCGGTCTGGAACGAGCAGCGCCAGGCGAACGCGGGAATCGATGCGTATCTCCAGCAGCTCCACCGAGATGGTCGCCCTCTTGTGGAGGCGATCAATGAGGCGCTGAACTACGCAGGCGGCACTGACCCGAACCAGGTCGTCGAGATGGCGAAGCAGATTTGGAGCGGCGACGCGACGCGGCCTGGTGTGCAGCCTCCTGCGGGCGCTTACTACGACCCTAGCCGAGGACGAACAGACGTTGAGCGGCAAGGTAGCGTCAAGGCGCATCAGCGCGACGTCATCCGGTCGGCGATGCAGGGGCAGTACGTCACCGGCATGTACGCGATGGACGAGACTGCGGCTATCCGTCTTGCTGCGCCTGATGACCAACTCTCTCCCGAGTCGAACAAGTTCGTACACCTGAGCCCTGAGGTCGGCTGGGCTCCGGCGCCGCCACTTGTCGATGAGCCGTGGGAGCCTGGTTTCGACGAGCCCGGCGCTTACAAGCCGTGGGATGAGGCTGAGCCTGAGCCTGAGCCTGAGCCCTCGATGTGGCAGAAGCTGAAGACTCAGATCAAGGGCGGCATGTACTCGATGGACGAGGCGCCGGACCACTTGGACTGGGGCGAGCGACCGGTGGCTCCGTTGGCGGCCGGCGACGCGTGCGCGACGACGGAGGCCATCAACATCGCTGGCCGTGACGGCTACCGCTGTCATCTGGCGTCCGGTAGCAAGGGGCAGGTCATTCGCGACTGTCACGCGGGGGAGAGGTTCGTGGTCTTCTTCGAGGATCTCGGTCACCAGGTGGTGGTTCCGGGGGACAAATTGAAGTGAGGATGGACTTTGCCGATGCGCGGGTCGCAGCGTTCGATGAGAGTGATCTCCTCTCTCAGTTCAACGTCACGATCCGTGGGCAAGTGCCCGAGGAGCGCGCCGAGCTTACCGGGCTCGAGCAGGCACTCTTCCAGCCAGCCCCGAACGCGCTCGAATGGTGTGTTGAGCCGCGCTACCTGAACAGTCCCAGCCTCTACGATTATCACGGCTCCTATCAGACGATCCGCGACTACTTTGAGCTGCGGTGTCCGATCTGTAACCTGACCGACGAGCACGGCGCTCCGGGGGACCTCCACTCCGGGCGCCCCGGCGATTGTTGGGGCAAGACGCGGCTGGAGCTGGAGAGCGAGGTCCTCCTCGTCTGGCACAACGCCAACCAAGAAGACACCTGCCCGAAGTGCAAGACTCCGCGGAGCCAGTTCGTCGAAGACGGGCTGATGTACAACTACAACCAGATGCACCTGCTGATCGGGATGCGCGCTGGTAAGTCGATGACGGCTGCGATGATGGGCACGTACGCCGAGCATCGTATGCTCACGCTGGCGCACAGCTACCCAGGCGGGCTGCACGGGTATCTAGGGATCACGAAGGCCGAGACGTTTGAGATGACGTTCTTGGCAGCCTCCGACGTGCAGTCGCAGGACACCATCTGGTCGAAGTACACCGGCTTCAGATCGAACAGCCCGTGGTTCCAGAAGTACGTCCCGTGGGTCAAGCGCCAGGTCGGCGACCAGGTCAACCTGGGTATGCGCTCTTGGCGCTACGAAGAGGGCGTCAAGACCATCCGTAACGAGCATCCGCACGTGCGCTTGGTTATCAACAGCCTCAACTCGAACAGCTCGTCGCAGGCCGGTCGTACGCGCATCATGGCGCTGGTCGACGAGCTGGCGCGTATGAAGCAGACCGAGGGGCCGCAGGGCGCCGCCGAGGTCTACCGAACTCAGGAGTCGTCGTTGCAGACGATCCGCGCGCACGTCTCAGAGTTCGGGGGCCTCCCGTGGCTTGGGTCGATGATCTCGGTGACAAGCCCCATTGCGCGTGACGACGAGGCGATGCGCCTGCTCCGGCGCGCTGACTTCATTACGGACATGTACGCGAAGAAGTACGCGACGTGGGAGTTCAACCCGAAGCAGCCGCGGCACAACTTCATTCGCAACTACCAGAAAGACCCCATCGGCGCCGAGCGCGACTTCGGGGCCAATCCGCCCGGTGCCGAGCATCCGCTCATCCACGACGAGCGCCGCTGGCTCGACATGGTCATCATGCGGGACGCTCACCCGCTGGCGACGTTCGACTACTACAGCCGCGCGGCCCCCACCGGGGACAAGTACGTCGCGGTGCGGCTCAAGGCGTGCGAGCTGCAGATCACGCAGACGCCCTACTTCATCGCGGTCGACGCCGGGCACACCTTCGACTGTTTCTCGCTCGCGTGCGGGCACGCCGAGTACACTTACGACGAGCAGGGCAACGAGGCGCGGACGACCGTCATCGACTTCGTCGCGCGAATTGTGCCTCGACCGGACGCTGAGGTCTTCTTCCCGTCTATCGTCGACGTGGTGCGAGACCTACGGACGCGAATCCGGCTGGCTCGCGTCGAGTTCGACCGCTGGAACAGTGTCCACCCCATTCAAGCCATCCGCGAGTTCGGCATTCCGGCCGAAACCCACTCGCTGAAGGACAAAGACTGCATCGATTGGATGGTGGAGTGTTATACCGGTCGAGTGCGTATGCTGCCACCGGCCGTCGAGGACGTCGATGTCGACGGAGACGGTAATTGGCTGTCCCCGCTGCAGTTCGCCAAGGACCCGCCGCTGCTTCAGCCGGAGTCGGCTGCCATCTACGAGCTGCTCGGGCTCCAGCGTGACCCTGATTCGCAGCGGGTCACCAACCCGAACAAGGGCAAGGAGCGCGGCTGGAACAGTGACGACTCGGCGCGCGTGATCATGCACGTCCACCGAATGGTCCAAAAGGCCGGCTACACAGAGCGCCACGACGACCGCAGTAAGCGTTCGGCTCGAAGGCGCGCCGAGGTCGCCAGTGCGTCCTGGGGTGAGCGTGGCGTGATCGCCAGGCCGAACGCCGTCGCGGGCATATCCAGCGGCGGGGGCGGGCTCCGCAACTGGAGCAAAGGACGAGGCTGGTGATGGGGAGCCCCTTCGACTTCACCTTCGACGTGCAGGCTGCAGTCGACGTAACGCACACCGACGCCAACGAGGCCGACAAGGTGCTGCGAGGCGTCGGCAACCCCGGCGACATCCCAGGCTCGATGGGCGGACAGTCGGTGACCGGCCCTGCGCCGCTCCGCGACTACGACAACCCGGACAACCTCACGCTCGACCACAATCGCAAGATGCCCTACCACGAGGGCTCCGCCCCCACCGACGACGAGCGGCGCGAGCGTCAAGCAGCCGCGATGGACTGGTACAGTTGGCTCGAAGCGGAAGCAACCCGGTTGGCAGGCCAGACCATAGAGACTCTCGAACATGAACACCGGATGGACCACCCAGAGAGCGGAGAAAACGCGAGCGGCATGGAGATGGGGCTGTCGCTGCCCATGTACCTCGAGATGCTCGACCCCAGGGAAGCTGACCTAGGTGAGCTTGAAGTCTTACCTGAAGGTTGGGGCGAAGAGGACGCACAAGAGGCCGTAGGCGTGCGGGCGTCCGAGATCCTCGCCGAGATGCTGGAGGCAGATGCATCAATGTATGCCAGCAGCGTCCAGTTGCGGGAGCAGAAGAAGAAGAAGGACGAGCGCAACCGGCGCCGCCGCGAGCGTCGGCAACAAAAGCGGGACGAGTGGGAACCCGAAGATGACCTCGACAAGGACGCCGAGTTCGGGAACTCACTGCGCGAGATGGGCAACGGCCGAATGGAGCCGCCGCTTTCGCGCGGACAGCTCTGGGATCAGAGCTACACGCAGGACGAGGGCGGGGGATCGACGATTCATATGGGCAGTCAGCAGCCGTCACAGCAGGAACTTGCGCGCATGGTCCGTGACCAGGGCGGCAGGATGGCGCCGGTCCCCGGAGGCAGATACACGTACCTGGCGGCGACCAATCCCGAGGCGCCTACGATCATGTACGATACGGAGCGTGACGAGTACTTCGTCGGCCAGCCCGTACGGTACGTGCAGGCCCAGCGCGCTCCGTGGGTGGCTGTCGACTTGGATGGAACCATCCTTGAGCAGTCCAACACGGATGTGGCGCAGCGCGATCCTCGAGAGCAGCAGGCGCCTCTTGGCCTTCCGAAGCCTGGCGCCGCCTCAGTGTTGAGTGAGCTGGCGAGCTTGGGCTGGCGAATCAGCATCTACACGGCACGCTTCGGCGACGAGCAGCTCCAAGACGAGATCATCGAGCGCTGGGCTGAGGAGATCTCCGACCATCTCAGGCGTCACGAGATCCCCTTCTCTGACATCTGGGTCGGCCGCAAGCCCCGCGCCGACTACTTCATCGACGACAAGGCCGTCGCCTTTCAAGGCGACTGGGATCGGATTCTGGAGCAGCTCGCCGTCGAGACCATCCCCGATCGGCACACAGAGCCGGATCCAGGCGACGTCGTTGAGACTCTGGAGCCTGAGGCTGGCTACGACCCCGTGTTCGGCGCGGGGGAAAGTGATAACGACTGGGTAGACATGAGCTGGGGACAGCGGCACCCTCCAGAGGCTCCAACGGACGGGAACGGTAATACGCACCCAGTGATTGGACATTGATATGTGGCGCGGCGGTATCAGTACGCACAGCAAGTGGGGCGACCCACACAAGGCGGCGCAGCGTGCGAACACCGCTGCGCGTCACAGCAACGACGCCTTCAGGATGGCGTCGCCTGTCGAAAACGATGGCCGGAACCAACCCAGCCCGTGGGGGTGGCACGGGTCCGAGTGGCAGGGCCGCAACAGCCCCGAGGAGCGGGCCAAGATCGCGGCGCGCTTCGACCAGTTTCTTCCTGGGCTGTCGTCGGCAGGGCAGCCCGGAGCCGCCGGTGACTTCTTCAACGGTCTCCTCCCACAAGGTGCGAGCTTAGCTCCCGGCGCCGGTGGAGGATACCGTGACGCGCTCAGGCAGAGCGCGAACCGAGGTAAGGCCGACCGCCGCACGGCCGCAGGCGGCCTCCCCTTAGGCGGCTCGCTGGGCGGCAGCATGGGCGGCGGCAACGGTGTATTCACAAGTGCGAGCAGGCCCTACCAACCGGAGTTTGAAAGCCCTGATAGACAGAACTATCCCGTCCACCGCAACCTGGCGAACGTCTACTGGCGGCTGTTTTACAAGCTCGACGCGCTCATCGGTAACGCGGTCGACATGTATTCGGAGCTTCCCTGGGGCAACTTCGAGCTGACAGGTGACGGCGTCGACGGCGAGGTCAAGGACGCCTTCGAGCGCATGTGCGAGGTCTGCCATCTCCGCACCAACCTGCCGTACTTCATCCGCGAGTACTTGGTCATCGGCGAGGCGTGCCCGCACCTGTTCTACGACGACAATGAGGGCATCTGGACCTACATCGGGATGCACAATCCCGACCAGCTCGAGGTCGTCCACACGCCGTTCATCAAGATGGAGCCGATCGTGCGGTTCAAGCCGGATAACCGGCTGCAGCAAGTGCTGATGTCGGACCACGAGATGATTCAGGCCATTCGCGACTCGATGCCGCCGGAGCTGATGAGCGCGCTCTTGAGCGGGCAGCCTATTGACCTGTCGCCCGTCAACTTCACCTTCCTCGCTCGCAAGATGCACCCGTACGACGTACGAGGCACCTCGATCATCTCGCGCATGTGGCGCGCCCTCATGTACGAGGACAGTATCTTCAATGCGAGTATCGCCACCGCACGGCGTCACGCCGGTCCGATCAAGGTCGCGAAGCTCGGCGACCCGCAGACCGGCTGGATCCCAGGACCGGAGCACGAGCGCAAACTCATCGAGCTGCTGGCTCAGGCCGAGACCGATCCACACGCCTGGCTCGTCTACCACTACGGCATCAACTTCGACCTCGTCGGTACCACCGAGCGGGTGATGACGATCGACAAGCACTGGGACCTGATCGAGCGCATCAAGCTGATCGCCCTCGGCATCAGCAAGGCATTCCTCCACGGCGAGGTCTCGTACGCCTCGGCAGCCTCGGGCCTCACGATCTTCTTGCAGCGCCTCAAGGCCATGCGCCAGTACATCGAGTCAGCTTGGATCTACCCGAAGTTCTTCCGTCCGATCTCGGAGATGAACGCGTGGGTGAAGCCGACACCGGCCGAACTCAGCCACGGCGTGCGGACGCGGCGATCACGTCAAGAGCTGCTCGCCGACGATCGCTACATCGTACCGAAGATCGAGTGGGATCGTCGGCTCGACCCCTCCATCGAACAGGCGCAGCTCACGGCCATCCAGGCGCTCAGTGGTCTGGGCGTCACGTTCTCCAAGCAGTACATGGCGAGCCTGGTTGGGCGCGATTGGGAGGAGGAGCTGCAGCAGCGCGGCCGCGAGGCGACCATCGAGAAGAAGATGATCGAGGACAACCCCGATCTGGCGGCCGTGCTCCAGCCTGCGCCCGAAGAGGCTATGGGGGGCATGGGCGGAGGCATGGGCGGCCCGATGCCCGGCCCGATCCCCGGCATCCCAGACGACCTCGGACTCGCTGGCGGTCCCCCTAACATGGAAGGGGAACCCGGCCCGATGGGCGTGGGTGAAGGCATGAGCCCGCCGCCGGAGGCCGGCAAGGGTCAGCCGTTCGGGGAGGGCGGCGAGTACGCCGCTGACGGCGACGCCGGACGAGGCGGCCCCAGCGGAAGGCACACACGGCTCAAGTCGAAGCTCTGGGAAGACGGGAAGTACGGACCGTGGACCGAAGACGAGGTCATGGATCTCATCGAGGTCTTTGAGGGATACCCTCCCGACGACGCACTCTGGTCACGCATGGCCGATGAACTTGGAGAGGCCGGCTTGCATGAAATCTCCGGCGGAATGGATGAGGGTTTCGGCTCAGTTGAGGCGTGGCTCCTCGACGCGGGGTATCCGCCGCGTGAAATTTCACAGTTGGAAGCAATTCTTCACGATGAAATTTCAGGTCCCACATCCTCAACTAAACAAGGGCGGAAGCCCGACATAGCCCCCTCTGAGAGTATCTCTACGGGTTTACTTGTAGGCGCACCGTAGAGGACACGTAGCGCGCAACTGCCTATGTAGGGGCGTGGCGCAAGGTAATCAGCTCGGGTTCCGCAAGACGGGGGTGGGGACATCCCTCGGCGTTGTGGACCGGCCTGCGCAAGAGGCTCAGCAGCCTGCCACGACCACGGAGAGCGATGAGGAGCGGCGCCGCCGCGAAGCTGCGGAGCGCCAGCAGCAGGGTCGATGAACGGTTTTCGGAAGATTGCTCGGGCGGCAAGCCTTGGAGCTGCCGAGGTCACACCTGACGGCTTTTTGAAGCTCGCCCACCACGGCGTGCGCCAGGCGAGTGCTGCGGGCGGCATGAGCCGTACAGCTCAGTCTTACTTCCTAGACGGAGCGCGTAAGCTCGACATCCGCGGACTGCTTCAGCGCACGGCCGACCGTTACGCCATCAGCGATAACCCGCGCCACTACATCTTCGAGGCGATTCGGGCAAACACGACCAACATTCCGAACGAGAACCACGACGGCTTCCACGAGTCGGAGCTGTTCCGGTTCGACCGGCGGTTGGGCATGCCGGTCTACCAGACCTACACCGGCAAGCCGCACCACGTAAATCACAAGACCGACAACCCCAAGGCTGCGCGCGGGGTGATCCTCGACAGTCACTATCATGACGAGACGCCGCCGCTCGACAACTGCCCGCGTTGCCGGACGCGCACAGCCGAGCGCCAGAACCGCGACGCGACTGGGGTTCACTGCAAGCGATGCGGTCAGGTCGTCTGCGACAAGTTTGTCGAGATCCTGCTTGGCGTAGATGCTGAGAAGGATCCGATCTTCGCTAAGGGCGTCCGCACCGGCCAGCTCAGCGCCGGGTCCATGGGCTGCAACTGCCTGAACACGAGCTGCAACGTCTGCAGCCACGTCGCGTACAGCCGTCCTGAGTTCTGTGAGCATATCCGAGGCAGCAACAAGGGCTCGTTCTGGCAGAAGCAGAGCGGCGTCTGGACGCGCAAGCCGCGCATGGAAATCCAGCGCCAGCTCAAGCGGCGCGGCATGTCCGACGACCTCACCGACTTCTGCTACGCCCGTGACGAAGACGGCTTCGAGGTCCGTAAGGCCTACGAGTACTGCCAAGAGGTCGTATTCGACGAGTACAGCCGTGTCGATCAGCCCGCTGATCCGAAGGCGCTCCAACGCGAGGTCCTCAAGACCGCGTCCGCAATCATTCCTGGCGACATCACCGACGAGGGCCGGCTTCCGTCGGCTGCCGAGCTGCAGCGCGAAACAGAAATGCTGATTCAGGCTGCGCAGAGGAAGAAGACCATGCCCACAACACGCCGCGCCCAGATGACGGCACCTGCCATGCCTGCCGTAGCGGACGCATCGGCACCTGCCATGCCTGCCGTAGCGGACGTCATCATCCCTCAGGAACTCGAAGACAAGGTCAACACAGTCCTCGAACTGAAGGAGCCGATGCCGCCGGGCGGCGGCCAGGTCGCGCCAGAATCAATCGAACAATTCCAAGAACAGCAGATGCCGGGCGCGATGCCTCCTGCTGGTGACGGCGGCGCCCCTTTGCCGATGTCTCCAGCGGAGACTGGGCTACAGGCCGATGCTCCACGAGCAGCAAGGAGAGATCCCATGCGATTCAAGAAGGCGTTCGAGGGGTGGACCTGTGAGGTCACCGCTCAGGGCAATGTCCGCGTCAAGAACGCCAAGAAGGAGCCGGTCCTCATCGTCCGTGGCTCCGCCAAGACCGTGGCCGCGCGCCGGCAGTTCGGCCGGAAGGTCATGGCGAGCATCCTCACGGATGGGCTGGTCCGCACCGCTCTCACCATGGAGGGGCTGTTCACGCCCCGTATCGCTCAGGTTGTCGACGGCGCCATGGACGACATGCAGGGCTTCGCGGACAAGTACATTCACGACTCGATCCTCGAAGAGGCAAAGGACCACGACGATATGGTCGGCGACGTCCGTGGCGGCGAGCCTCCCAAGTCTGTCATCGGCGATGACGATGACGACATGCGCGGCACTGTTCGCGGCCCACCACCTGGGTCGTCCATTCAGGACGGCCAGGTCGACCACGCGGAGGGCACGCCTGACAAGCCCTCGGCCGTGACCAGCGAGGACAACACCGACATGCGCGACCCGAAGCGGAAGAAGCTCAACCTGGGGTCGGACTCCGTCCTCGACGACGAGATCCACGACCACGCCGAGAGAGTGGCGTCCCTTGGCAGCCGCATCGCGCACAAGCAGCGACCGCAGTACGCCTGGACCGTCACCGCGCTCCAGCTCAAGGACGGCAAGCCGCACGCTCGCGTGCAGCTCGACAACAGCCGCACCGCACGGCTCGTGAAGGTCGCCGACCTCAACAAGTACTGGCAGCGTCTCGACGCGTCAGCCGCGGGCGCGCCCAGCCTCGACGCCCAGCTCAAGAGGGCAGAGGCCGCGTGGGCGGTCAAGGCCGCCAAGGAGAAGCGCGCGTTCGAGAACCATCTGAAGAAGGCATACGCGGTCAAACTCGAGCGCGTGCTGAAGAAGCACAAGGAGGCCATGGCGCAATCTGACGCCAAGGCCGTCCAGAACTTCTGCACTGCCGTTCGGATCGTGGCCTCGCGACAGGATGCCGGCGTCGAAGGTGCGCCCATCCGCTCCGCGGCGATGGCCGTCCTCGCGCAGACACGCCAGATTGGCGTGGACGCGGCTTCGGGGCAGCCCATCATGTACGACGGGCTCCATCCCGAGCTTGCCGGCTATCTCGTGGCTGACATGGTCAGCCGAGGTCGTTCAGACGACATCGAGAATCTACTAAACCGCGCGGCTGAGCTATCGACACGCGGCGCTGAGTATCTGAAGGACGCAGAGCAAGAAGCCAGGCGCTTCCAGGCTTCGGTCCCTCACATCACCAACGCCAACGTCGCCAGTCCGGTCGACGAGGCCGCGCTGCACGCAGCGCAGCTCCGCCAAGCAGCCCTTGGTGGGAACCTTCAAGTAATGACTGCTCCGCCTCCCGATTCCGCCGGCAACGGTGGGTTCGATAAGCGGAGCGCAATTCGCGGCGCCGTGAGTGGGACTCTTGTGAGTTCTACGCTCGGCAGGCTCCAAAACGAGCCCCCGAACTAGCCGCTTCACAGCAAACGGAGAGCAAAGAAGATGGGTACCATCGTAGACCAGGAGTCTCGGCTCGCGGCGTTCAATGGGGATGTTTTCCCCAAGGGGTTGGACCTGCGGCGGAGCGTGATCGCACATGACCTCGGAACCTACGTCGCGTTGTCGAGCGCGACCATTCGCATGGGGCAATTCGTTGCCATGGATGCGGACGGGTTCATCATCCCCGGAGTGGGCGCCGACACCATCGGCGTCGCGAAGTGGAACAAGCAGAACTTCGGCATCAGCGTGAACGTCGACGAGCCGGTCGTGCTGACCGGCCTCGTGGCGTCGAACCTCAAGCGCGGCAACGTACAGAGCGTCTCGGTTCGCTCGCTCCCCAACATGGGCGGCACGCAGTACGTCGGTGACTTGCCGGGGCTCGGCACCAACTACACTGTGAACGCAGGCAACGGCACGATCACGCGGGTCGGCGGCGGCATCCCTGATGGGGCGACCGTGTACGTCACGTACACGTACGACCTGGTGGACGCGGACTTCGAGTTCGACGGCCGGGACTTCCGCAACCAGTCGAACAACGACGTCCTCGGTCAGGAGGATCGCATGGCGGTCATCACTGACTGGTCGAAGCTGTTCACCATGGAGTACGCGGCTGGCCGAAAGTACAGCCGCGTCGGACCCGACTCGAAGCTGTACGTCGACGATGGCGTCGCGGTCGGCGCCCTCGCGGGCCAGGCCACCAATGAAGTCGGCCTCGGTACCGACTTCGTCGGCCGAGTCATCCAGATCCCGAACACCGAAGATCCATTCCTCGGAATGCACATCTCGGGCAACCCGACGCCGTAATAGCGACGGCAAAGAAAGTAGGAGGAAGATCAGTAATGGTCGCAGCGCTCAACCCCTATAGGACCGTCGCTCCACAGCAGCGGTCCCAGAAACCCCGGCAAGTACGCCGGGCGAACCAGCAGGCGCCCCAGGCGCAGGCTCCCAACCCCTACTGGCAGCAGCAGCAGGTCCCGACGCAGCAGCAATGGCAACAGGCCCAGAACCGGCCCGCCGTTCAGCGTCAGGCTTCGCAGCAGCCGCAGCAGGGCTTCTACAGCCAGTGGCAGGGCCAAGCCCCGCAGGGCTGGCAGCAGGACCAGCACGGACAGTGGCGTCAGGCCAATGTCCAGCAGCAGATCGATCCGCGCGAGGTCGCCGCGATCCAGCAGGGCCGTCGTGCCATGCCGCAGGGTCACCAAGGCTTCGGTCAGATCGACCGGTTCGCCTCCTATCAGGAGGAGGGCCTGTGGGCACAGGACGGTCAGTTCAACCCGCAGTCCTACGGCGGTCAGCAGTGGCGTGACGGTATCCAGCAGGCGATTCCCGATCCCCGAAGCCGCATGTTCGACAAGAGCGGCTCCATCAACGCGCACGACAAGCGTGACGCGTTGCAGCAGATCGCGCACTTGCTCCAGAACTCGACAGGTCAGGCGAAGCAGGCCCGGTTCCACCGGCAGCAGACCCAGATGATGAGTGACGAGCGACGGCGCGTGCTGGCTGCGGCCGCGCGTGACCCCGAGGGCTTCGCGATCATGGGTCAGGAGCTTCTGCTCCCGATCAAGGA
>Ga0307376_10002355_pt1 | contig 18689 bp, 41 predicted proteins | sample TR2MG_FD_202536 | JGI IMG/M metagenome (GOLD analysis project Ga0307376, IMG submission 202536) | Soil microbial communities from Risofladan, Vaasa, Finland - TR-2 | ecosystem: Environmental > Terrestrial > Soil > Coastal area > Acid sulfate soil | place: Finland: Risofladan, Vaasa | collected...
CACAGATTATCAAATGATAATTCAGTGTGAATACTGCGTGAGATGTTTTATCGAAAGTATATTTGGATACCATATATTATACTTATCCTACAAACTATATATATGTTTCCTTACATTCATTATCAGAATGGTGATTCATCAACCACCAAATTGATATTTGGAAGTTGACTTCTCACCAAAATGGTTAAATGAAATTAAAAATAAATATGTTGTGTGATACAACAGACGAAATGATTCATATATTAGAAAAAATAAAAAAAGATATATCACGTGGTGTTACTTGTGTCAGTTCTACATATTATAATTTTGATATTAATGAGAAAATATCAAAACCCAAACAAAAACCAAAAGACATACAATCATATATGGAATTGGAAAAGCCAGAGTAGAGGATGGGATGGAATGAGAGAACCAAACAAAACTCATTCCAATACTAAAATGGTGATGAGGGATGATGAAAAGAAATAAACACCACCGCATCTATCAACATATACTATGCTGATACTACTATTTATTAGTTTTCTTTTTTGTGAATGATTCGCAGAGGTGAGTATGTATCTCAATCCCATCATCTCATTAATATGAAACATTTTTATATTAAAATTAAATGATTGATTTCGATATGTTTTTGGATCAATCCTTTATATAGTTTCAAAGTAAAATTTTTTTGTTTCTCCTGTTGGATGCGTTATTATAATATACCTCTCCCCCCAATAATCGTTTCTTTAGTTCTATATGATGTTCCAAATCATTTCTACCAAAATTATAAATATCAAATTAAATATACAATATAACACGATACGTGATTTGGTAGTGCTGGCAAAAGAATTTATTGGTCGGCAAAAGAAAATGGTGAGGAAATTTGCAGGAACAACTATTTTTAACAATGGATGGTGTGAATAAGAAAGAGGTATACGCAAGAGAGATATTAGAAAGAATTCATGTTCATTCAAAAGATGATGGAGGAATCTTTTCGCTGACCACAGGGTCGCAGGGAAGTGCTAAGACGTCATCTATGCTTTCTTTTTTAAATTATAATATAATTCATCATCCAGACGAGCCAATTTTTTTCTCTAATTGTTATGATAGTCCATTACAATTTACAAAATTAGGTCCAAAGAAATGGCATATATTCGTGAAGCAAGGTTCAAATATCATCTTTCGTGATCGAGATTATGATTTAAAAGTATTTGAACCGCCACACAAAACATATTTCAAAGTAACAGAGAGTGATGGAGAAAAGGATTATTCAGATTTGTGGAATAAAGCAAAACGTGGTAAATGTAATGCAGTGTTCTTTGGCGATAGATATGAGTGGATGGATTTTATTGCGTGGCTGAGAGCACGAGGAAGATGGAGTCATGTTTTTATTGATGAAATGGCTGAGATTACTCCAGCTGGAACATCAGGTGATGTTTGGCATAATATCAATGAATTCGTATTAGTGCTGAAGGATGTGCGTAAATCATTTGTGGATGTTTTTTGCAATTCACAAGCGTGTCACGATATAGATTATCGTGTATGGAGCCGAATAATGTTGTGGGTGTATCTACCCGGTGCTCAGAAATGGAAAACAAGTCCTATCAAGCAGCATGTCATTAACTCTTTAGAAAAATCAAAAGAACTTGGTAATGAAGCATTTCTTGAGTTTTCAAAAAGTTATGGTAAAGTAAGATTTACAGATATATACAAACCTATGGAAGGGTATCATTGGGATGCACATGTGGTGAAGGAAAAAAATGCATAAAGTAAAATATATTGATTATCAAGTGAGGTATACAGTATATGACACGATCAATTATCAATACATGTTGAAGGAAAAAATCTTGGACCTTATATATGATAATAGACCATTGAGGCTTGGTATAGAGAAACAAGAATTCTACCAGATGATTTCGAAAGCATGTTTAAGTCAAGGGATTTACAAAAACTGTGTATTTATAATTGATAAGGGAAGATTCACGTTTGCATCTATTCAAAATTTTGCACTAAGAATTGCAGAAGAATGTAATACATCAAGAATAAAACTTACAACAAAAAAACCTGATCCAATAGAGATTATAATTCCTATATCACAGTTATGGAGAATTCTTATAGAAAAATTATTAGTCATCTATCCACACGCTGTTTCTGAAGCATATCATATGAGTGCTGAAGCAATCAAAGGAAATAAAACTCTACCGGTTTTATATTCTTCAAAAAGAGAAATTAAGAAAGTTGATGAAAGTGACGTATAATCCACATCAATCAGATGATATTCTGCTAAATGCTAAGCAACTTCTAATGGAAGCTATATCAGATGTAAGACGTGCCATATCACAGAGATCAATGATTGAAGCTGGATCATACGAAAAAAAACAATCAAGTACAGGAGATAGATATATTATAGATTCTGTTAGAAGTTTACATATCATTTTATTTGATTATGGCGATTCAATTGTTCGATCAGATGTAGATGATTATTATAAAAATAATTACATAAAAAAAATAGAAGACATGGATAAAGAAAAACAAAAAGATTGGTACGCTAAAGCAGATGAATCTATCAAACTATTTGATTTCATTATGAAGAGCCTTAACAAATATGGAATACTAATCGCAGATCAACCAGAAGGATTTTCAAATGTTATAATAGAATCATTACCAGAAGATTAATAATTATATTTTTAAAAAAAAATAAAAAAAAAGGAGAACACTATATTGGATAATGACGAGAAAAAAATTAGTCGATCTGACATCGTAAAATACAGTCAAATGTTTACGGAGAGGATTCATATTGCTCAAGTTCTCTATACTGAAGGAAATTATTGGAAGTTTAATAGGTGTGTTGACATCTTAGCTGATTCGCTTCTTGAACCTGAGCTAAGCGAAATGGAAACATATATTTCTAATCTCAATGAAAAAAACGAAATAAAACGCCGGCGAAAAATATTAAAGAAAACAATAAAAACAATATCACATTATCTACGCGAACCGGAAATTGAAGATAAAGGATTTTTAGAACAATGAGTTCAGAAGATTTATTAATGACTAAGATTATTAATCGTTTCGATATTGGTGTTGAGACCATAGATATTGGTATGTTTCTATCCATCATGAAGAATGTATCAACTATGACGTTTTTGGTCAATCCAGATGCAGGAACTAAAATCGATGCAATCATTCAGAAATCTCTCATAAATTTAAAAATGGAATCGGATAAAATACCTCAGGAACAGCTCATGGCTGATTCTATAAGAGAGAAAGATCGATGGATACAATACGTCGGAAGAATCGAAACAAACTTTAGGGATTATGTGATTAGACAGATGAGAAAAATATTGTCTAATGAAGTAGTATTATTTGAATAAATTTGGTGGTGTAAAAAATCGAAGAAGAAGAAGAAATTGAAGATGAATATCCTTTCACAACAGAAAAAGATATTCCAATCGAAATTCCAATTCAAACATCAGTAAAAACAGAAATAGTAGAAGAAATTGATATTAAACAAGCGATTCAAAATGATCCAACTCCGAAAGGTTCATTGGTAGCAAATTGCATGGGGGTGCAAAACGATCTCCATGAGTTTGAAAAATACGTTTTGAAGTTGGGATCGCCCGAAACAGTGATTCGGAATATGAAAGATTATTACAAGGCGAAAACACTTACAAAATTGAGGGGGTTGGACGAAAAACCATCTTTTGGAAAATTTATGATAGTGATTTTGTTTGTAGCAATATTGATAGGAATCATAATGCTTTTTGGGCCACAAATAATGAAAATGCTGTCTGGTACTGGAGGGTTTTGAATGGGAAATTTATCTGACAGAAACAGAGAATATAGTAATCAACTCAAAAAAGAACAATCTAAAGAAACTGTTCAAATTCACAATAATAACGTACAAATAGGCGGTCGCCCAGTTGATCTTTTTGCGATGGAATCTTTTGCTCTATGGAAGGGATCAGACATCACATCTTACATAAGACTACACAAAATGCGAGTTATTGAAAAGGCTAAAAATACGGCAAGGAGACAAATACAATTAGGTCATTTATCAATGAAAACATTTTTGTTGATTATATTTTTTGTAATCATGGTGATTGTTGGAGTTGTTATGCTTATGTTTCTCCCTCAAATCATGGAGTTTTTCAGATCAATTCTTGGAGGTTTTGGAGGTATGTTTTGAATGTCAATATTTAGAAAAAAAACACGTGTTGAAAAAGAAACAAAAAATACATGGAAATTAATGAATAGAATTAGAAAATTCACAGGGAAATGAAGTTGCAATGATTGTCGATGAACCTGTGCGGATTGTTATTCGCGAAAACGATAAATTCATAACACTCGTTGGTAAGATACACATCATATCAAAAAATCATATAATATTCTTTGAACGTGGTAATGAAATCGAGTGGAAAATTAAAAAAGATGATATTAAAAGTTATTGTAAACATGAGGAATAGTGAAAAAAATGAGTTATACATATGAAGGTTGGAACTTATATTGTAAAGATGTAGGTTTGAGGGGTGATAGGCAGCAAAGAATCTATTATTTCAGCAAGAGAAAACCAAAAAGCGGCATAAAATGTGATAAACCAAATAACATGGAAGTTGGTGTTAACAAGATGACAGGTCTTCCATACCTTAGAAAAATCCGAAATTAATTTTGAATGGAAGAAAAGAATGTTGTGCGTGTAGAAAACGATATTACAAATCAGAACTGATTCGACGCAGACGAGGATACTATTGTCAATACTGTGAAAAGATTAGAAAAGAAAACTTAGAAAAAAAAGTGAAATTCATTCGGGAATTATTTGTTCGACGATATTGATTTTCGAAAAAGTTTTTAAAAGAAATATATATTTATGTTTTTTGTCGCCAATCTTCGACGACAGAGAGAGTGGAGATAATTTTTGGAATTATTTTCTTTTCAAATCTTTGTTACCACCTCTACTCTCAAACCAATTTATATCATGAAAACCAGAGAAAGAATGTGAAAAACAAAAACTATATTAATAAAAAAAACATATTATCAACGTCATCAAGTCTTTCAGAAGGAGAGGGTTGAGTTTGGTGACGGGGTGACCAACACCTTATTCGCTCGCCCTCTCACAAATTATAAAAATCTAAATTACATAACATCAAGCAGAGAGTGGAGAAAAATTTTTGAATGAATTTTCAAATCTTTAACATCACAATCCACTCTCTAAAATTATATATTTTTTGAAAACCAACAAAGAAATATGTCAGTGTCACCGATTTTTATTCATCTGAGAGATGTGGAGTTCGGTGTCAAGGGACCTCCTATCCTTTAGAAAATGCTCCACATCTCACAAATTATACCAAAAATTATACCAATGGTTAAACCATTATCGGTTCGTTTTAGGTTACAAATAGGTTCTGTATGTAACCTGTATGTAATATTGATGTAATACATATGTAATACTGAATTTTGTTTTGTGAAAAACTATTTAAACTAAAAAAAACATAATATATATGTTGTGAGCCGTATGCGGGTTGTCTACATGCAATAGGTGTGCTGGCGAAGGATTTCTTTCATCGCTAAAACTTGATCAATGCACACTGAATGATTGAGCACTGAAGATGGTGGGTTGATGAATTCGCTGGTGTTACCAATGCGGCTTTGTCATACTCGCCATCTATTTTAGCGATTTTTAACAAAACAATTAAATATGATTTTTGTATATAATAAATTGAAAGGTGAATAACAATGAATAAAGAAAATGAAATAAATAACGAAGTTGACGAAAAAGAAATGTCAGAAACAGATAAAAAAATATTTAAAATGCAAGATAAACTTGATGAAATATTTGGTCACAAAAAAGAGGGATTGGTTCATTTTTCTATAGTAAAATTCTTGGAACAATCAAAACAGGGTGTTCATCTCCACTTCACAATATCAGAAGAACTATTTGACGAAACAATGGATTCTAAACACGTGATGTTGTATGCATTACCACATCCAGAAGAAATGAATGAGATGATTGATGAGATGGATACTTTGTCAGAAAAAATTAATCCTGAAGTAAAAATTGGAAAAGATATTATCAGTTCTATTCAAAAAGATATTAAAAAATCTCAGGAATAGTGAATCACCCGTTCTACTTCCTATTTTCTCTCTAATAGGAAACTATAAAAATCCTTAATTTATATCTTATATTGAGATGGCGTATAGAGGAGAATCAACTCCAAAACGACTTCCTAAATATCTTATGGAATCGGTAATTTTGGAGATTTTGCACGAGGCGAAAAAGCACAATAGGCGCAATTATTTAATGCTTCTAATACTCTGGCGCACTGGTATTCGTATTAGTGAATTGGTGAAATTAGAAAAGCGTGACTTTCGTGAAGATATTATTTTCATAAGACTTGGCAAAGGCAAAAAAGATAGAACAGTGCCACTCGACATGAAATTAAATGACATCGTAGGATTTTATACAGATGGAATAAATCCAAACGAAAAATTATTTCATATTAGTGATAGACAAGTTCGTAATATCATAAATAAATATTCAAAACCTAAAGGTATTCATGCTTATCCACACATATTTAGACACAGTTACGCGGTTCATTGTTTGAAAAATGGTATGAATCTTAGATCTTTACAAAAGATACTTGGTCATAAAAATCTCAATACAACAGAGATTTATTTGGATATTGTTGGAGAAGATATTCAAGATGACTTCAGAAAAGTAAAATTTATGGATGTATGATGAATTTGATGAATTTTGAAGGAGAATTGAAGGTAATAAAACTATATCCATATCGACAAGCAGAAGTAAGACATAGATTTATTTTTCCAAGAAAATTATTCAAAGAAATCGAAGAATCATTGATTAAGCAAGTCAATGACTATAGAGATAACCATGTTGTCTTTCTTGTAGAATCAGATGTCATGGGATATACTGAAAGAATAGCTCTTTATTTTCATGATTATGCAGTTATGATAGGAAAAGAAGAAGATATTGTTGTTATTAGAAAAAATTCACCTGTTAGATGAAAAAATGAAAATAAGAGAACATGATAGAGAACGCAATAGAGAACGTTATCGAAATGATAGAGATTATAGAGAAAGAAAAAAAACATCAGCAAAAAAATGGTATCAACAAAATAAAGAAAAACGTAGTAAAATAAACAGAGAACGACATTTAACAACAAGAAGAAAGAATAAGTGCGAATCGATGGAAAATATTGGTGTGATTAAATGGAAGAAGAAATTTCAAACAATTTTCATACATCAACATATTACAGAATGATCGTCATTTGTGATATGTGTGGAAAAAGATGGGTTACAAAAAAAAAGAAATCGAAAAAAGCATCAAGATGCATTCAATGTGGAAGTTCTAAAACAAGAAGAGTTAAAATTTGGAAAGTTCGTGGGTGATTTATATGAAAATTGAAGTAATTGATGAAAAAGAGTTCCCTGAAAAATCAATTGTAGTAAGAAAAAAAGTAGATATACATAAATATGATAAAATTCGTAAAATGTTTTCAAGAGATGGAATAATTCTAAAAATAGAAAAACAATCAATAGAAGGAACACATAATCCAATGTTGTCCATAAAAAATTCGTTGGGTTATAAATATCAAATCGAAATCAGAGAAGATGATGATTATGTGTATGTCAAAAGAATTAAAAAAAATTATTGGTGGTGAACAAAAAACGAATTAGTGATTAAATGTTTGGAAAACTAAAAACAATCAAAAAATTTGCGATATTATCACTCATTGCATGTGGAATTGGCGTGATCGTGAATATTGTCATATTCATTGAGATGAATACAATTGATATTACAATGTTATCACTGACGATTATTTTATTTTGTATTTCATTATATATATTATTATTGAAAAAGGTAAAAAAATGAATGAAGAAGTATGTGTAATAAATCCAAATAACTTTCCATGTGAATATGAAACGAAACATGTATTATCAAAAGATTTTATTTTTGGTTTTTTTCAATGTAAATGTAATTTTATATTAAATAAAAAGAATAATTCTTATGAGTTCAAGATACAAATCAATATGAAAAAAACCAAAAATAATTTATTATTCCTAAAAGATTTAAAAGAAAATTATCTTAATGATATAGGTAGAATATCAATTAAAAAATCTATTCATTATGATATAAGAAAACATAATAATATTAAATATTTCATTGAAAAATATCTATTGAATGATAATCCTTTTTTTGGTGATGAAAAAATATATTATAAAATATGGGTGCAAGCATTTAAATTTTATGTAAGATATTCATTTAGGGGTAACAAACCAAAATTAACAACTGATTTTACAACAAAAAAAATGAAAGAATATCATAATGAATTTGATAAATTTAAAAATCATAGAATTAAAAAAACGATATGCAGAAGCATTGAGATGTATAAAGAAAATAAGGAGGAAGTGAAATGAAAAAAGAAAGAAAAGATGTGCATATTTATGTTCCAATTGATGACTACGATAAAATAAAAGCAATTTGTAAACATTATGGATTAACTGTAACATCGTTAGTCAATCAATCAATTATGGAATATATTTATACACATACGGAATATAAAAAATTTTATGAAAATAAAATGAATAAAAATGATAACAAAAAAATGTAGTAAATGTGGTGAAGAAAAATCCATAAATGAATTTTGTAGAGATAAAAATGGTAAATTTGGTGTTAGAAGTTTGTGTAAAGTTTGTGAAAGAAAATATCAAAGAGAACGATATAAAGTACCAGAAGTGAGAGCAAGATGTCTAAAAAATATGAAAAAATGTTATGATAAGAATAAAAATAGTAAAGTTGACAGAATAAATAAAATTGTCGAGGATTTTATCAAAGATGGTGATTTAATATGAAAGACATAAATGAAATAATAAAAATGTATAATGATTTGTTAGTCGATGAAATTGATGATGAACAGATCAAAAATTATACCGAGAACATTGATTTATTAGAAAGAAAAAAATTGGAGAAAAGATGATGAAAAAATGAATAGACGTGATATTATCGATTTATTTCTTTGTTCAATCGTTGCTATATCAACCATAACGGCTGTTACATTAATATGTTGGTTATATGAGTTAAACGATTTAAGTAGTTTTATGATTGCATTAGTTGCTGCTATATACTCATACGGAGCAATTGTAGCTATAGCAATACACAGGGTAAATACACAAAAAAAGGTGATAAAAAATGAAAGAAGAATATGGTGAAGAAGAAGAAATCAAAAGAATAATGAGAAATGGTTTTAATAGAAAACAAGCAAAGTATATTCGCATGATGGAATTTCATATTGAACAAGTTGTATAAAAAAAGGTGATGAAATAAAATGTCCAAACTGTGGTTGGGGGAGAAAGATTTATTACAATAAAAATACAAAAATGTATAATTGTGGATACTGTGGTGCTGAATGGTGATTAAATGACAGAAGAAGAGAGTGTAGATGAAATTATACGTTATCGTGTCAAAAGTATTTGTTTACGATGCGATCTTGTTTGGATTTCAAAATTAAAAGATGATAATTTATCACCAGTTAGATGTAAAAAGTGTGGTTCATATCGTGTTAAAAAATTATATGCTTGGAAAGTTAAAAACAAAAAAAGAAAATGGTTTAATTGGAAAAGAAAGGTTGAAAAAGTGATATGAATGACTAAAACTAAAATGACTTTATCAGATGTGTATACTCAACCGTATTATCGTAGTATAATTACGCTTTTAAGATTTTTTGATGAAGTTAGTGGATTAACTCAAACACAAATCCGTTATGCTTTACAAGAAGATTTAGAAATGACAAATATAGCAAAACAAAAAATGAAACGTTACTATGGTAAAGAACTTGAAAAATTGTTTAAAATCAGTGATGATAATGAAAGTAAAGGTTTACCCCGTGAGATTTACAGGGATTGTATTAAGAAAGGATCACATCTTAGTTATTATTTAAATAAACTTGTTGAATATAACGTTATCAAGAAACATAAAAATGATAACGGACATCCAAGTTATGTAATAAAAACTATCAACTATAATGTGTTTTGGGATGTAAAACCCACGTTATCCCAGATAAAAGACACATCGGAAAAATTGTTAACAAGAAGAATAGATAAATTAGTTGATGCAATGAATAACGCAATCGGCGATCTTTTTGATGATATTATAGATGAAATTGAAATGATTCTTAGATTAGCACCACCTATCTATAATGAACTTATGATTGAAAAACAGGCATTACTTAAAATAATAGATAATTATAAGGAAGTTATACTTCATATATCAGAACGCGCACGAAATGATACATACAAACAACGTTTTATTGTTAGTGAAACAAGTTCTATTGAATGGGACTTTAGAAAAGATTACATGCAATCAATAATTAACATCATGGGAAAATATCAGTTGATCCCATTTGAATCACCATTTATAGGAGAGATGATGAAAAAAAGAATGATGAAAAAAAATAGGTGATCGAATAAAAATCAAAGATCTAATAAAAGAGTACAGCCAACATTTTACGATTATGAAATCCGCAGTTGATGAATGTAAATACGAATTTACAGATGAAAGGATTGAAAAAATCATGGATTTTATAGAATATGTTGAAACTGATTTAGATAAAAAGGAAGATGATAATCACAAAGCTGGAAGACCACCTGATCTAAAAAAATACATCGAAAAAAACCATGTTAAAAATTCCACATTTAAATTAGACGAATACTATTCAAAATTTCCGAACAACAAAAAACATAACGATAAATTTGTAAAGCAAATAAGTGATATGATCAAAGAAAAGAGATTAGTACAAATAAGTGATAATGAATTTAGGGTGAATTGATGATGCACTATCAAATAGTAAAGAAAAATAAATATTATAAAATTGATTATAATACAGAAGAAGTTGTTGCTACATCTGATACTCCTTTTGCTGTTCCATATAAAGATGAATTCAATTCATATGATTATATTGTGAATAATTCTATCATTGAGATTTATATCGATAAAGATTTCAATGTTAGATTTTCATACAATCTTGAGAAGATGATGAGAGAACTTCCACATTTAATGAGTGATTGTGGTAAAGCATTCAAACCATCAGTGTTAACAAAAATGTTTAAGGCTTTACAGGATAAATCAAATGAATATTTTGAAAGTCAATTTGATAAGATACCTGATGGTGATTATGATGTTAAAAAAGCAGCAATATCTATGGGAATATCAAAAAGAGAATTCAAGAAACGTTTTGGTTGGGAAAAAGATAGTGATCGAACAGGTAAAAATTGAAATATGGACGAAGAAACGAGATCAAGAAAATATGCTGAAATGATAGAAAATTATTACAAATCTCACTGTAAAAAATATGTATCATTGAGGATGGTACGACGAAACGTCAATTTGACAAAATATCAAGTTGGAAGGGGATGTAAATGGTTGAAAGAAAATGACTATATAGAAAAGCATAACAATCGAACATGGAGAATATTGAAATGATTGAAATAATTAACGAAAATGAAGCACCAAAGTTCACTCAACAGAATAGATATAATGAATTACACGAGAAACTTGTTCATTTGAAACATGGAAAAGTTTTGAAGATTCCAAAAAATTTTTTCAAGTTGAAAGATCCGCGCTCTGGTATCTATGCAACTGTAAAAAGACGCAGTACATATCAAGTTTCTATAGTTCAAGATGCCAAACATATATATGTGAAAAAATTAAATGTCGATTGAATTTTTATTCAGTGTGTGATTATTTCTCACATATTCACGTGCTTCTTTGATATTCGAGAAATTATGACTTTTTAGGATTTCTGCGTAGAGCACTTTATCTAAATCGATTCCCATATATCCTTCTGGCACGACCTTGATTTTGTGTCCAGCAATGCTATAACTTTTGCTTTCGTTATCAATGTGTCGATCCAATTCTTTACAATATAAAGATCCCACATCTCGCACTGAATCAACGATTTTCATGGTGTAATCTCTGTATACATAGAACCATTTTATGACGTCTGGTCTTTCAAATTCAAGTAATTTATCTGCACCTGTTTTTTTTGCCCTTCCTTGAACTATGAAAACTCCCATGAATGCAATCATTCCTCCAAGAGCATAAAAAATTGGAGTTAGCATGGGAATGTTGATGAACAAAGGAACAGCAAATAATGCTAATCCAGGGACTACAAAAAGATAGAGGAGATGAAAGATTTTCACTCTTGTCCCTCCATGCCAGCTTGATGCGGTTCATTGTCATCCCGACGAAACATTCCTGTTATTTTCCCTGAGAGTGATTTCTTCTTTTGTCGCGCAATAACTCTTTCAATATGCTCAGTTCGTTGGATTCCGCCAGAACCGAACAAAGTTTGAAAACCACCAACACTGTTTCCTGTGATATGTATTTTATCATTTCTTCGACATATCCATGTTTGATTTTTTGTTGTAGGACACCAAACTTTTCCTTTATAATAATCAACAAATAACTTATCTTTAGTAATTGATATTGTATTTATTGATGGTATATTGATTTTTTTGGGACTAATACTGTCAGCCTGACGAATCATTAATTCTCCATTAGAATTATAAAAATAAACTCTATGATTTGGTGTTACAGCCATAGACAAGTTATTTGTATCAACATAAACTAAATCTCCATCATAATCATAAATATTGATACATTGTGGTTTTTCCAAATCAAATGTATTATCATTTGAATTCCATGTAAATAATTTATCATCATCTTTTATTTCATAATATTTTTTCCATCCATTATTGGTTAATCCTTCGGTTTCTTTATCCACACATCTCGATTGTTGTAATCCCATAAGCAGGAGGCTCATTTCCTTTCTCGCTTCTTTATATAAACCCATGTCCATCAACATGATAACTTCGCTTGCGTGAATATCATTCACAAACACATCTGCTTTCGACAGATTTCCAAGTGCCATCAATTTTGAAAACAATAAATAATACTGAATATAATGTTTTCTTTCTTCTGCTGGAATGTCAGCTGAAAGTGTATATTGAATTAATGTAACTGCAATATCTTGTTCGGAAATAGGATTTGCGTATGTCATCTCTCACCAAAACACATATATACGAAATCAAACTAATAAACGTTTTGTAAATCAAAAAAATGTGATATTATGAAAAAACTAATTTTGATAGCAATAGTAATACTGATGATGCTGTCGGGTTGCACTGCTGTCAATTTTCAAGAGAAAATGTGTGGGACATGGGTAACAAAACACAAAATAACACTGCCAAATTCACATTACGACGCGGAGTACGAGTACATTGTTTTTTTCAAATCCGGCAAATACCAAACAAACATTTTTGAACATTTATTTATCGAGGGATCATATACAGTTAGACAGGAGGACAGTGACTATTTCGTTCAACTTGAATATAAAGAGAATACAACAATTCTTCAAATCACATTTCAAGATCAAAATTACGATATTTTGAAAATCAAAAATAACAAAGGAATAATTACAGTATTTCAAAAAGAGGATGTTTAGCGAGTTGAAAAAAGGGGTGAACCGAAAATCAACTCGCTGTTGGACACATCGTGCTACTGAAAGCACGAAACTCATTGTGGTTGTGGTGGTTCTTTTTTCTTAAAAAGGACTGCTGAGAATTTAGGTATATTTTGTTTTTGAGTTTTTATTTTCGTTGGATATATCTGTGAATGATTTCTTTTCTGCACGGTTTCTCCTCATTCTTATTTTTTCTCTTCTTTTGTCGCGTTTGAATCGCTTTCTTTCAGCTTTCACTGATATGTCTTTCCGCATTATTAATATCTTCGTAATTTTTAATTTTCTTTTTTTTTCTTTCGCGTTTCTTGTGTTTTTTAGAAAATTTCATCCTCTTTTCCATTTCGAAAAGTGGGAATAATAATCGATGATCAGAGGGTGCTCGCTTTCCCACAAAAGTTGACAACATGTATTTTTTTTAGGTGATATGTTCTTACATTTTTTACAAACTGGAAATGTTTTCATCTTAACCATCCCGATTTTACAACAGCAATTAATCCAAGAAATGCAGCAATTAATATACAAAGTCCTGTGAAGAATAAAACAGTTTCAGAAATTTCGAATGGACTAACAACACTTTCTGCTCCTGTAATCTGTATATATGATCCTTCTACACCCCAAATTATTCTGACACTAGCATTATCACTTGCTCCCAATCCAGAAGAGCTGTTCACGGTGGCTTCGATCAAAATGTCTCCATACGTATCTGCTGTACATTCTGAAATATTGAATGAAATCCAATAATTAGAAGTTGAAAAACCTGTAAGATTCAATAAGTTGAATATTGCATAACAACTATCATTATGATATGTTATATTGTTCCATGGTTCACTGATATTACTATCAATATACCAGAACTTCCAATCTGAACATACACACGAATACCAAGTTAAATTTAATTGAATACCCGTTAAATTCATATCACCATTATTTCCAACATCAAAAGTGATATTTACTGTTTGATTATCAACTCCTTCAGATTCGTTGAAGTAGCTGATATTTATATCTATAGAAATATTAATATCAAATCGGCCAGCAGTGCTATTTATTAGCGGGCTTCCAGGTATTACGCCTTCACCCCACATGTCAATATTATCATCATCAATATTTAATCTACATGTTTCACAAAGATCTAAACAAATTTCAGTTACATAATTGAAACAATCCATAAACATTGTATAATTTTTATAATATAAATATTCACAATATTCAAACCCTCCAGTTAGACAATCTCCCATAGCTCCTTCATTTTCATCCCAGAAATTTTCTAAGAAACTTGCAGTTCCATTCCAATATAAATCTGCAATATCATCAACATTAGATTCATTATGAAAAGTGCTACAGTTTTGTTCATCCCTATTTTCCCATATACAAATAGACTCTGGTCGATCTTGATAATTTGCTATGTGAAGTCCAAAAACATCTCCGTTGTCAAGTGTTTGACCGTTTGATTTGACGCATGTCCACAATGGGATTAAAAAAAGACTATGAATATTTTCAGTGTATCTATGAATATTCCGTGGACTATTTGCCTCTTCAAGCCATGAGAAGGCAATAACATTAGAATCATTGTACGCAGCAGGTCCAAAAATGATACTCATTACAATATCTACATCCATTTCTGTTCCCGTCCAGCTGTATGCTTCGCCCCAAGTTGTTGTCGCAACAGCCCTATCATTAGAGTCCCACTGACGGTTATTATCAATATCAATAGCTAAAAATGAGTAGTCGTACCCCAGCGCATCATCATATTGATCACCATCAGTGGAAACCATCGTATAAATGGCTAAATAATTATTCGCGAAAGCATTTTCTGGCAAATCAAATTCAGGGAATTCGTCTATATTATCAAGATAGAAATCAGTGAAGTTTGTTAGCACGCTTGTATAATAATATGTATTATCGTTTTGGTCATAAATACTATCAAAACCGGCATATAAATTTACATCGAATGGTCGACTTTCTGAAGACATATTTGTTGAAAATAAGTTTCTCATTCGTTGGAGAATTGATTGATTAGTGATATTTTGATCTTCAATGAAAGCAGGTATCACAAGTGACCACCATTCCATACCAGCGGCAGACATGTTGATAATTGGGAATGTCATTGAAGGTCTTGGATGTACTTCTGTAGGCCATGATATTGTATCACTTTGATTCAATGAATAATTGAGAGTCCATGAATTGATGTAGTCAAAGCTGACATTAATTGAACTGACTAATGGATTCCATACCGCTATTCCAAAGAATACAGCATCATCTGTCGTTGCATTTTCAAAATACTGATCGACTACCCATCCGACAGGCTCTTGCATAAGGGTAAAATCTGTTTCATTAGACCCCCAAACCTTACTTTGAATTCTACCGCAGTATGTGTTATAAATATTCTTAAAATAGAAACCCTCTTCTGTAAGGTTCATCTCGCCCCAAACATTCTCATCCCAATAATCTATGGCATCAGAAGGTATCAAAACCCATCCGGCATGCCCATTTGGATCATATGAAAAGTCTTCAGTATTGAATAATGCCCAAGACCCCGACATATACGCCCTATTCAAAACGAAAGTACTATTATTCCCATAGAGCACCATTGTAGCGTTCCCACTAGAAGTATTCATCCAAATCGGTCCTACATAAACATTCTCTGATCGTGGATTATTACTAGCGTTCACATAAGACCAAAGAAGCGATTGCGAACGATTTGAAGCTGAATTATTAGCCATGAGTGCTGAAAACGATGAAGAGCCTTTAGATCCATTAAAAACAATAGTATCACCGCCTGACCACCATTGTAATTGATTATCTGCATTGCTTCTATTCCACATTAAATAGTCATCAGATGGAAATACACTCCACTCCTGTTGAAGTGATCCATTGTCTGAGCAGTTCCAATTGCTTGCTTCGGTCGATACAGCAGTATTGAAAAATACACTCTCATTTATAGGGGCTGGATTTCTTGCAAATACTGGTGTAAGAATTGATATTGATAGAATTACAAATATTAAAATTGATATTGATTTATTCATCCCCATATCACCTCATGTTCAACTGTAACTATATCTTGAATATATGTATAATTTGCAGATAAAACTGATCTTGAAGTACCATCATTCATAACCTGAATAACTGATAATCCTGTAAGTCCAAATACATTTGTGTCGCAAATCTGATCAATATTGGGATCATCTATTTGAAAAGCACCAGAGTATTGAGGATTAAATTCTTCTTGTACTTGACCAATCATTCCTACACAGAATAAAGTTACAGTGATAAATATTAGCACGGTTACCGCTGACAAAATGACTTTCGGCTCGATGTATCCATTATCATTCCATATTAATTTACGTTTCATATTTTTATCATACCATTTTTTATTTCATATTTTTTATTTTTATATTTACAGAATCTATGATGTGTATGTTTTCCACATTTGCATCCTTGAATAATTGCTTTTCTCATTATCGATTTTAAATATTTTTTTCCTCGATAAATTCTAACTCTTTTGATTTTTTCTTTCATTTTTTATCTCCATATTTTTTTTCTAACCCAGATATTTTTACGACATTTTTTATTTCTTTTTTTGTTTTGCTTTTGCGAAAAAGTAGATATAATCACTTTTGGCTAATCGTCTTGTTGTTGCATCTCTCGTGATATTTGAGAGAGCCAGCGCTTTTTTACCTGCCCAAACAAATCTTTTTCTTAATTTATATCTTCTATCTGATGCATCTAAGAGTTTTCTTCTACGAGTTTCGTTACATTGAGTTTTTTTCCATCCTGTTCTTTTGTCAGATTTAAACCATTTTTTTTTCATTTTTTATCTCCTATTTTTATCATTATTTTTTGGCTGCTTTTGGAACAACCCGCCATACCCAGGGCCTTTAAGTCTCAAAAAAGGAATGCGTGGAGCATCAGCGAACGAGCATTTTGGGCAGCGTAGAAATCTTGACTTCTCAATTGGTTCCTTCAATCTTCCGAACGGATCCACTCCCATCGTCGAAAACAAATATGAACATCGTGGGCAGCGAAGCCAAATTCCATGTTTATTTGGATTAAACGGCTGACAATCCCTATAATTTGGTACACCATCCATGTCTGTATCAGTATTATCTCCTACTAACCTTATTGGAATTATTTTTATTTGTTTCATTTCATCCAAACTCATTTTTTGCAAATTTTACTTTTTTTACATATTTATATGGTTTTGTTTTTTTTGGGACACAAGAAATATGATACACTCCACCTCTATCTCCCATCACATATCGAGTTCCTTTTATGATTATCTTACCGCATTTTGAACATCTCATATTTTTTTACCTCCTTCGAGATTTAGCATTTCTTATCATTGCAGATTTCGCAGAACTGCGCCTTGGAGATTTTCTTATTCTGATGTTATCACATCCTTAATTTTTTTTAACTATATTCTTCGAAAGTTTCTTTGTGAGAACCTAAGAAAAACCATACAATAAGTCCTGCCATTGATAAAACAAATGATAAACCAAATACTAATTTGAAATTATCAAGATATGCTGCAACATCTCCTGACTGAACATTCATATGATCAGGACCCGCTTGTTCTTCTATGAGATCGGTAAGTGTTCCAAATGGAGCTGATAGTACAATAAATAATATTAAATTAATGAATCCAAATGTAATAAGACCTACCGCTGATGCTCCTGATCCTGTCATTAATTCTTCCTCCTCATACCTGTTGCTCCTGTGATTTCATGACTAGCTTTATTCCCTGGCCCAACATATTTATTCCTCCAAGTGCCCCCCACATAAAGAATAGAGCGGCTGCCCATAATTCAAATCCTGGTACTGTTGGAAACTCTGCTCTAAGGTATATAATAATTGGTGAATATACAAAGAACAACAATCCAAAAATTATTAAACTGATAATGAATCGGAATGTAAGAATAAAATCTATCTTAACACCTCTTCATCTCTTTTTTTACCAACAAAAAATGGTTTTATGATCGGTATCTTTGGCATCAAATCGTAATATTTTTCAGGTGGTTTGAAAATCGGTATTTTTGGCATTGGATTGTGTCTTCTTTCTGGTTTCCAGATTTTACCTGTTGGTTTGTATGGAACTGGTCGATAAGGTCGACTTCCACCAATACTACCTGCCCACCCTTTTGAATATGGAGGCATTCCTTTTCTTGGAGCTTGAATTTC
>Ga0307376_10002357_pt1 | contig 18684 bp, 17 predicted proteins | sample TR2MG_FD_202536 | JGI IMG/M metagenome (GOLD analysis project Ga0307376, IMG submission 202536) | Soil microbial communities from Risofladan, Vaasa, Finland - TR-2 | ecosystem: Environmental > Terrestrial > Soil > Coastal area > Acid sulfate soil | place: Finland: Risofladan, Vaasa | collected...
CATGGCCCGCTCCTACAAGTAAATCATTTTCTCGTATCGAAATGGAATAGGTTGTGATCGACCGGGACGTCATCTCAGCTGTCATTAGTGATGCAACGCATCGCCCATTCGAGGTGCGCGGCGCGGCGCCCGTCGGCGGTGGCAGTATCAACGAGGCGTACCGTCTGGAAGGAACAGACGGCACCTGCTATTTCGTCAAACTGAACGAAGCCAGGCATCTGGACATGTTTGTAGCCGAAGCCGCCGGTCTCGAAGCGATCGCCGCAACAAACACGATACGCGTGCCACGACCCTTAACGCACGGCAGTACGGGCAGACAAAGCTATCTGGTGCTGGAACACCTGGAACTGGGTTCGCACGGCGATGCAAAGCGGCTCGGCGAGCAGCTCGCCGCACTGCACCGTTGCCACAAAGACAGTTTCGGCTTTGCGGCGGACAACTTCATCGGCACCACACCGCAACCGAACCCATGGACCGATGATTGGGTGACGTTCTGGCGCGAACATCGCCTGGGTTTTCAGTTGCGCCTTGTGGAGAAGAATGGCTACGGTGGCCAGTTGCAAAGCCTGGGCGAAAAGCTGATGGATGCGCTGCCGGTTTTCTTCGCTAACCACATCCCTCAACCTTCGTTGCTGCACGGCGACCTGTGGAGCGGCAACCACGCGTACCTTGCAGATGGCACCCCGACCATCTTCGATCCGGCTGTCTATTACGGCGACCGCGAATGCGACCTCGCGATGACGGAATTGTTTGGTGGATATACTGCAGATTTTTACGCCGCCTACCGAGCTGTGTATCCCCTTGATCCCGGCTACGCCACGCGCCGCGAGCTATACAATCTGTACCATATCCTCAACCACGCCAACCTGTTTGGCGGGGATGGCTGCGACACGTTACCGGCGAAGCCGGCCGATTGCGGGAGCCTCCACCTGGTCGCCCTCCCGCACCAGAGGGCTACGCCCCACCGTGTGCGGGCGACCGGCTATGCAAGGCAGGCCGAGCAGATGATGCAGAGATTGTTGGCGGTGATTGGTTGAGAAGGGATGTTCGTTACTGGCTGGCTAACTTCAGAAATTTTAACAAGCAGCCTCTTTGCAGCGGATTCAACCAACCTGAATGATTTGGTTGAGCCTTTCGCAGACTTGTGCAAACAAGGCGTTGGATAGCGCGTCGAGTGGATGCGGTTTGGCCTTGCGCAAGCGCCAGTCGAAAGACTTGGGCTGGTGACAAAGCACGTAGCTGGTTTGCCCGGTCTTTCGCCCTGAAGCTTTTCCTACCGCAACCGCAAAAGGATTATCCGCGTTATATTCCGCTGTTGTCATCGGCAAACCGATAACCAGCGAGGTCTTCTCGTTGAAGATGCGCGGCGAGAGCACCAAAAACGGGTGGACATCGTGCATCTCCTGCCCGACCTGCGGATTGCAGTCGATCCAGATAATGTCTTGCCGTTCCGGCGCCCAGGATTTTGGTTTGGATTTGCCCTCTGCCGCGCGCTTGGTGACTACCAATGCTCGGCTCCCAGCGTTTGCGTCGTCGTCATCTGCTCGCCGCCGTGGCGATTGGAATCATAGACAGCCAGACGCTGTTCCAGACTGAGCTTTGTTGCATCGACCGGTGTGATGACAACTTGATCGCCTTCGACCGTTACCCGCACGCGCTGATCAACATGGAGATGTGCCTCCCGCGCCACTGCTGCGGGCAAACGAACGCCCAGATTGTTTCCCCACTGTTTGATATCAAGGACTGCTTCAGCCATGACTTTACTCCTTACGCAAAATGTATAAACATTAGTCTATACATATTGGAGTAAGCAGTCAATCTCAATGAATTGCTTACCAGTGCTTCGCCACAGGGTTGCTGCAACTCACCTGGAATAGCTTCCGGTCTTTCAGCCGGATCGCTGTCATCGGCCCACCCCACAGGCAGCCGGTGTCGAGCGCGAAAAGGTTCTTTCTGAGCAGCAGGCCGAGCGCCGACCAGTGGCCGAAGATCACCGTCGCATCGCGACTGGCGCGTTTCGGAATGTCGAACCACGGCTGATAGCCAGCGGGAATGTTCTCTACCTCGCCCTTGAACCTGAATTCCATCTCGCCTTCTCTGGTACAGATGCGCATGCGGGTAAAGGCATTAACGATTACGCGCAGGCGCTTGTATCCGGTCAGGCTGTCATCCCAGCGGTCAGGTGTATTGCCGTACATGCGCTTCATGAATATCGCGTAGTCATCGCCGCGCAACGCCACTTCGACTTCGCGCGCCAGGCTCATCGCTTCCATCACGCTCCACTGAGGCAGCAATCCGGCGTGGACCAGCACGTACCCGTCTTGCGCATGCAGCAGACGCTGGTGGCGTAGCCAGTGCAATAATTCATCGCGATCCGGCGCGTTAAGTATCCCGTCCAGCGTGTCGCTGCGATGCAGTTCTGCCGCGCCTTCCGCGACCGCGAGCAGGTGCAGGTCGTGATTGCCCAGCACGGTGATCGCGCTGTCGCCGAGCGATTTGACCAAGCGCAGCGCTTCCAGCGAACCCGGCCCGCGGTTCACCAGGTCGCCAACCAGCCACAGCTGATCCGCAGCCGGATCGAAATCGATTCGATCCAGCAGCTGTACCAATTCGGCGTGGCAACCTTGAATGTCGCCCACTGCGTAAATCGCCATCGCGTCATCCCGCCTTGTTAATCTGAAAACAGCGTAGCAGATATTTGTGTTTTTCCGCTGAAAACCGTTCGTGTTTTTACCCTTGGTATTCCCACGCCGCAACACCCCGTTGCCTGTTGGAAGAAGCTGGATGGGGTGTTTTCTGCTAAAGTGCGCGCCATGAATCTTACCAGCACCCAGCTCTATTTGCGCCTACTCGGCTATGTCAAACCTTATTGGCGCACCTTTGCAATCTCCATCATCGCGATGGCAGTGACAGCAGCAACCGAGCCATTGCTGCCTGCTTTGCTGAAACCCATGCTGGACGGCACGTTCGTTCACAAGGACAACACCGTGATCAAGTTTGCACCGTTGATCATTTTGCTGATTTTTTTCGTACGCGGTGTCGCTTCATTCATTGGTACCTATGCGATCGGTTGGGTCGGCAACAAGGTGGTAATGGACCTGCGCGACAAAATGTTTCACAAATTGCTGACGCTTCCCACCCGGTTTTATGATGACCACGCCACCGGCAACCTGATCTCCAAACTGATCTACGATGTCACCCAGGTCACCGCGGCGGCCACCAGCATCGTGACCGTTTCAGTCCGGGATACCATTATCATCATCGGATTGCTCGGCTGGCTGTTCTACCTAAACTGGAAACTCACATTGCTCAGTCTGGTGATGTTGCCGGTTATCGCGTTTATCCTGCGTTTCATCAACGCGCGCCTGCGCGATGCCAGCCGTAGTTCGCAAAACGCAATGGGTGATATCACCCAGGTAATAGAGGAAAGTGTTGCCGCGCACAAGGTGGTCAAACTGTTTGGCGGACAGCAATACGAGAGCGCCCGTTTTAGCGACAAAACCAATTGGGTGCGCCGCTACATCATGAAACAGACGATGGCAGCTGCAGCCAATGTGCCACTCGTGCAGATGATCGCTGCCATTGCATTGGCCGTCATCGTCTATCTTGCCACGTTGCAATCGCAAAGCGATGAAACCACCGTCGGCGGCTTCCTTTCGTTCATCGCAGCCATGCTGATGCTGACCGCCCCGATCAAGCGCCTGACCGGCGTCAGTGAATTCCTGCAGCGCGGGCTGGCTGCATCGGAAAGCATATTCGGTCTGATCGATACACCCGGTGAAGTCGATACCGGAAAAATATCCATAGGACACGCCAGCGGCCGGATAGGATTCGAGCACGTTAACCTGTCCTACCAGCAGGACGGCCGGTTGGCCCTGCGCGACATCTGTCTCGAAATTCCAGCAGGTCAAGCAGTCGCGCTGGTGGGCGCATCCGGTAGCGGCAAGACCACGCTGGCAAACCTGGTTCCGCGCTTTTACCTGCCCAGCAGCGGGCGCATCACACTGGACGGGCACGATCTTGCCGATCTCACGCTGGCCAGCCTGCGCGCCAACATTGCGTTGGTCAGCCAGGAAGTCGTGTTGTTCAACGACACCGTTGCCGCAAATATCGCCTACGGCCAGATGCGCGCAGTGCCGGAGGCGGAAATCATCGCCGCCGCTCAGGCTGCCCATGCAATGGAATTCATACGCGAAATGCCGGAGGGATTTAACACGCTGGTCGGCGAGCGCGGCGTCAAACTGTCAGGCGGCCAGCGCCAGCGCATCGCGATCGCACGCGCCATTCTGAAAAATTCGCCCATCCTGATTCTCGACGAGGCGACCTCCGCCTTGGACAGCGAATCGGAACGCCAGGTCCAGGCTGCGCTGGAAACCCTGATGCAGGGCCGCACATCGCTGGTCATCGCGCACCGTCTGTCCACCATTGAAAGGGCCGACCGCATCGTCGTGCTGCAAAAGGGCGAGATCGTCGAGACCGGCACACACATCGAATTACTGGCTAAGAATGGAGTATATGCGCAGCTGCACCGCATCCAGTTTGCCAATGCACATTAATTCAATCTCAATTGTATGTTCAAGTTTTTTTCTACAACGAGCGACGAAGATAAACCAGTTTTGTTGATTCTTTCCCACGGCTTCAACATGGATGGGCGAGCAGCAAGCCAGGCCATCACTGACAAGATTCCGCACTTGCTCGATCTGGGCATAGAGCCTGTCGTTATCAGTGCAATCACCGTGAAAAGACAGGTTGATCGAGCATCATCAGGTGCTTCCGGCAGATCCGGTGGCTTTGCGCTTCGATTTTCGTCACTACCTGAAGCAGCGCATTTCCTCACGTTTCGTTAACTGGCTTGCTAATAAGTCCTCCAATCAATGGCTCCATATGCGCAAGTTCATGGATGTATCAAAGTTATGCAATCAAGGATTTGTTGCCAGAAATCTGTTTGCGCATAGGTATAATGCGGACCACGAAAGTCATTAAGGTTTTGATAGCCAATGAAAGCAGTCATTCTTGCAGGTGGTTTGGGCACGCGGATCAGCGAAGAAACATCGGTTCGTCCGAAGCCTATGGTCGAGATCGGTGGCAAGCCGATCCTGTGGCATATCATGAAAACCTATTCTGCACATGGCATAAACGAATTCGTGATCTGCTGCGGCTACAAGGGCTATGTCATTAAGGAATATTTTGCCAACTATTTTTTGCACATGTCGGATGTCACTTTCGACATGGAGCAGAACAAAATGGAAGTACATCAACGTTATGCCGAACCGTGGAAAGTAACACTGGTGGATACCGGAGACGAAACCATGACGGGTGGCCGTTTGAAACGGGTTGCGAATTACGTCAAGAATGAAGAAGTATTCTGCCTCACTTATGGTGACGGGGTGGGCGATATCAACATCACCGAGTTGATCGCTTTTCACAAGACCCAAGGCGTGAAAGCCACGTTGATGGCTGCCACCCCACCCGGCCGCTTCGGCGCGCTAAATCTTAAAGGTAACAAGGTCAGCAACTTCATGGAAAAGCCCAAGGGCGATGGTGCGATGATCAACGGCGGCTTCTTCGTCCTGTCACCGACGGTTATCGACTACATCGCCGATGATCACACAATCTGGGAGCGCGAACCGCTGGAGCAATTGGCGGATGAAGGTAACCTAGCGGCATTCCATCATCATGGATTTTGGCAACCGATGGACACGTTACGCGATAAGATGCATCTCGAAGAGTTATGGCAATCTGGCAAGGCGCCCTGGAAGGTGTGGAAGTGAACCTGACATTCTGGCAGGGGAAGCGCGTCCTGTTGACCGGGCACACCGGTTTCAAAGGGAGCTGGTTGTCACTCTGGTTGCAGTCCATGGGTGCGCAGGTAGTCGGTTATGCACTCACCCCACCGACGAATCCAAACCTGTTCGAGGTTGCCAAGGTCGGCGAAAGCATGACCAGCATCATCGGCGACATCCGTGATCTGACGCATCTGCGCAAGGTTTTTGCCGAACACCAGCCGGAAATTGTGATTCATATGGCTGCACAACCGCTGGTGCGTTATTCCTATATAGAACCGGTCGAAACGTATTCGACGAACGTAATGGGCACGGTGAATCTGCTCGAAGCGGTACGCAGCACGGACAGCGTCAAGGCCGTGGTGAACGTGACCAGCGACAAATGTTACGAGAATCGCGAATGGGTATGGGGCTACCGCGAGAACGAAGCGATGGGCGGCTATGACCCCTACAGCAACAGTAAGGGCTGCGCCGAACTGGTAACGGCCGCCTATCGCAACTCATATTTTCATCCGGACAAATACAAAATACATGGCGTTGCCATCGCATCCGGCAGGGCTGGCAATGTCATCGGCGGCGGCGATTGGGCAGATGACCGCCTCGTTCCGGATATAATGCGCGCCATCACGCAAGGCAAGCCTGTCAATATCCGCAACCCACACGCTATTCGCCCGTGGCAGCATGTGCTGGAACCGCTGTTGGGCTATTTGGTACTGGCTCAAAAGCTCTATGAAGAAGGAGCGGCTTACGCCGAAGGTTGGAACTTCGGACCGAACGATGAAGATGCTAAGCCGGTGCAATGGATCGTGGAGAAGCTGACCGAATCATGGGGTGAGGGCGCAAGCTGGACTCTGGATGGCGTCGATCATCCGCATGAGGCCCATTATCTGAAGCTGGATTGTTCCAAGGCAAAAGCTCGACTGGACTGGCATCCCCGTTGGCATCTCGACGAGGCGCTGAGCGCGATAATCAGCTGGCAGCGTGCCTATCTTGATGGGGCCGACATGCGTGACATAACGATCCGGCAAATCAACGCATATAACGCGTGATTCGTATATTTATTTTTGAATTGAAATAGGTAGAGACTATAGTGAACAAGGAAACCATCAAGCAGCAGATATTCGACCTGGTCGAGCAATACAGTGCATTGCATTTTGCAGCACAGCCATTTACAGCAGGCACCAGCGTTGTTCCACCCTCAGGCAAAGTACTGGGCGCGGGCGAGTTGAAGAACATGGTCGAGGCATCCCTGGATGGGTGGCTCACCACAGGCCGCTTCAACGAGGCATTTGAGAAGCGTTTTGCCGAATTCGTCGGCGTACCCTATGCGTTGACGACTACTTCCGGTTCATCGGCCAACCTATTGGCCTTTACCGCACTTACTTCGCACAAGCTGGGGGCACGCGCACTGAAGCCGGGCGACGAAGTCATCACCGTCGCAGCGGGTTTCCCGACCACGGTGAACCCCATGTTGCAAAACGGCATGGTGCCGGTGTTCGTCGATGTGGACATTCCCACCTACAATATCGATCCGAACAAGGTCGAGGCTGCGGTCAGCCCCAAGACCAAGGCCATCATGGTGGCCCACACATTGGGCAATCCGTTCGATCTGGATGCGGTAATGGCAGTGGCAAAGAAACACAATCTCTGGGTCATCGAAGATTGCTGCGACGCGCTCGGCTCACGCTACAAAGGCCAGCATGTGGGCACCTTCGGCCATATCGCCACCTGCAGCTTCTACCCGGCACACCACATCACCATGGGTGAAGGGGGCATGATATTCACCAAGGACAGCGAGTTGCGCACCATCATCGAGTCGTTTCGCGACTGGGGGCGCGATTGCTACTGCGGTCCGGGCAAGGACAACACCTGCGGCAAACGCTTTGGCTGGCAGTTGGGATCCTTGCCACTCGGCTACGACCACAAGTACACTTATTCGCACCTGGGCTACAACCTCAAGATTACGGACATGCAGGCCGCCTGCGCACTGGCGCAGATGGATCGCCTGCCGGGCTTTATCGAGGCACGCAAACACAACTTCACCTTCCTCAAGGAACGACTGAAATCCTGTGAAAAATTCCTGATCCTGCCCGAAGCTACGGCTGGCAGCGAACCATCTTGGTTCGGCTTCCCGATTACCGTACGCGAATCGGCCGGAATTGCACGGGTTGAACTGCTGAAATATCTGGACCAATACAAGATCGGCACGCGCCTGCTGTTCGCGGGCAATCTCACGCGACAGCCATACTTCGAAGGCCGCACTTACCGTATCAGCGGCGAGCTCACCAATACTGACAGGGTGATGAACGACACGCTCTGGATCGGTGTGTATCCTGGCCTGACGGAAGAGATGCTGAGTTTTGTGGTTGAGAAGATCGAAACATTCTTTGGCTTGTCAGGTTGGTGATTGAGCCGCACAACAAGCTGGAAGAAGACCTGGGAGCGATTCTTGATCGGGGAATGTCGCTCTGGCCGTCTCTAAAAGGTGCGCGCTTCTTCATTACTGGGGGAACGGGATTTATCGGCACATGGTTGTTGGAGAGTTTTGTCAGGCTGAATGAACGCCTAGGTTTAGATATGCATGCAGTCGTACTAACTAGAAACCCAGATGCCTTTGCAAATAGAGCGCCGCATATTGCAAATCATGCCGGTATTACCTTCCTCTCTGGTGATGTCAGGAACTTCACTTTCCCGGAAGGGAAATTTTCGATAGTCATTCATGGCGCTACTGACGCTAGTGCCAAACTACTTGGTGAAGATCCGATCCGGATGTTTGATACGATTGTCGAAGGTACGCGTCGCGTACTTGATTTTGCTGTGCAATCCAGCGCCAATAAGTTTTTATTTCTTAGTTCTGGTGCAGTATATGGAGAACAACCTGATCATATTCAGCATTGGTTAGAATCGGATTTTAACGGGCCGGATTGTTCCAATGCAGGATCAGCCTATGCAGAAGGTAAACGTGCTGCTGAATTGTTATGTGCTTTATATGCCAAACAGTACGGTGTAGGCGTTAAATTGGCACGCTGCTTTGCTTTTGTCGGACCTTATTTGCCATTAGATAGTCATTTTGCGATTGGAAATTTTATCCGCGATGCAATGGCTAAGGATACGATACAGGTGAATGGAGATGGAACACCATACCGTTCATACCTTTATGCTGCGGATCTAATCTCCTGGCTTTGGGTTGTACTGATGAATGGTAAAACAGCTACGCCTTATAATATTGGCTCGGATGAGGCGATTAGTATTGGAGAACTCGCGGCACTTGTCGATCTAACGCTGGGTGGATGCGGTATAGATATCCGGGAGAAACCACGGGCTGGTATTTCCCCCAAACGATACGTGCCATCAGTCAAGCGGGCAGAAAATGAATTGGGACTTACTCAGAGCGTTACATTGCAACAGGCTTTAATTAAAACTGCCCGTTGGCATGGCTGGAAGGAATATTCGTGAAAATGAGAGTAGCAGATTATTTGGTGAAACGTATTGCAGAGGCAGGAGTGCGACATGTATTCATGATCTCCGGGGGGGGAGCCATGCACCTCAATGATGCCGTAGGCAAAAACAAAAATATCGAATACGTCTGCAATCACCATGAGCAAGCCTGCGCGATTGCAGTTGAGGGTTACTCTCGCGTAACAGGTAATCTTGGGGTCGCGGTTGTTACGAGCGGGCCTGGGGGTACCAATGCGATGACGGGAGTGTTGGGACTGTGGCTGGACTCTATTCCAGGTATGTTTATCTCCGGGCAAATAAAATATGGCACGACCGTCGAGAGCACTGGATTGCCCTTGCGCCAACTGGGAGATCAAGAAGCCAACATCATTGACATCGTCAAATCGATTACCAAATATGCTGTGATGGTGCGAGATCCCAAGAGTATTCGCTATCATTTCGAGAAGGCACTTTATCTCGCCCGAAATGGACGTCCCGGCCCGGTCTGGTTGGACATCCCTTTGGATGTTCAGGCGGCGATTATCGAGGACGACGAGCTAATCCCCTACAGTCAAGCGGAAGACAAGATTTGCTTCGATCCAGAGATCGTCAAAGCGCAGGCGGCGAGCATTATCGAGCGCCTTCGAGCTGCCGAGCGCCCTGTTTTTTTGGCGGGTAATGGGATTCGCCTCGCTGGAGCCATGAATCTATTTCATGAGGTGATTGATCTGCTTGGAGCCCCCGTTCAAACGGCAATGGGGGGTAACGATATTATTCATTCAGATCATGAGTTGTTTTTTGGCCGCCCAAGTGTTACGGGTGACCGCTCGAGTAATTTTATCGTTCAAAACTCAGATGTACTTTTGACCATAGGTGCAAGGTTGGGGGTCAGGACAGTTTCCTATTTGTTCAAGGCATTTGCACGTGAAGCATATCGAATCGTCGTTGATGTTGATCCTGCAGAGTTAAAAAAACCGACCATCTTCCCTAATATGCCCATCCATTGCGATGCCAAGATATTGCTGGAAGAAATGGCGCGCCAGTTGCGCGGCAGTCCGTTACCTCGCAAAGAAAACTGGATCGAGTGGTGTCGAGAGCGTCGTCGCCGTTATCCCAGTGTAACTGCAGAATGGCGCGCACAGAAGGCCTACGTCAACTCCTTCCATTTTGTTGAAACCCTGTCTGGTGAGTTGGCGTCCAGTGATGTAATAGTCCTAGCCAATGGCGCGGCAAATACCTGTACTTTTCAGGCTGCCAAACTTAAGAAGGGACAGCGCTTGTTTACCAATTCCGGGTGCGCCTCCATGGGCTATGATCTGCCAGCTGCAATTGGAGCATGTTTTGCCAATGACCGGAAACGAGTGATCTGTATTGCCGGTGATGGCAGCATCCAGATGAATTTGCAGGAACTCCAGACCATCGTTCACCACAAGTTACCCATCAAGATATTTTTGCTTAACAACAACGGCTACACCTCCATTCGCCTTACTCAGGATGCCTACTTCCCGGGGGGCTATATTGCGGCCGACCCAAGCAGCGGGGTGACCTTCCCGGATATACAAAAAATCTGCGCGGCTTATGGAATTGCATCTAATCGAGCTGAGAATCATGAGGAGTTATCGGACAGGATTCGGCAAACTTTGGCTACGTCAGGCCCAGCACTATGCGAAATCATGATGTCGCAAGATCAACCGCTTTATCCCAAACTGGCATCCGAAATAAAACCAGACGGCACCATGGTATCCAAACCATTGGAAGACATGTTCCCGTTCCTTGATCGAACAGAGTTTATGGAAAACATGGTAATTGAACCATGGGACAGCAACAATATTAAAGGTTAAAAAAATGAGCAACGAAATATTTGAAGATCTTTTTGTGTTGGAAATGGCCAGCAACCATCAGGGAAATTTAGAGCGTGGCTTACGCATCGTGAGTCAATTTGCAAAGATTGCACGATTTAATAATGTTAGGACTGCCATAAAGCTACAGTTTCGCGATCTTGATAATTTCATCCATAAGGATTTCGTGGATCGCAGTGACATTCGATATGTCAAGCGAGTAAACGATACAAGGCTAACAAAAGAAGAATTCGCTGTTTTGGTTGATGCAATCCGCGGTAGTGGATGCATTCCGATGGCCACACCTTTCGATGAAAAATCAGTTGATCTTTGTGTTGAGTTCAATATGCCTATCATCAAGGTGGCAAGTGCGGACAATAATGATTGGACACTGCTCGAAAAAATCGCAAAAACACGCAAACCTGTAATCGTTTCGACGGGTGGCATGTCAAAAAAGGACTTGGATGATTTGGTCACATTCTTTGAACATCGAAACATCTCTTTAGCTTTGAATCATTGTGTTGCGGCCTATCCGCATGAAGATTCGGAAGCGGAGTTAGGGCAGATTGATTATCTTCGTAAACGCTATCCAAAGTTAGTAATCGGTTATTCGTGCCATGAATACCACGATTGGACATCTTCGATAAAAATTGCTTTTGCAAAGGGAGCTCGGACCTTTGAACGACATATAGACATTAACGATGACGGCTTCCAGGTTGCGACCTATTCTTCTCTTCCGCAACAAATTGACACATGGTTCAAGGCTTGGAAAAAAGCCAAAGAAATGTGCGGTAGCTCATCATCAGAGCGCAGAATTCCATTGGATAGGGAAGTTGCCTATCTTGATTCATATGTGCGTGGCGTGTACGCAAAACACGACTTGGAAAAGGGGCAGATGCTAACCGAGGAGGACATTTATCTCGCCATACCATTGCAAAAAGGGCAAATTTCGAGTCGCGAACTTATGCTGGGAAGGTTTGGCCACCGATTACAGGCTGACTGCAAAAAAGATGCACCTCTGACGATAGATGAACTGGACACCCCTTATTCAGAAAATCCTGAACTATTAAAGTCTATTTATGATCGCGGGCTTTAAAAAAATTACGGGAACTCATAGCACTGGATGATCGACATGAGAGTCTATAGTTGCTTCAATTTTAGGTATTAGATTGTGAAAAAACGTGTTGCTCTAGTTACAGGTGCTTCGAGGGGTATAGGCGCGGCAATTGCTTCTGCTTTAGAGAAGGACGGTGTGATTGTTTTGGCTCCTCCTCGGTCGGTAATGGATATGTTGGACTTCCCTTCGATTGAACGATATTTATCCACCATTACAGGGCCGATTGATATCCTGGTTAATAATGCAGGGATCAATACGCTGGCCGGCCTTGAAGAGTTGGATCAGGTGCATATGGCTGAAATGCTGCAACTCAATCTGGTGGCACCATTAATGCTTACTAAATTGGTGGCCGAGAGAATGAAGAGTAACCACTATGGCAGGATAGTCAACATCAGCTCGATTTGGAGCGTGGTTGCAAAGGAGAGACGTTTGGTTTATTCGGCAGTCAAGTCAGCCGTTAATGGGGTTACACGTACGTTAGCTCTTGAGTTGGGAGAGTATGAGATATTGGTTAATGCCATTGCACCCGGCTATGTCAATACCGAACTGACTAGCAAAAATAATTCGGCAGAACAGTTAAGACAAATTTGCGACAACATCCCGCTACAACGTTTGGCTGAACCGCAAGAGATCGCAGAGATAGTGGCTTTTTTATGCTCTGAGAAGAATTCATATATGACAGGGCAAATACTGGTGGTTGATGGGGGTTATGTATGCCGGTAATGAATGTGCATTCCGCGATTCGGGACTACGAGGTGCATTTTTCTGATGCATTTGATTTTCTTGATGCGTTTGAAAAGATTTCAAATCGCTTTTATGTGATCGATAGTAACGTTTGGAGAATCTACCAAGGTTCGATATTTTCTAACCTAGATCCGCAACTGGTGATGGTGTTGCCAATTGAGGAAGATCGTAAAAACCTAAGTACTGTCATGGAGATCTACGATGCGCTAATGGCGCGGTCGGCCAAACGGAATATGACCATGATCTCGATAGGCGGGGGGATTGTCCAAGACATTACGGGCTTTGCCGCCTCGACACTTTATCGTGGAATAAATTGGATATTTGTGCCAACCACCTTGCTTGCGCAAGCGGATAGCTGTATTGGCAGCAAAACTTCACTGAATTACAAAAATTATAAGAATCTCATTGGATCATTCTTTCCACCTAATCAGATATTCCTCTGCTCCAGATTTACCAACACGTTAAAGAATGATGACTATTTTAGCGGGATGGGTGAGGTCATCAAGTTGCACCTAATGGGTGGCGAGGTATTGGCGCGCGAGTTAATGTCCAGCTTGCCTGCGCTGTCGGGACGCGACGACCCGACAGCTTTGCTGTCGGCGATTGAAAAATCTCTGGCGGTAAAATTGAGTTACATGCAAGATGACGAGTTTGATACGGGTAAGCGCAACTTACTCAATTACGGACATTGTTTCGGGCATGCTGTCGAGTCCACATCCAAGTTTGCTATCCCCCATGGGCAGGCGGTTATTGTTGGGATGCTTTTTGCCAATATAGTTGCGAAAACTCGCGGCTTGATGGATTCGGTTTTATTTCACGAATTGCAATCTCAAGTGTTACTACCCGCATTAACGAGCCGGCCAACCAAGAGCCAGTTAAATACTGATGCAATTATTTCTGCTATGAAAATGGATAAAAAACGTACTGGAGATGGACTAGTGTTGGTAATGCTGACCGATGGATTTGAGATGTGCAAAGTTGAAGATTTGGGTCATGATGAACTCGAATCTGCCAGCCTGGAGTTACAGCTGATTCTGGGGCATGTTTAGTGATGCGATATGAATTGACCCAGAAACACTAGACGCCTTTCAGCCTAAAATTAGAGCTACAAAGGAGATGTTCATGAGCAGCAAACTTTATCCAGAAGAATTCAAGAATGAAGCAGTAAAGCAAATCAGCGAGAAATGCTAACCAATCTCTGAAGTTGCAAGCCAGCTTAGTGTGTCTAGTATAACGCATACAAATGGGTGATGCACTATACCTGCCACAACCAGATCGTATTGAAGCGAAGAGTCAGCAAGTCGAAATCCATCGCCTCATTGACGAACTCAAGCGGGTTACTGATTAACTAAATGCCAATAGTGAAAGTAATACTATGCGTAATTTTCTGTATTCAGGTTTTACTATGATTCTACCTGTGTGTAACGAAGATAAAAGAATAAGAAGAATTATCGAATATTATAAAGATATAGCACCAATGTTAGTTATTGATAATTATAGTAAAGATGGTACAGAGGCAATCGTTAACGAATATGATATTCCTCTGATAAAAAAAGAGAATAATGGCACAACACAAACACCCGAATGGGTGAAGGATGTGTTCGCACTAATAAGTACTGATTATGTGCTATTTATTTCGGCATCCGAGTTTATTCCGATGACCATGATGGAAAAGTTTGATGAAGTCGCTAGGGAAAAAGAATTTGGCATGGTAGATAACGTAGTTGTGTCTTATACATGTGGAGAAAATATACCTCTCTGGGGTGGGCGTTTTAAGCTATTCGATCGTCGAATTCAGCGGTTTTTTAACAAGGAAGAATTGGATTACGACGCAATCCATATACACGCACCATTCAAAATCAAGGATCCAAAGCGCTGTTTAAAATTAAAAAACTCAAAGTTATATAACACCATTCATTTAAGAGATTCCGATATATATTCCCTAACAACAAAGCACCTCAACTATAGCTTTGTTGAAGCAAGACAAATTATTTCTGCCAATCGCAACTGCTCAATACTACGTTTGTTATTCTTATTAATGAAGGAGATCGTGAGAGCATTACAAGTGCCCATCAGACAGTGGCATGGTGTAACAATGAGAGAAGTATGGGCACGCATTTTCATGCACGTAACCATATATTGGATGGTCTGGGAATTAAAAAATAATAAGACGCTAAAATATTCAGAGTATAGAAATGAAAAGCTCTGGGAAGCTTTAACAAATAAGTCTGAGTAGTTCTTTAAGAGCCAGCATATTCCTTATAGACATATACTGAAACTTACATCTCTTAAGCGGATAGTAACCATTTGCTGATGTTAAGTATTTGGACAATCGATAAATCAATAAGGGCTAGCCTTGCAATCTTTGGTAAATAGAGTATTCGCATTCAGTATTGTTTTACGAAGGATGAGTAGTCTCGCAGATCAGTTGATGGTTTCGGGCGGAAACTTCCTTACTATTGCAATCTGCGCGCACACATTGCCTCTCTCTGAGCAGGGTAAATTCACTTACGTTTTCGCCAGCTACATGGCACTTGTATTGCTGAATGTTGCGAGTATCTTTCAGGGCGCGGCAGTTCGCGCCCCTGCGCAAGACGTTTTATATCGAATTTCTTTGGCCAGATTGCAATTGCTACAAGTGATTTTTCTTTCAATGCTGGTATGTGCTGCATGGTTCTGGGCAGGAAATCTGTTTAGCTGGCTACCAACAGCAACCGAAGTTGGGCTGATGTTTGCATTTTTGATTGTGCAGCAACTGGCGGATTTCGACCGGCGTTCAGCCTATATATTTTCTCGAACTAGGAGAGCCGTATATTCCAGTGCTGCGCTCTATCCTTTGCGGGTTGTTGGTCTATTCATCATCAGGCCGGAGACGGTAAGCCAGGTACTTGAAGTACTAATATTTAGCGCACTCATTCCTGCAATACCTACGCTTTTCACTGCAATCCGAAGTATATTTTCGGACATGCCATCCTGGAGAAGTGCGATTAAAGAGCACCTTGCTTATAGTCGATTGTTTATCGCAGGTGCTCCACTGGGATGGTTGTGGTCATACATCCCGATATTTATGCTTGGCACTATGCACGGCAAGGAACAGGCTGCCCTCCTTGCCAGCATTCGTGGCTTATCCAACATCGCAAATGTGCTGATGGAACAAATAGAAACCAAGGTCGTAGCCGATTGGGCACGGGTACGACATGGAAATGGTCCTCTTGTCATGGAGGCAGCGGTAACCCGTTTGCTAAAGATAGGATTGGCCTTCTGGCTATTGGGGATGGCAGCAACCATTGTATTTGGCAGGGAAATCGTAGCTTTGGTATTGGGCATTCTTTATGAGCCGCATTGGCATTTACTTGAAATCGGATGGGTCGGATACGGAGTGTATTTTTTTGCACGCGTTTCGGGTATCAAGCATCGAACATTAGGTGCTAACCATGTAGAGTTCATTGGAGGTTTAAGTGGAGTATTGGCAGCAGTTGTGGCTGGTCTTGTATTGATTCCCGGATTTAAAGCCACGGGCGCGGCATGGGTTTATGTGATAATCGCGGCGGTCATGTGGATCAGCCAGATGTTCGTTCTGCAGTATGGAAGGAAAATTGCCAATTGGACATTCAAATAATAACTCTGATTTTTACATATAACGAAAAGCATCGCTGGGTCTTTAGCTGCGGTTTATTCAAAGATAGCTACGTTCATTATTAAGCGATAACCACAGTACAAGTAAAACTCATGAAATGACCAACCATTACACAGATTAAATTTATACTTTTCGTAATCCAGTGTTTACGGAAAGTCCGAAAACTCTTGATATTGCATTCGGCCAAGTTACTACTCAATAGTGAATGATGTCAAAAAGCAGAAGTTTTCTGGATAAACTGCATTATCGAAATTGGCTTTCAAATTATAATGAACATATTTTTGGTTGCCCCACTTTCGAGGCAACAGGACGAATTTTTTAATCTGCATTCAGAATCCATATTTCAAATCCATTATCGAGGCAAGCCCGTGTGAATAGGATTACGGCTCGATAATAGCGGAAATGAGCGTCTTTATGATTACTTGAAAGAAGCACTATACTATTAAGGCATCAAAAGACTGAAAAGGCACGAAAATGAATAATATCTTGGCAGGTTTTCAGCAGCTTTGGGAACAGCGACATTCTATTCCCAAGGGTGCTTGGCTGTTGTTGATCACTTACAGCCTGGTTGCGTTTGGTTCTCCGATGCCACCCAAGATCACTTGGCTCGAAATCTTGATGGGTTGCGGTTTGTTGATGGGTGGCATTATGTTGACGGGCCCGGTGATAAGGGTGGTTCAGCAACAAAGATCGGTTCAATGGTGCTTGGGACTAACTACACTATTGTTCTTCATTCCACTGTGCGTTGGGCTCTTGCGTGGCAACGCAATGTCAGATATTGCACGTGACATCTTTCCCTTAATATTTTTACTGATCATTCCGATTTTACTGACTTATTCAACATCTTCTTCTAATAGTACAGCTCTGCGTACACTAATTGCCGCGGCTCTGGTATTTGTCGGTATATGTACTGCCGTCACATTTTTTTTGGGCGCACTTCATATCTATGGATCCTTAGAAAAAATGGTGTCATTGATGCAGGGTAGTTTTGCAAAAATTGACGCAGTGCAAGTAGCAAATGCTGCACATGCTGCAAATGCTGCAAATGCTGCAAATGCTGCAAATGCTGCAGAAACTGCAGCCAACGAGAGATTTAAAGCAATATTTCTTAAATTGTATGATCCCGCCATGCTATTTTCCTCGATTTTCTTGAGTTCTTGGGGTGTGGTTCTAATGGTTAAATCATGGCGTGAATGGTTGCCGGGGATAATACTAGCAATGATGGGCGCATCGATTGCTTATGGATTCATGATAATGGGGTTACGCGCCTACACCGCTTTCTTTGTACTGGCGATCTTGATGATGTGCCTTTATTTGTTACGAGAGCAGGGGTTTTACATAAGACTCTTACCAGTTGTTATTGTGGCCTTGGCATTATTCTGGCCGCAGATCAACGCGGTCTTACAGTTACTCTGGGACAAACAAGAAGCTGTGGGGTCGAATGGGAAATCAGTGGAGTGGTTGGCGGTATTAAAGACAATTGCCGAATATCCTCAAACTATCTTGTTTGGTATCGGTTGGGGAGGGATACTCGAAAATCCAATTTATCAAGGACCGACGCGCTTCACGCATTCAGCACTTTCTTTTTACTTGCTTAAAAGTGGAGTTCTTGGGTTAATAACGCTGCTGTCTATCATTACTTCTTTGGCCTATCAGGGACGGCGATTTTGCAACATTGGAAAACTGTCGACTTCTCGGCTAATTTTGTTGGTCTCCTGCTTACCACCACTATTGATTGGTGTGTTATTTGAACCAACCTACAAAATGCTGAGTTACGGTGTCATTCTGACATTATTCATTTTAGTGCTACCTTCATTTCCCAAGAACCATCAAGAATCGACATTTTAGATTCTGCTTTGGTATCGAGGCAAAGCACTGGTAATACGACAATGGTCTGACATTGGCCGAATCCGAGCGCCGCTACGATGGCTTGAAAGAAAAGCTATTAGCACATCAAACAACAGAGAAGATTTAAGTATGAATGGTATTTTGGCGATCTTGCAAAACTATTGGGGGCTACGGCATCTGATTCCCAAGGGTGCTTGGCTGTTGTTGATCACTTACAGCCTGGTTGCGTTTGGTTCTCCGATGCCACCCAAGATCACTTGGCTCGAAATCTTGATGGGT
>Ga0307376_10002358_pt1 | contig 18677 bp, 19 predicted proteins | sample TR2MG_FD_202536 | JGI IMG/M metagenome (GOLD analysis project Ga0307376, IMG submission 202536) | Soil microbial communities from Risofladan, Vaasa, Finland - TR-2 | ecosystem: Environmental > Terrestrial > Soil > Coastal area > Acid sulfate soil | place: Finland: Risofladan, Vaasa | collected...
TTCATTGCTAAGTTCATTGTTTTGTTAATAAATTTTTATTATGAGCTATGAACATATCGTCAACTAATTTATGACATTGTTTTCTCTGTTCTTTTAATGTTCCATCAATTATATTAACAGGACATACTAGTGTTGTTTCTTTTTCATCTTTAAAATTTTGAAATTTTACTTTAGCATCCACTGTATCAAGTACTTCATCTATATCAGGAATTATTCCCATAGAAAATATTGTTTTCATTTTATAACCAACCCTTCAGCTTTTGCCAAACCATTATTCTCAAAAAGATTATAAACTTTTGAATACTGAAGTAATACGCCAAAAAACTTATTTAAATATTTTTTCTCATTTGCCTCATCAATTTTTTGTCTTTTATTATCATCAATTTTATTTAATGTATAAACTTGATGTGCTTTATGTTTTACCAAACTTTTTGCAGATATAATTGTTTCATATCCTGCAAGTTTTGTTCTTACACAATAATCATTATCTTCATATCCACCTATTTTATATCTTTCATCTAAGTATCCAATTTTTTCAATAACTTCGTTCATTATCAACATACAATATCCATAAAGATTTGGTACTATTGTATCTCGTTCAACATATCCTTCTTTTTGATGACCTGATGCAACTTCATTTCCTAATGGACCAACTATACCAGCTTCAGGAATATTTATTAAAGTATTGTATAATTCATTCAACCATCCTTCTTGAACAATTGCATCAACGTTCAATAAACATATATCTGATTTTGGATCAGCCTTAAGCATTCCTTGATTTGAACCAACAATAAATCCATGATTTTCTTTATTAAAGATAGTTTTAATTGGAAATTTCATATCCAATTTTTTTATAAATTCTACAGAATTATCTTTTGTTGAACCATTATCTACAATAATAACTTCAATATTTTTTCTTTTTGTATTTCTTGATATAGCATTCAAACACTTTTTCAATAATGAACATGAATTCCAATTTAAAATAACAATAGAACATTTTCTGTCAGGTAATCTTTCTTTTTTAATAAATGTTTTAAGTTGTTGTGGAATTGAAACAAGATCTGCTTTTAATGCAATATTATATTGTTGAGGATTAATAGGATGGAGATTTCTCATATTAAGATTCCATTTTTTCCAAATATTTTCATACCATCCACCAATAAATTCATCATGATGTGAATTTGTTTCAAGTTTTCTCTTTATATATTCATCACTTCTGGCATATGATAGATGACAACCAACAACAATATCTCCAGGTATTATAACTCCATTATATGTTTGTGATTGTGTTTTAAAAACAGCACTGGTTGTCCTCATTATAGAAGTTATGCCACCTCTAATAATAGTAAATTGGAAATTTTTAACTTTTACTGCAACAATGGGTCTAAAATCTTCTCTTGGACGGATAATACAATAATCTTTTTTCCAAAAAGTATCCCATTCAATATGAAATGCATCAATTGCAGGATTTTGTTTTATATATGTTATCATATTTTTAAATTGGAAATCGTGATAAATCTCATCAGAATCTATAATAAAAGCATAATCGATTTTCTCTTTAAAAAATTGGAACAATCCAAAATTACGTTGATCAATTTCATTTTCCCAATGACCTTGTATTAATTCAAAATTATTAGGATGTTTACTACAAAGATTTTCCACATATTTAATCGTTTCTGAGTTGTTAGATTTTTCTCCATTCCATGGAACATCACTTATTAAAAAGAGGACTTTATCGAGGCAATCTTTTATAGGCAGAATTGAAATGTCTAAATATTCATGGTCATCATAAATGCAGTAAATTGCACCAAACTTCATTTAATTCTCCTTAATCTCTATTAATTATTTAACACACAAAATATTATATACTTTTTACACATTATTTTATACAAAAAAAGAAGAAAATTATTAGTTTTCTTCTTTTTTTACCAACAATATGCACCGGATTAATCTATGCAATCTTTGCTCTATGTAATGTTAAAATTACTGAAGCTTTCCAAGTATGATCATCACCATTTGTATATGAAGTTAGCTTAGTTCTCATACCACATCCAATTTGTTTTGAATCAGCAGTTTGTAACATTAAAAATCCTGAACCTGAAAACATTGCTTTATTCACCAATATTGCTAATGGAATTTCTGCAGCAAACATATTATAAATTCCATCCCCAGCAGGCGCCGGTACTATATCATAAAATGCATGTGTTGTTGTATTGTATTTTGCATTCCAAAAACCTGGTGATCTTTTTCTTGTCTCTTCATGAACTGTCATTTCAACTAATTTTATATCTGCTGGATTAACTACTAAAGTTCCATTGCCTGCAGCTGGAATAATAAAAACACCACCATAAAGATTAAAATTTGTATCAGTTCCTACTGAAGATGCTGTCACAGCAGGAACAACGCTCATTGATATTTGATCAAATTTTGCATTTTCCCACATTATATAGCCTTCATGTATATCAGTTCTATTTTCTTTACAATTAAAATCAATATATGTAGATTTTTCAGCATCATCTTGGCCTGAAATATGATTAACCAACATTTTTGTTCCACCACCAATATCTGTTGGATCAGTTAAATCATCACCTTGAGACGTAAAGGTAGTTGTAAGCCCAAAAGGTTTCGACGTTTCATGTATAACTGGTTTATTAGATAAATCAATAGGTGGTCGATCATCTACATCAGGAATATTTTGATGATTTGCAACAATTAAATCTAATACTGTTTTCCCATCAGGTGCTAAAGCTGCTTTAAACCAAATTTCTACAATAGCACCTTTTGTAAGAATATAATCAAGAGCAAATATTATTTCACTACTCTGTATTTCACATTCTAATTTGGATGCATTAACATCCTTTGTATATTCATATTTTGTAGCTGCCATAATTTATGCCCCTTCTTTTCTCAATGTTATCAAATTCCGTCTTATTTTTGCAGTACCATTAGATTGTGATGTTTTCAAATAAACTGAAAATTTTACATCACTGACCGAAGGATTAACATATTTAAAACCAGCACCAATAGGTTCATAATCATCTGCATCAACAGGCTTATAAATTCCTTGTGCCTTAACTGCCGTACCATTAATTCTAAATTCCCATGTTGTTTTTCTATTTGATGATGAATTTGTAATTTCTGCAAACCATTTTACAACATATGTTTCTTCTGCCAAATAAGCTATAAATGAATACACCTCAACAAAACTTGTATTTGTTGTTGTATGTTCTTCTTCATCTTCATCTGATGTTATATATTTTGGTCTAACCAATGAGGCATCAATCGCATCTTTTTCTATTTGAGTCATTCCAACTACTGTACCTGCATTAACTTTCCAGTATATTATATTTACATCTGATACTGCTGCTAAACTAGGATTTATAAGTGTATTCCCACCTTCATATTCAGGAGTATTAACACTTTTCAAATAATCAGTAACCCTATTTGCTACAACTGTGTCATCAGGATCATATACAATTACATTAGACATTATACAAATCTCCTTATTTTCAATATAGAACCACTATATTCAGGTGTATTAGTTGGTGTCATATTTAAACTACCTGTTCCAATATCAATAATTGAACTAGCTCCAGATGCAATTGTTCCAATTGGTTTCTCATTCAACAACCATCTATGTATTAATCCTTGAGCTATTCCATCAACTCCTTCACATGAATATATCGTTAATATTTCATCAGCTGCTAATACTCTATTGTAAATTCTTACATCTTGCAAATAACCATCAAAATATACAGTTCCTCCTGGTCTTATTCCCAAATTTAATGTAGCTGCTGGAGGACTTCCATTTAAAGTGCTTGCAGTGCTATCAAATATCCCATTAATGTATATTGAACCACTATTATCTGATGCTCTTGTACAAACAACATGATATAATTTTTCAGTATTTAAAGATTGATTTGAATAAAAATTTGCCCCACCTTGAAATAAATCATTTATAATTCGTCCAGTTGATGGTGTAAGAAGATCAAATGAAATTTCCCAAAGATTATCAGATCCAAGTATACGACTTCCAAGATTTGTTGGATAAATCCAAAATGCTACTGAACAATTTGTAGGTGGCGTGAATGAAGAAACTGAAGATAAATAATCACTGTTTCCAGCTCTAAATCTCATTCCATAACCTTCTTGTTTAATAGCATAAAGTAAATAAAAATTATACCAAAAACTTGCAAATGTTCCTGTATCAGCAGGCCAAGTAGAAGGATATGCAACTGCTTCATCACTACTTACTGCAACAGAAACATAACGACCTCTTGCACTTTGAAAATCACAATTTGGTGGAAACGTGTTATTATATAAAACAGAAAATCCTAAATCATTTCCTTTAACTGCAATCCAAAGTGGATTACTTTTTGGAATTGCTATATCATTACCTAAATGCATTAATACTTGCCATTCATCTATGCCTGATCCTGATGTTAAACCAAAATCTTTTAATAATGTTGCACCCGCTGGACCTGTTGTAAGACTTCCACCTGAATAAACTGCAAGTCTAACTTGACTTGTATGAGTTAATCCCACTCTACAAGCACATCCTTTTAATATCATATTATCTTCATTTGGAGATGTTCCACCATGTGTTCTACACCAGTCTACTGTTGCTTCAAGTAAACCAATTTCTCCATGTCCCCACATTTGTTGACCTGAAACATAAATTTGAAATCCAATTGATGTTTGACTATCATCATTTGTAAGATATACCCAAACCATTCCTTCTGGTAATCCACCTAAATCCATATCCACATTTATTAATGTATTACTCCAACTATTAACCTTTAATTCAGATAAATTTGCTGTTCCATAATCATTAGTATCACCTACTTCTACTTTTCCAGCTCCTTGTGATGCTAAAGCACTTAAACAATTAATATCAATATCTTGTTGCAATGTTCTAAATTTACCGTCTCCAATGCCTGTAATTATTGGAACACCATAAGTTGCAAAAGTAGAATAATTATTTGTAGACGAACTTAATGTAGGAGAAGCTGGCCATGTACCATATGTTGATATAAAATATGCTGACTGCACACCACTTCCGCTATCTCTTCTTATATTTGTAACTGAAGCTTCAGCCCATGCCAATATTGCATAATCTTGAGCTGTAACATTTAATATTCCATCAATACTAAATATTTCAAATTGTGCTGAAGCATGGCCTTCTGCTCTTACAACTGTCTGTGCGCTTTGTAAACTGCCTGTGTTAGGAAATGTTGCAGGTGCAGTATATAATGCCATTTTTACACTATTAAGAAGAGTCCATTCATCCAAGCCAACATGTAATGATGCTATAATTTCTGATCCTGGGGATGTACCAATTTTACCAATACAAGTACCATCAGTACCTATATCAAGATCTGTTCCACCCAGTGTAGTATAACCAAATGTAGGGTCAAGTGTTATTGGATACACTGCAACATCAAGAAATGATTGAGGAATTGTTAATGTTAATTCTTTTTTATTTTCATCAATATCAATATCACACCAAGCTTCAACACTTGTATCGTCAACTATTTTTGGTCTATAAATATGGAATACTTTTCCTGTTTTATATTTTGGATCAAACTTACTTTTTTTATCACTATGATAAACTGCATATGAATTAATAACATTTTCTGGCATATCAACAATAACATTACTACTTCCATCTAATCCTTGAGTTTCTGTTCTCGTTACTACGCCTAAATCGACATCTTCAGGATGAATTGGTTGTTGATCATATGCAAGTTGTTTATCAAAAGTTAAATTTTTAGATGTGAAATCAAGAACAATTTCATTTGAAGGTGGAGGAGCACTAAAAATAAATTCATATTCTGTTCCTCCTTCTTCCATTCTATCTTGTTTATCTAATGGATAAATAACTATTCTTATATTTTCAGCAACATCATCATCCCATTCCAATTTTTCAAGTGATTCATCACCTTGACCAGTTTCTATGGCAGTTTTAATTTTAGTTGTATCAAATTCAAGTTCAAATTCAACTTCAGCATCCCATTTTTTTATTTTAATATGAGGTTTAAAATTATCAGATATTGATGCATCCCCAATTTCAACCTCTAGATAATCTGTATATTTTATCTTATAGGTAGTATCATTGATCTTATCAATATTACTTTTTTTGTTTTTATCATCACCAGATGTTTTAGCTGCCTTAGCCATTTAATCCTCTGTTATGAAAATGAGATTGATATTTCTATTACTGCCCAGTCACCACTTAATGGGTCTGAAACTGCTGTATTATATCTTGTTATTTCAAATTGTGCTAATCTTCCAGCTACTAAATTAAATGTTGATATTGCAACTGATTGTGAATCATATTGGAAATACTCATTAGCTGGAATACTTAATACAGTTAAATTATATCCACTTGTCCATGATTCAACCGCTGCATTATCAGGAATTTCCCTTGCATATACTCTTGGTTGAACATTATCTGACGTGCCAGGTGCAGTTTCAGCTCGACTCTTAATTCCAAATATAATATTAGTTGCATAACTTGGAATATTCATCATGAATCCGACACCTTCTTCAGCTGTATCATCAAATAGTCTAACTTTTAATCCACCATTATTTGTATCTACTGAAACAGGTGCTCTAGCATTTACTGCCCAGTCAGCATTTACTGGTGTATCCAATTGATCAGCAAAGAAATGATATGCCGCATCAAGTCCTGTTATACCTTGAATTCCGGTTTGTCCTTGAACACCAGTTTGTCCTTGAACCCCAGTTTGTCCTTGAACTCCAGTTTGTCCTTGAACTCCAGTATCACCCTGTACACCTTGAATTCCAGTATCACCTTGAATTCCAGTATCACCTTGAACTCCTTGTATGCCAGTTACACCAATTATACCTGTAATACCTTGAATCCCTTGTATTCCAGTTTGTCCTTGTATACCTTGTATTCCAGTTTGTCCTTGAATACCTTGTATACCTGTATCACCTTGAACACCAGTTTGTCCTTGAACTCCAGTTTGACCTTGAATTCCAGTTTGACCTTGAACACCAGTTTGTCCTTGAATTCCAGTTTGACCTTGAACTCCAGTTTGACCTTGAACTCCAGTTTGACCTTGAATACCGGTAACTCCTTGAACACCTGCTCCTAAAGGAGTAATTATATATGAAGGATAGATTGCTCCATCATAATAAAATGTTATTAAAGTATTACCACTCGCAGCATTTTGAACTCCATAAGGTTTTGCTATTATTCGGTCATCTGGATCTAAAGGTACAGGAGTTTGTATTGTTTGTTGAATAGAATAAAGAGCAGGTGATGTTGTTAAAATATCTGAAACACCAGATGTAAATAAACTTGTAACTACACCACCACTTGACCTTTTTAATACTTCTACGTATATTTTTGGTTGGCGCCCGCCAACTAATGTATCAGCTTTAGCCCATATTTGGAAATCAACTATTCCTGGAGGAATCTCAGTTAAAGATGGATCACCATTAGGTGTTAAATAACCAACACCAAAAGATAAACCTGTAACACCTTGAACATTTGATACAGTAACAGAATCAGTAGCATCAGCGCCTGTTCCTGGTAATCTTTCTATAGTTTCATATGGAACTATATCTGATGCATCATCATGAAAATAATAAGGTATACCATAACCACCAACTCCTTGAATACCTGTATCACCTTGGATACCCGTATCACCTTGGATACCCGTATTACCTTGAACTCCAGTCTGTCCTTGAACACCTGTATCTCCTTGGACACCTTGGATACCCGTATCACCTTGGATACCCGTATTACCTTGTAAACCTTGAACTCCAGTATCACCTTGTACACCTTGAATTCCTTGAACACCGGTTTGTCCAGCAACACCAGTTTGACCTTGAATTCCTTGTATACCTGTCGTTCCTTGTATGCCAGTTTGACCTTGAATTCCTTGAATACCTGTGGCTCCTTGTATTCCTTGAATTCCAGTATCACCTTGTATACCTGTGTCCCCTTGAACTCCAGTTTGTCCTTGAACACCAGTTTGTCCTTGAACACCAGTTTGTCCTTGAACACCAGTTTGACCTTGAACTCCAGTTACACCTTGAACTCCATTACCACCAATTGATTCTATACTTAAATTACCATACTCCAAAACACATGATGAACTTGATGTATCCGATTGAACACGAACTTCTACTGCCTCACCAGCATTAACTTGTGCAAATCCACTAATATTTGCATCACCTACATCTCCACCTAAACTTAATTTTCTCTTAAACTGAAGATGACTCTTAAGCACTCCATTAATAAAAATTCCAGCTATATATGTAGCATTAGATGTTCCACTAAATGATAATGAAGCTTCTATTTCATACATTCCAGAATAAGATGGTGTTACAGTATCTGTTGTATGATCAGGTGTCATTCCACTATAATCACCATTTGTATCAAATTGTGTTACTTTATACCATTGGCCAGAATTTGTAAGTGTTTGACCTCCTGTATTTCCAGCAACTGAAATCTCACCATAATATGCAGTTCCAGCACCGTCTTCACCCTTAACACCTGTTTCTCCTTGGACTCCTGTTTCACCTTGTAAACCAGTTGCACCAACAGGACCACCTGAAGGACCAGTCAATCCTTGAATACCAGTCTCACCTTGAGGACCACCTGAAGGACCAGTCAATCCTTGAATACCTGTACTACCTCTTATTCCAGTATTACCTTGTATACCTTGTAAACCAGTTAAACCTCTTATACCAGTTACACCTTGTATTCCTTGAATTCCTTGTGGCCCCTGTATACCTTGAATTCCAGTTAAACCTCTTAAACCTGTTATGCCTCGTAAACCTGTTGCACCTCGTAAACCAGTAAAACCTCGTAAACCAGTAAAACCTCGTAAACCAGTTATACCTTGTGATCCTTGAATTCCTTGTATACCCTGAATACCTTGTATTCCTTGAACTCCAGTTTGACCAATTGGTCCTTGAATACCTTGTGAACCTGTAGAACCTTTTACACCAGTTTGTCCTTGAGTTCCTTGTAATCCTTGTATACCTTGAATTCCAGTTACACCTCTTAAACCTGTTATACCTCGTAAGCCTGTTACACCTTGAGGACCACCAAGTGGACCTGTTGCACCTTGTGCTCCAGTATCACCTTTTAGACCAGTTTGACCTTGATTTCCACCAATTCCTGTATCACCAATTGCACCTTGTAAACCAGTATCACCCTGTAATCCAACACCGGTTGTTCCTTGAAGACCATCTATTCCAGTAATACCTTGTATACCCTGTATTCCTTGTATACCTTGTATACCCTGAATACCTGTTTGTCCTTGATCACCTTGTATACCTTGAATTCCTGTAGAACCTTTTACGCCAGTTTGTCCTTGATCTCCTGTGACACCAGTTACACCTTGATTTCCTGTAATACCTTGAATTCCCTGTGTTCCAGTATGTCCTCGTATTCCTTGTAAACCAGTATCACCTTTTACTCCAGTATTCCCCTGTATTCCTTGTGCACCAGTCAGTCCACGTGCACCCGTTTCACCTTGAATTCCAGTATCTCCCTGAATACCTTGTATACCTTGTAAACCAGTTTGTCCAGTAACTCCTGTTTGTCCTTGTGCTCCAGTCAGTCCACGTGCGCCTGTTTCACCAATTGCACCTTGTAAACCTGTTTGTCCTTGAATTCCAGCACCAGTTGCGCCTTGATTTCCCTGTATACCTTGAATTCCTGTTGCACCAGCTGCACCTTGTAAACCTGTTGATCCTTGAATTCCTTGAGGTCCCTGAATTCCTTGTATACCCTGAACACCAGTATCACCTTGTAAACCTTGATTTCCTTGAAGTCCTTGTACTCCAGTTTGTCCTTGTTCACCTTGAATTCCAGTATCACCTTGTATACCTTGTAAACCTGTTTCACCTTTTGGACCACCTGAAGGACCTGTTTCTCCTTGAATTCCAGTATCACCTTGAGCACCACCAGCACCACCAGTTATACCTTGAATTCCAGTATCTCCTTGTCCACCTTGTAAACCTGTTTCTCCCTGAATTCCAGCACCAGTTTGTCCTTGTATACCTGTCTCACCTTTTTGTCCTTGTATCCCTTGAATACCTTGAAGTCCAGTAGTCCCTTGTAAACCTTGTGCACCAGTTTGTCCAACATTTCCGACTGCACCTTGCAATCCAGTATCACCTTGAATACCTTGCAATCCAATATTACCTTGAATACCTGTATCACCTTGAGAACCTTGAGTTCCAGTTTCACCTTGTATACCTGCACCCGTTTCTCCTTGAAGACCATCTATTCCAGTGATACCTTGAATACCTTGAATACCTTGTACACCTGTATTACCTTGTAAACCTTGTGTTCCAGTATCACCTTGATCCCCTTTAATTCCTTGTAGTCCAGTAACTCCATGAATGCCAGTTACACCTTCCGCTCCAGTATTGCCCAATGCACCTGTTTCACCAATTATACCTTGTAAACCTTGAATTCCAGTTTGGCCCCTTATGCCTTGAACACCAGTTTGTCCTTGTTCACCAGGAATTCCTTGTATACCTGTGTTGCCAATTGGTCCTTGTATACCCTGTACACCTTGAATACCTTGTGTTCCAGTAGAACCTGGTAGTCCTACAATTCCTTGAACACCAGTTGTACCTTGTATACCTGCACCTGTTTCTCCTTGTGGTCCGGTTAAACCACCACCGCCATTACCACCAACACTAGTTCGGTTAAACCTTGACATTAGGCAATCTCACTCTCTAAATTAAAATGACCTATAATCCTGACATCAGTTGATACTTCATCACTAATTAAAGAAATACCTACAGCTTGCAAAACCTTTTTATCTGCTGAATAATATTGTTGAGGATATATAGGAATACCTGAAGCTATAGTTGCAGCAGCACCTGAGATATTTAAATAAATATTTGCTGTTGTAGAATTATTTGCAATTTCAAGACCAATAATATCCTGAGCAAATTTAACATTCACAGAAGATACACCAATAATTTGTGACTTTTCTTCAGATTCTAATGGCGCATCCTGCATTACAGGTTGGGATTTGTCATAATCACTCATTATTGTACCCTCACTCCCTTATCTTCTAAATATTTTTTCATCAACATTAATATACTAAATAAAGCTGCACTATTTTTATTTGTATAATTATCCCAAATTTGTTTTAATGTTGTATCAGTATCAAAAATATTAAGGATTTGTTTTTGATCATCTACAGTTTCTTCCATTATACTTGAAACATCCTTAAATATACCTTTTAATTGTAAAAGTTCTTTTCCAACAACATCAAGTTTTCCTTGAATTACACCAATACATTTTTCTTTTTCTTGTACTTGAGTTGCTAAATCTTCTATACTTCTTCTTTGATCATTAAGTCTTAATTCAAATTTAGAAAATTTTGTATCTGATTCTTTGTCTTTTTCTAATAAAATTGTTCTTTCTTCCACTTGAAGATTTATAACTTTATGCTCTTCTAAATTAAGACGACGAATAACATTATCATCTTCAAAATATAAATATCCTGTATCTTTACTAAAGATACATTCTCCTTTTAAGCCAAACATAGGAAGTTTAAAATCACTACCAACTTGAATCTTTTTCATACGCTTAATCCTTTTTAATTTTTAATTAATCTCTTATATTGTAAATGTATAACCTGTAAGATTTATTTCACATTCTTGATTTGCTTTTTCTTTATGAGTAGCCGTGATGGTGAGTGTTGCACTGCCTGGAATTCTTCTAGCTATGGTTGAAAAATCGAAAACTGGATTTCTATTATTCCAACTACTTCTTTTAACCTGATTTGTTGTTCCATCAATTTTCATTTTGTATATAAAATCTGATGAACCACTACATGCAATTTTTTCTACAAAATATGCTGTCACATTTGAATATGTTAATACAGTTGTTTCAACATTTTTAACAATACCCGTACTTTCTTCAACATCAGCTATACGAGAAATCGATTCTGGATCAGGTCTTACAATTAATTTTCTATTATTATCAACTAATATGTATTCTAAAGTTGTTCCATCTGGTCTTGCTGCAACTTTAACATTTCCTAATGTGATTTCATCAATATTAACAGTAGCATCTACTTTGAGTTTACCATCTGGAGTTAATTCAACTTTTTCCCATCTTTGACGTACTTCCACCCATGCCATGTTATGGTTGTTTTTTACTTCATCTTCATTCTCATGAAACCATTCTACACCAGCTGGGAAAACTGTTGTGGCAGGAGACAAATTGATATCACTTTCAATATCACTTGTATCAATGTATGTTAGTTTGAAATAATATCTTACTAAAGGAGGGATTGGTATACTGGAATCTTTAACAGGATGAATTACTTTTCCTCTATATATTGTTTTATCTTCTACATTTGGAATATCTGATGCTACTAATGTATATACACCACCAAATGTTGCACAACTATAAATTTTATAGTATTTAATTCCTGCTTCTTTATTCCAACCAAAAAGGATGTCTCCATCACGACGATATAATATTTGTAAGGCGGGCAGCGTAGGCATTTATAACTCCTTCGGTAAACTGGGCGTGTTTGTTCACCCATATAGTTGGTCCGAAAATACAAAAAAAATTATTAATATAATTTTGAAGGAATTATAAAAAGATAAGAAACAAAAAAATGGGCATGACAAATAATTATCATACCCATTTAGAAGTAGAGAGAAAAACTAAATTAAATACTTAATTTATCTTTTAATTTAGCTCTTTTTTTATTAGCTTGTTGCATATTTTCAACTTGATTAAAATAAATTAATTTAACTGGTCTTCTGGTTATTGGTCTGGTATATGCACTACCAGAACCAGTATTCATATATTTTACAGACTTCTCTATATTCTGTGTAATTCCACAAAATAGAGTATTGTCCAAACATTTTACAATAAATACACCACGATTTCCGTTTCTCATTTCAGGAAATTGTTTTGTTCTTTTAATATTTATCATTTCATTATCATCTTCATCCAATAATTCTTGATCTTTAATTAATTTTTTTATGTCTTTATTTTCTTGTTTTTTCTGTCCTGTTAATTTGAAAACAGTTTCTTCAATATCATTTGGCTTTTTTAATCCTAAAAGAAAAACACATTCATTACAATAGCGAATAGGATTTTGTGTATCACCATATTCGAAAAGTGAAATGTTAATGTCCGATTCTTCAAAAGGACCTTTCATACATCTAGAACAACGAAAACTCATATAATTCTCCTGTGTCTTTATAAACTAATATATATAATCTATTTTCCTAAATAAAATAAATCATTAATTTTCCTTAGAATTTATTTTTTTATATAATCTTCCATATAAAAAATCATGAAAATTTTCAGCTATTATGGAATAAAAATATATATTCATTTAAAAAGGATGTGTATTTGAAACTATCAATTAAAATTACAATCGGAATTGTATTTGTTCTTTTAATGGCTGTCATACAGTTCGCAAGTATTTATCTTCAGCAAAGAAAATTTGAACAGATGAATGAAACACAAACTAACCAGTTGAATAAACACCTTGAAACAAATCAATTTCTTTTATCTACACTCGACTGGTCAACAGTTAGACAGAAAAAAATATTATTTATGAGAGACGAAATAATAAATGAATGGAAAAGATGTGGCATAGAAAAATTAAATTACGAGAAAGCATATGAAATTTCTGAAACAAATATGAAAGAAAGTGATAAATATCCAAATATTGATCCATTATTTTTATTATCTATCCAATGGCAAGAATCAAGATTTATCGATACTGTAAAAAGTAATAAAGGTGCAATTGGATTGATGCAACTTATGCCACCAACATCTCGTTTGCTTTGTGGTTTTTTCCATTTATCTTATAGTCGTTCATTAATATGGCATGTTGATGTTAATATTATGCTTGGGACAAAATTAGTAGATGTATTATTAGCAGAATATGAAGATCTTGAATTAGTTTTGGCAGATTATAATGGTGGTCCATATCAAGCATATTATTTTAAACACAAAAGAAATAAATTAGATGAAGAAACTAAAAAATTTGTGCCGTCAGTTATGAAAAAATATAGTACATATACTGATAATCTTAAAACATACGAATTAAAATACAAGTTATTGCCATCGAAAGGATTATAAAATGGCTACTCAAATTAAATTAACCCCTGATGAACCAAATGTTATATATGTTCAAGACATAGATGATTCTTTAGCCGCTGAAAATATTGTTGCTTCTATTAGTCAATCCAGTGATGAAAGATTTATGTTAAATCTAGCCTATTCAGGCTACACATTCTTTTCATTAATGAGATCAAATTTCTCAACAGGTGATTCAACATCTGTAAAAGGTTCAGTTGAATTTGTGCTTGAACAGGGACATCTTGTTTTTGTATTTGCAAATTATGTAGATTTTCTTGCGTGGCTTAACGAGTAGGTTTATTATCTTTTTTGCTAAAATAATCTTTAATGTTTTCACACATTTGTTCAACTTTTTCTTTTTTAAACCCAAATACAGGAATATCAAAAATCCTTCCATTGTGCATACATTGAATATCTAAGTAAACACATTCATTTCTTTCATCATATCTGAAATTCATATTAGTCCTGGTATGCAAATCATTTGATTCATATGTATGTACAATTGATGTAATAAGATCAAATTCATTTGGATTTATTTCAGGCATCTCACCTTTTTCTGATTTATGATTCATTATCTTCTCCAAGATTATTCTAGAGTCACCCAGATTATTTAACTATTCTATACGATATCTAACATATATTATAATATAATTCTTCTATAGTCTCTGGTTTAAATTTTATTTATACAACATTTTTTAAATTTTTTAGTAGAACCACAAATACATGGATCGTTTCTACCAGGAAGATCTGCATGTATTTCTTCAAATCCATTGTTAATGGTCTTTTTAAATACACGTGTTCCATCCACAACTGCGTTCAAACGTTTATTTACAATATCTTGGAATAATTTTCCTAATTCAGGATCAACTTCTTCTAATGGTTTTATTTGTTCCATTTATATCTATCATGAAGTTCGTTCATAAATCTCAATACCATAAATATCTTCATCAACTTTATCAAATACAAATTTATATGTTTTTGAGTTTTGTCTCCATTTAATTTTCACATTACCTGTTATATTGCAGTATTTTCGTACAGCTCTCATGTAAAAATCAAAAAATTTTGTATCACTAGGCCTAATAGATAACCATTTCCAATTTTCCATTCTTTGGTTCTTTTATTCTTTTTCGAGGGATATTTTCATTATTTTTGTGTGGACTTATTTTATCATTTCTAAAAATTCATCTTCACTAATTGTTGCAACACCTTCTTGTTGTGCCTTCAGGTTTTTTCCACTTCCACTGTCGGGGTCATTTGTGACAAGATAGGAAAGTTTTTTACTCACCGATTTAAGCATTCCACCATTCATTTTGACCAAATCTTCTAGCTCATTTCTTTTCATTGTGTTCAACTTGCCAGTTACACAAAATGATAGGTCTTTTAATTTGCCATCTGTAACTACTATAGGTTTTTTAATAGTAATTCCAACTTCTAAAAGATTGTCAATGACATCAGCTTTTTCCACAAGTCCTAATACGATTTTTTCAGCAGTTACATATTCAATACCACTTATTTTTATTAAATCACCAATTGCTGCAGTATGCATTTTGTCGATAGAATCATATCCCGCTTCAATCATTGCTTTAGCAGTACTTTTTGAAACATCTTTTATATTTAAACCACCAATAAAAACATGGAGTTCAATTTCTTTTTTTGCATGAAGTGCTTTCAAAATCTTTTCAGCTGATCTATCACCCATTCTGTCCAATTTTAAAAGCTGTTCTTTTGTTAAATTGTAAAAATGTGCAGGTTCTGTAACCAATCTTTTTTCTTGAAGCATTTCAATAGTTGCATCACCAACACCTTTTATTTCAAGTGTATTAATCCATTTATATAAATTACCATATTCAAGAGCAGGACAATTATCATTAGGACATATGAGAAATTTGCCATCTTCTTCTGTCTGATGGCCGCATACAGGACACTCTGAAGGAACTTTAAAAAATTCTTTTGTGCTGTTTTTTCTGTTTATCATTTTTTCAATCTCTCTTTGCAAATAATTTGTTTAACATGATAATGTCCACTATATTCATAATCACATTCATTACATTTTATCCAATCATAATCATCTTTACATTTTAATAGGTCAACTGTAAAACTACTATCTAACATTTTTATTATTTTAATAGGAAAATATGGTTCAAAACATGGATGAACAGCTGTTGATGGATTTAACCAAACCTTATATTCATTATCTATATTCATCTCATGGGTCCAACAAGTATCATTACATTGCATATCTTTTATAGTTGATTTAACCATATTCTTTGGCATTTTTGAAACAACAATACTTTTATATTCACCACCAGATTTTGTTTTTGATGAACAACTAGAAAATAATGCCGCACCAAGAAGCATGAATATAAACATGAATATTACAATAATATACATTGTTATTGGATGATTTAATTCTATTTTCATAATTATTCTCCTTAGTTTACAACTTCAATAGATTTGTTATTTAAAAAATTTTTTGCTATATCTAATTCATCATCATTTGTAATCATTCAATAACCTTTATTGGAACTGGAATGACATCATTTGCTCTCTCAAAAAGTATAGTACAATTTTTATATATTCCAAGTTCTTTAAATAATTCTAAATTGTGACCTGTCATTTTTCTAACTGTCACACCACCAATTCTTGTTGGTTCAATATGTATAAGAGGAGTTATTCTTCTGTTTTTTCCAGGTTCCCATGTCACATTAATAACTACTGCTTTCTTTCTGACAGCAGGAAATTTCCAAGCAATTTTTGCTTTTGGATTAAGACCTTTATTTCCATGTTTCTTTTGAAGTTCAATATCATTTGCTGCAACAACCATCCCATCAATATCATATAATATGATCTCACGTTTGCTCTCAACATATTCTTTATATATTTTAATGAGGTCTTCAGGTGTTCCCTTTGCCCAGAAACATGTTCTCAATTTGAGTTGATTTTCGATATATAAAAATTTTGCTTCTTCAGTATCAAAATCACCAGTAATATCATAATATAGAATAGTTAAAAACTCAGAGAACTCACCGTTAAGTCGTTTCGCAATACCATTTGCTGCATTTCTAGGATTTTCAAGTTGTTTTTGTCCTCTTTTTTCTAACATTGAATTGATTGCTTCAAAATCATCAGCAAATAAAACAATTTCACCTCTCAGTGAACCGGTAAATCCAGGAATATGACGTCTCACATTTTGCATTTTAATAACATTTTGTAGGATAGATTCTCCAATTATTCCATTACCTCTTGTTATACCATCTTTTAAATTATTTTCATCATTATATTCCAGGTCTATTGATGAACCATCACACTTTTCTGATATAACAAGATACTTGCCACCAATTCCACTATGCCAATGGAGAAATTCACTTTCTAATTTAACTTTGTTGAGGCTGTGCATTGGAATATTATGTGGTGCTTTTTGCCATTCTGTTTCTTCAGGAACTGAAGCACCTATCCAATTATCATTGGGACATAATTGATTGTAGCGATCTCTCTTCTTATCATATACTGCATCTGGCATAATAGGAGTACTACCATTATAATATGCTTTATCTGCTTCAAGAAGTTCAACCTTTAATTCTCTTATTTCTTTTGCAACATCTTTTCGATTAATCATATTATTTCCTTTAATATTAAATTCATATACATCTTATATGTCATTTAAAATATAACTTTTCTTACATAAATAAAAAAAAAGGATTTTTTTATTATAAAAATAAAAAAATCCTTTTCCCATCAAGGAGGTCACCCTAATGTTTTGAATGTATTACTATTATTCTTTTTTTACTAATTCATATACTTCAAAATAAATCTTTGCTACTACAACTTCTTTTCCTTCTTCATCTTTATCTTTTATAACACCACGAAGATATTTCTTTTGAGGACCTTCGTTTGCTGATGTTACTTTTACTTCACGATCATCAATTTTGATTGACTCAATTTTCTTTGCAATTTCACTGAAGAACTTATGTTCTTCAATCTCATCTCTTTTATATTTTGTAACAGCAGCCATTTTCATGGCATATTCATTCGCAAGGTCTAACTGACCATTGTCCTCTAAAAATTTTTGAACTTTATCCATAACAAAATGCTCCTTAATTTAATGAATAGTTTTACAACCATGTTTTCGCCAACACACAAACTAAGGAAATATAAAAAGAATAGAAAGTTTATACCATTGCCGTTATATTTTCATCAATATTTCTATCATTAATATGTTCTTCTAGGTGTGCAACTCTTTTTAGCCAACCTTTTAAAAACTTTTTAGATGTTGGTTTTTTATCCACAAGAAAATGATAAAAATCTCTTCTATTTTTAAGATATTTTTCAATCATTTCTTTTTTATCTGTTGTTGCTACAGCTTTCAAAGTATTTATACCAATTGCCCCATCATCTGTTACACCACAAGATCTTTGTAAAAACTTTGCAGATTGTTTTATTCCTGTATTCACACATGAATCAAAATGAATAATTGCTAAATTATCAAATAATTTATCACATGATCCTCTAAGCCAATACTCATTATAATAAATATCATCTATTTCAT
>Ga0307376_10002359_pt1 | contig 18669 bp, 23 predicted proteins | sample TR2MG_FD_202536 | JGI IMG/M metagenome (GOLD analysis project Ga0307376, IMG submission 202536) | Soil microbial communities from Risofladan, Vaasa, Finland - TR-2 | ecosystem: Environmental > Terrestrial > Soil > Coastal area > Acid sulfate soil | place: Finland: Risofladan, Vaasa | collected...
ATTGGAAGTCAAAACCGAAAACATATAGGCTCTTTTAATACAGCTAAAGAAGCATCAATAGCTAGGGACTCCTATATTCTAGAAAATGGATTAGATGAGTTATATCAGATTGGGAAGTAAACAAACAAAAATTCTGGAAATAGGAGGTAGTAATTATGGCAGCAGGAAAAAGATCATCAGCAGCAAGGAAAACTGCAGGTATCAAAGGTAAAAGAATCACTGCAAAACAAAGGGTAGCAAGGGTTAAGAATATTGCTGTTGCTAGAAGTCATAAGAAAAAAAGGAAAAGTGGTGGATTAACTTTAGCTCAGTATAGAAAAAACCAAGCTAATGAAATGAACAACCTTATAAAAACAATAAAGGAAATAAAATCTGGTTCAAAAGCTAGAGTTTCAACTAAGGCAGAAATTACGGCTAAACGAAAAAAAAGAAAACAATGGCTTAAAAGTATAGGTAATAAAGTTCAAACCAAAGAGGATATTTTAAGAATGATGAGGAAATTTGGTCGCTAGTGAAAGTTAACTAATGACTACAAGGAGGTAGTAATTAGGGCAGCGCCAGTGGATGACTGTCGCCATATAGCGGATGAAGATGAGAAACGGCTGCCCTTTTTTAAGGCATAAATAATGAGTTATCTCAGATATAAAAATACAACAGAGATAATGACTAAATGCGTTTGTCCGAAGTGCAGAAGAACTCATAAGACAAAGTTATTCTGGACTGGTAATGGCACTCCAAGGATTTTTTGTCATGACTGCAGGTTTCATACGATAGTAAGTGAATTTTATTATGAAGAACCACATATAATGAATATATCATCGGTAGGTGCATCAGAATGAATAATCATCACCATGTAGATAAGTCTTGGGGTAGTGAATTGTGGTTTGCCAACAATGACTTATACTGTGGCAAGGAGCTGTTAGCATATAAGAACCGCACTTCTTCTGATGGTAAGTTCCACTACCATAAAATTAAAGACGAGACATTCTACATAATGTCTGGAATGCTCTTTTTAGAACATTATAATCATGATTGTGAAACAGAAAAACAAAATAAAGTAGAGTCAACCATTCTTGCAAAAGGTGACTCATTTCGAGTGCCACGACTAATGCGGCATCGGTTTACTGCAATGCACAGGGATTGCAGATTTATCGAAGTATCAACTCATCATGAAGACAGTGATAGTTACTATGAATGATGATATTTATATAGTCAATGCTATTGATCCAGAATCGTTTATTGAATGCATATGCAATAATGAAGGTGAACAAATACTGAAAGGAGTTATCATGAATGAATTAACAAAGGACTTGCAAAGGTATTTTCACACTATGGCAAAACGCCCGATCCACAAGTGGAGTAATTACTTTAATGTCTATGAAGCTCATCTGGAAAGATTTCGTGGCACTAAAGTAAATCTTCTTGAAATAGGCATTGATGGTGGTGGATCGCTTCAGATGTGGAAATGGTATTTTGGACAGAAGGCAAAAATCTATGGCATAGACATTGATGCGAGCAAACTTTTCGATGAAGCCAAGATAAAAACATTTCAGTGTGATCAGGCCGATAGCGCCCAACTGGAAGAAGTCATCAGTCGTATGCCTACACTGGATATAGTCATTGACGATGGTGGTCATACAATGGAACAGCAGATATCGGCCTTTGAAGTCATTTATCCCGCAATGAGCAGTGATGGGATTTATATCTGTGAGGATACGCATACTTCTTTTATGGAAGAGTATGGTGGTGGTGCAAAATCGAAAAGGACATTCATGGCTGTCATCAAGAAGTACATCGACCAATTAAGTGCAAATCATAGCAGGGAACAGGTGCCGATGACTGATTTCACTGCATCCACGGACAGTATGCATTTCTATAATTCTATGGTAGTTATTGAAAAAGGAATTCAAGAATTGCCTGTGAAATTGTCGGCAAGAATTAAGGAGGAAAATAAGGAATAAAATGGGATCACGGTTTGTACAGATTCAAAATCCAAGAAGTAAATGTTATCTGCTGATTGATAGGACTCTTGGAATTATTGTTGCTTATAGTAATCCAGACAGACCTTTTCATAGAATAGAAATTATTTCATTATGAAAGTTCATGTAACTAATCCAGCATCAGCAACAGAAATACGGAAGACATTAGGGATAAGCAATACTGATATGGATATAGTTAAAAAGGAGATTGACAAAATGATAACTAATCCAAGGTTTACTGCAAATCCTTTATGTGAGTTAAATTTAACAGAAGAACAAATTGATAACTCGCTTTTCCAACAGGTTATGAGCAAGTTTAGGCCGGACAAGTTCTCTCTATATAAAGAACTTGATACCTTTACTCCTCGTACCCAATTGGAAAAGCTGGTTATAGCTAATTTGAAAAAACATAAAGTGCCGACACCAAAAAAGATAGTAAAGTCAATTGGTCGGCAAATCACTGATGCTAAAAAATATTTAACAGAGGAGAAATAAAAATGGCTAAAGACAATAACATTTGTCCGTACATTACTGGTGGAAAGTTTGCTTCTTATGATGAAAAACTTGATAAGGATGACAAGAAGGTCGCTGCGTCTCAATCACCATCAAGTGTTGACTGCCGTGGGGAACGATGTGAGTTGTGGGATCATACAAGAAGTATGTGTTCTTTCCGAGCGCACAATGAAGCCGCAGCAAATTATTACGAATCACTATGACTTAACAGAATTTAATGTTTTTGAAAAAATTTAAATTTTAACAGGGAGGCAATGTTATGGGAGAAACTGTAACACTTTACGCTGAACATTCAACTAAAGGGAAGATAGCATTAAAAGTTGATGGGAGTATGGTTGGTCTTGCAGTCATTGATTTTGAAGACTATATGGCCCATGCAGGAAAAGGTTTTTTCCTAAATAGAGGTGAAACCCTGGCGAACTTGGCAGAACTTGATTTTCATATCGTTACGCCTTTGACTGTAGACATTTATATGACTATCTATGCTTCATCAACAGATGTTGCGACTTTAAAGGTATGGGAAGGAACCACTAAAACATATGCAGTTGGAAACATAATGGCTCCGAAGAATAAGAAAAGAAATAGTGCAAATGCTTCTGATCTTATTACAGCCTGTCATACTGCTGGTGGTACTCAAACTGGAACACCAATGATCCAGACAGCCGGAGCACAGATTATTCAAGGGTCTCCGGTAGTCAAAAAGTTATTATTAAAAGCAGACACTGCTTATTTGATTGAAATTGTAAGTGGTGCCAATGATAATATTTGCACACTTACACTTGATTGGAGTGAAGATATTGATTATGTGGAAGGTTCAGAATCAAGTGAATCAAGTGATTCAAGTACATCTTCAACTTCAACGAGTTCAGAATCAAGTGATTCAAGTACATCTTCAACGAGTTCAGAATCAAGTGATTCAAGTACATCTTCAACTTCAACGAGTTCAGAATCAAGTGAGTCAAGCGATAGTTCAGAATCTAGTGAGTCAACTTAATGTGGGATTTAATTTGGAATTCTAATTGGACAGGATGGGCAATACTGATGGTAGTGATTCTTTTCATTGCCTGGAAATGCAGAAAGGATATGGAAGTGCATTCATCTGAACTTGAGAAACATACGCTTGCAGTAATTCATTGTGGTGGTTGCGGTAAACCCTTAACAGTGCCGGTTCCTTTTAAAGGAATAAATCTTTGTAGTGATTGTAAATATAATCAAATAACATTAGCAGGTGAAGAGTCATGTGGGGAAAAATAACTGCAGTCATTCTTTTTGTTAGTGCGATCATTGGTAGTGTCTGGTTGCTTGAAGACAGGAACGAAACCAAGTTTGCCAGAGCAAGTGATTTATTATCAACCAAAGTACTTCTTGCAGATAGTCTAAAGCAAGTGAATACTAATATACACAAAACTAATGTGAGAATTGACTATCATACATTGCAAGATCGGGCTACATATATTAAAAGAGAAATGCAAGAAATTAGGGTTGATTGCAAAACTAACGAACCATATAAAATGCATGAGGATGCAAGGAAGAGATATAATTATTTTCAGATTCAGTTGGATCAAATTAATTTAGAAATGCAGTCATTAGGAAAGAAGTAATATTTAAAAAGTAGGAGAAAAAAATAATGGGTAAATTAGAACCAGGTTCAGAACTAACAGTAGCTGATCTTAAGGAAGTACATGAGTTGTATGAATATAATCAAAATGAGTGGCTATTTCTTATGGCTTCATATGAAGGCACTAAAGAATTAATCGAACATGGTTATATGAAGCAAAACGAAAGAGAGAGTACTCATAACTGGGAACGTAGGAAAGCTGAGGCTACTGGATTTGACTATAGTAAAAGTATTGTTGACCTGTTTAACTTCTACCTGTTTAAAAAACCAGTCAAACGTGATTTAGGTAAATTGAAGACTGATACACAGTGGCAAGCATTTCATAAAGATTGTAATTTATTCAATGATGGATTTGATGACTTCTTAACTGAACAGGGAAGATATTCGTCGATTGAAGGCCATGTAGGTATTATGGTGGACAAGCCAAATAAGAATTACGATAGTATTCAAGAAGAGATTGATGCCAATATCTACCCTTACTTAGCGGCATACTTTCCTACATCAATTTTAGATTGGGAATATGAGAGAGACGAAAATAATAGACCTCATCTTGAATACCTTAAATTGCTTGATGATGATGGGAAGTACAGATTGTGGTGGCGTGGAGTATGGGAAATATGGGAACTGCCGACAGCAGAGATATCTACTGATGTTACTGTAAGTGGTCAGATTACACAAGAAACAAAAGCAGTACAAGTAGATGATGGAATATATGAATTAGAAGAAATACCTTTTATATGGTTGATAAATATAAAAAGTAAAAACAGACCTATCGGAATGAGTGATATTCATGAGGTCGCTCGTCTTGATGTAAGTATTTTAAACAACGTAAGTCAAGGCGAGGAGATCATTACCTATGCAGCTTTCCCAATGATGCGAAAACCGTATAAGGAGTCAAAGCCGGGTGCAGTTAGTGCTCCAGGAAATGATGACGTATCAGTACAAGTAATACTTGAATTTGATCCTGAAAATCCTGATTCAAAACCAGATTGGTTAGAGGCAAGAGTACAAGAACCAGTTAATGCACTTCTAGAATGGATAGCTCGTAAGGTTGAGGAGATTTATCGGGTAGTCAATGCTGGTGGAATGGCTTCAACAGAAATAAGCACTGATGCGAAATCGGGTCTGGCATTAAAAACTGAATTTCAATTACTCAATAGTGCACTTGTACGAAAAGCAAAGAACTTGGAAAAAGCAGAGAAACAAATTATTCGATATTGGTTAATGTGGCAGAAAAAAGAAGAACTATATGAAAAGATTACAATCGAACGAGAAAGAACTTATGATGTTGAAGACCTGGCAGGTGACCTAGAAAACATATTAACTGCAGGCCTTATAGTGAAGTCAAGAAAATTTAATGATAGAATGCAAAAGAATGTAATCAGGGCAATGCTTCCAGCGGCAGAGGATGACGAATTAAAAGAAATGGATGATGAAATTGATAACTATGAAGAAATTTCAGAATTCAATCCTGATGAAGAATTTATATCAGATGATGAATATGTTGAAGACGATAATCAGATAGATAATACGAAGAAGAAGTAATGACAAAAATTAATGAATTCATAGAAGGCGCAGCAAGTGATACTAAATTTCTTGCTTCCCTTGCATCAAATCATGAAGCCCGATTGCTAGGTAGTATTCAGACCTTGCGTGAAAATATTATAGGCATGGTGAACAAACTAGATTCATCTTCTGCTGGAAAGTTAGAAGGAGTAAAGGTTAATTTAAAACAGGCACAAAAAATTCACAAGCAAATGGTCGGCCAGTTTGAAAAAGACTATAACAAGAAAGTAAATAAAATGCTTGGGGATTTTTCACAGGTAGACAAAGTTATTACTAGAAGATATAAGGCACTAAATGAATCAATTGAATTCACCGGAATTGATAAAGTGATGACGGATTCATTGAAGTTATCTACATATGGTCGATATGTGCAATTCGGTGAACAGGCACGAAACAGTATAGCCTCAGCAATGTATAACTCAGTTGCTGGTGGTGCTAAAATGTCTACATTAGTTAATACTATCAAAGGAATCCTTACAGGTCATAAGGATGCAAAGGGCAGACCTATGACTATGTATGCAAAAGGATTTGCCCAGGATGCAGTTATGAATTATCATAATCAAGTCAATACTAAAAAAGGTGAGGATGCTGGAATGACTCACTTCTTGTATTATGGTGATATCATCGGAACGTCTAGACAATTTTGTATTACTCGAGTAGGTAAAGTATATAATAAACGTCAGATTCTGGCATGGGATAGTTTGAGTTGGCAAGGCAAAGCAGGCCCAGCGTTTTCAGATCGTGGCGGATATAACTGCAGACATCATTGGCGACCAGTTAGAAAAGAATGGCTTCAAAATGAAGATAAAGAACAAATATCAAGGAATGAGATATTGGGCGAAATGGCAGTACCTAACAATGTTAAAGCTAGAAATCTTTCTAGTAAAATTGATACAAAAATGGGATTGCTTGAAAAGCTTGAAGATAAAGAAGCACTTCTTAAAGAAAAGATGTTAGCGACACCGGCTGCTAAGAAAGAATCATTTGAAGCATTGCTTTTAAATACACAAGAAAAAGTGGCGTTAAAAAAGGAGATAAAAAATTTAAGGGAAAGGTTGGCAAAACTTGGTGGAACAGTTAAACCGAAATTGCCGCCTGTAGTTAAACCTAAGATAAAACCACCTGTAGCAAAAGCACCGCCTGTAGTTAAACCCAAACCATTACCACCTGGCACTGTACCGAAACTAGATAAAGAAACTAAGGCATTTGTTGGCAAGGTAAAGTACTATGTTAAAGGTGGGAAGAAGGTGGGTCAAAATTCCAAGATGTTTAAATATTGGGAGTCGATGGAAGACTCAAATAAACAATATTTTCTTGACTTATGGGAAAGTCAAGGAATAGATATAACTGCTTATAAACATTTATTTCCAGCAGGCAAAGTACCATTACCAGTACCTAAACCGAAAGTGCCTAAACCAAAAAAACCACCTGTTGTAGTCAAACCACCTGTAGTCAAACCAAAAGTGCCGAAGATTGGTGGTGGAACAGCAAAACTAATTGAAGATACTTATATAGAAATTGATAATCAGATTGCTTATCTGGAAGAACTTATTGAATTGACACCTGGAGCAAAAACCCAAGGGTTTGAAGAACTTGTTGCTCATTTGCAGCAGCGATTACTTGTAGTAGATGATATAAATAGATTAAATCAAAAACTTCTTGCTATGGGTGCTAAACCTAGGGTATTGCCAAAGGGCATAGAAAAAATACAGAAGAAAATAATTGAAAAAGCGAAGGAAGTAAAGATAATTGACTTCCCTGTTGAAAAAACATATGAGCAAAGAAAAGTAGCACTTCTTGAAAAGTTAGAAAAACAGGGAATTATAAGAATAGCTGATGGTAGTTATGACTATGATAAATTTACTATAGAGCATTGGGTAGACAATATACTTCAACCACTATCTGATGACTTAGATAAAATGTTTGAATTGAATCCGCATCTGGCAGATGCAATGAATACCGCGCCAGTCAAAGGACTTGACTTCTTAAGGGGATGGAATCTAGAAAAAGTTGGGCATAGTAATGCTGATGGGGTTTACTATAGTGGGTGGAGACAAGAAATAGCCGTGGCTTCTCGGGCTTCTGGATCAATGTTAGAACCGGATCATGCATTGCAAATTGGGAAGAGAAGAATTTTAAAAGATGGAAGTGATATGCTTGTGGATGGGGCAGCATGGAATGTCTCGTCTGAATCGGGAACTGCAGCATCTGTGTGGCGGCATGAGCTAGGCCATCATGTTCATATAAGTCAACTTAACTACAACCCAATATGGGATGACTTACGTCTAAACCAATCTTGGGATGATATATGGAATCAAAAAGGGCCTTCGTGGTTTAGAAAAAATGTTACGGAGTATGCAGCAACAAATGCAAAAGAAGCATTCGCAGAAACTTTTGCTGGATATTATAGTCCACTTTATAAAAGAGGTTTACTACCAAATATTTTAGAAGAATTTATGGATGCATTAAGTACTGGTATCTACAAAGGATATAATGCAGTAACTTTTGCAAATACAGTTGAATCAGGTGCTTCAATTATGGCAAAGAAGATGTCTGCAAGTGAAGTAGAAAAAATATTTAAAAAGGTTGAAAAACGACCAGTTAATATATTAGCAAGTAAAACAAAGCCATTAACTAAATCTAAACTAACTAAGGATAATAGTTATACTCGTAATAAAAAAGGTAAGTGGTTTCTTAAAGGCAAGCCAGTATCTGCTGCCATAGAAAAGAAGATAAAGAAAATAGCTGTACCTCCAGCGTGGACTGATGTTCTAGTGTCTACAGATTTTAAAGCTGAAACGCTTGCTGTTGGAAGGGATGCAGTCAATAAATTGCAGTATAGATTTTCAAAAAAGCATGTAACTACATCAGCGAAGAAAAAATATGTGCGAACTAAAAATTTCAAAAAAGATATGCCAGGAATAAGGAGAAAAATAGAAGCTGGTATTAAGAAAGGTGATCCAAGGGCATTTGTACTCGAACTAGAAAATAAAACTGCTATCAGAATTGGAACTGATAGAGATATGCAGGCAAAAGTAAAGGCATATGGTTTAACTACACTGCAAAATGAGCATGTAGTCATTAAGGGAAATAAAATTATACTTGACTTCACTGCAAAGAAAGGAACTCACGGTCATTATGAATTAGTGGATGAAAGGTTGGCTAAATTCTTAAGGGCAAGAAAAGCACAAACAGTAAAGGGACAGAAATTATTTCCTGATGTTACTGCTAATAAGTTAAATGCTTATCTTAAAGAACTTGCTAGTGGCAAGAAGTATACTATCAAGGATTTTAGAACATATCACGCGACAAGAATAGCCTTGGATGAGTTAGAAGGATATGCTGGTCAAATATTAACTGCAAAAGAAAAGAAGGCTATAGTTAAAGATGTATCAGAAATAGTAAGTAGATTTCTTTCTAATACGCCTGCAATGGCAAAGAATTCATATATTGATCCGATGGTCTGGGAAACAATTGGAGGTCTATAATGACTTATATGGATAAAGCGAGTGAAGACAATTTTAATGCATGGCTTGATTCCATTGATCTTGTTGATGAAGAAGGTGTAGTGATTGACTACGAGTTAGAATTTGAAGATGATGATTCAACTGATCCTGAAGGGGATCGAGGATAAGGAGGAAATAAAATGAATATGATTGCTCCAAATTGCTTCCAAAGGAAATGCAAACATTTCCTTGGAATTTATTCACCGGATGAAGAATCAGAATTAGGGCAAGTTCCTAACTGCGCTGCTTTTCCTAAAGGTATTCCAGACAAAATTGCTTATGGTAGTGATAAACATTTAGTGAAGTATCCTGGGCAGAAAAACGATATAGTATATGAAAAATTTATAGAACCGGATGAACAGTAATGGGAAAAGACAACATTGTAAAATTTCGAGGAATGACTATGCTGGATATCGAACCTGATGAAGTGATTAACGGTGCTCTGGATGCAAGTTTGGAATCAGCGGTAGTCCTTGGTTATGGCAAAGACGGTGGCCTGTATTTCGCTACAAGTATTGGCGATGAAGCCCACGTCTTACTCTTATTAGAAAAATCGAAGCGAGTATTACTTGATATGGTGGAGGATGACTAATGACTTATATACCGAAGTATTTTAAAATAGAAGAAGTTATGCCTCCTGACCTTTGTGATCCTAGCGATCCCAATCAATGGTTCTTTTTTGATGATAGAATTTTAATTACTGGTGATAGATTGAGAGAACACTATGGGCCTATGGTTTGCAATACGTGGTGGCATGGTGGATCTCATTCTTTGCGTGGTTATCGTTCTTGGGCTACCAAGGTGGGTAGTCAATACAGTCAACATAAATTTGGTCGGGCATTGGATTTAATTCCAACAGTAGCCGAAGTAGAAGACATACGCCAAGATATCATTGCAAACCCTACAAGGGAAATGTTTGAATACATTATGGCGATTGAAACTGGCGTACCTTGGCTTCACATTGACTGCAGGAATTATTCAAAAGCTCGAAATGGTTTACTTCTGTTTGGTAAGCCTGACAGGTAAAGGGACTCGGATGAGTCAAACTAGTTATCTTTAAACGCACCGGACGGTGCAAGGAGAAGTAAAATGGCAGAGAAAACTTGGTTATTAAAAATTGATGAGGAATCTAAATCACCGTCATTTCAACAACCAGAAAAAGAAGGAGATTTAGCCAGACCGATTTACATTTCACCCGAAGGTAAAGAGGTAGCCCTTGATCCAGTAGGCATGTATGGAAAGATATTGGAAATGGGCAAAACAGAAAAAGAACTTCGAGGGAATCACAAAAGACTCGAAGGACAACTTCAACTCTTCGCCGACATTGAAGATGTTGTTACTTGGAAAGAAGAAGCTGATAAAGCTTTGGTTACAGTAGCAAATTTCAATGATAAGGACTGGATGAAAGCGGAAAAAGTAGAGAAATTGAAAGAGGATATGAAAGGTGCTCACGACAAAAAAATTAGGGAAGTGCAAGAAAGTTTTTCTCTTAAGGAGACTGACTTCACAAGCACTATCACTAAGAAAGATGGGCAAATTCGTGAACTGATGGTAAGTAATAAGTTTGCGACGCATCCACTTTTTTCTGGCAGAGATCCTAAAACTAGTTTACCACCTGAAATTGCAGAGACGTATTTTGGCAAAAATTTCAAAGTAGAAGAAGACGATAATGGGAAATTAATACTGAGATCATATTATGATAGTGCTGGTAATGATCCGGTTTACTCTCATGAAAGTCCAGGAGAACTTGCTGATTTTACCGAAGCAATGTTTTCAATCTTCGAAAAGTATCCAGGAAGTAAATCACTTATGAAGTCAAGTGGTTCTGGTACTGGTGGAACTGGCGGCACTGGTGCTGATGGTGAGAAGGAGGACGAAATCACCAAACTTGAAAAACAATATGCCGCTGCTGTAGAAGCAAGAAATGTTCAATTGCAAATTGCTTTGAAGAACAAGATCCACAATTTAAGGCAAAAGCAAAAAGCAGCAGCATAGTAAACCATTTATAAGGAGAAATAAAAAATGGCTAATGCAAATGCTGTAGCAACAACTTGGAATTGCCCTAACTACACTGGTGAACTTTACCTCATTGGGGCGAATCAAACTCCTTTCCTGAATATGATTGGTGGGCTTCAGGGAGGGGCAATTAAAACCGCTGCCGATTTTCAGTTTCCACTTGCTCAACCCTGGGCGCTTGAAGCAGCGGCGCAACCTGCGGTAACTGAGACGACTTCATTGACTGCTCCGAATCCGTGGACATATGTACGTTCACAGGATGTTAATACGGTGCAGATTTTTCATCGTGCAGTCACTATCAGTTATGCGAAGCAATCGGTAATGGGTCAGGTGACTGGTGATGCAACTACGAAACTTGTAGACATTACTGGAAGTCAACCTGTGCAGAATGAGAAGGATTTCCAAATTTCTGCACACATGCGTCAGATTGCAGTCAACACGGAGTATACTTTCCTGAATGGTGCATACCAGCAAGCCACCAATGCTGGCGTGGCCGCAAAGTGTCGTGGAATTATTACTGCAGCAACAACCAACACTGTTGCTGGAGGTGCCGCTGCATTGAGCAAGGGAATGATTGATCAATTACTTCGGACAATGGCTGCAAATGGTGCTGAGTTCATCAATCCGGTTATTCTGTGTAATGCTTTTCAAAAGCAGAAGTTGAGTGATATTTACGGATATGCTCCCCAGGACAGAAATGTTGGTGGTTACAACATTAACCAAATCGAAACTGATTTTGCAGTACTTGGTGTGGTCTGGGCGCCGCATGTTCCCACTTCAACTTTGCTCATCGCTGACCTTTCCGTTTGCGCTCCGGTCTTTTTGCCGGTGCCGGAAAAGGGAGTACTCTTCTATGAAGAACTCTCCAAGACGGGTGCTGCTGAAAAGGGTCAGATTTACGGCCAGTTGGGTCTTGACTACGGTCCCGAAGAATATCACGGAACCATTACTGGTCTGGCAACGTCATAGGCAATTCCTCACTGGTAAAGTAGTATGTAGTAAAATTGCAATTAACTTAACAGTAAGGAGGAATTTAAAATGGCGAAAGAATCGAAGTACAACACAAGACCTAGAATGGTGGGGCCTGGTGTCCCTCCATATCTCAGGGATTTTGCAAAAGAGGTTGATGAAGATGTTTCGTTTTCCGCGTCTTCGTATTCAGTCTCTTCTTCGTCTGCATCGAGTGAGTCCAGCGAATCCACTTAATATGTGGGCGCTTAACCATTAACTGCGAAGACAAAAGGAGCAAAGACAATGGCTAGTAAAAAGAAAAGATTTTGGCGAGGGAAGCTTGCAACTACTGTTTGGGATGCAAGGAATGATGCACCTTTATGTGATTTTGCTGAAGGTCATTTTACTACTGATGACGAGTATACTATCGGAGTACTGAAGAAAATCGGTTATATAGAAATAGCATTGGATGCACAGCGTCCGCCGGATATTATAGAACCGATTCAACCTGAAGGTACGCCCGACATTAGACCGTTACCAGCAGGACTTTCAGAAAAAGGTGCGGCTCAAATTTATCGGGATAAAGTAATTGCTCAGGTTGAAGATCCTGATGGGCCGGCTGTTCCTAAGCCTGAATCGAAAAAAGTGAAGAATACGCCAAGTCAGAAACCGAAGAAAACTCGGGATTTGAAAAGGCGTAAATAAAAGTAACTATACAGGAGAAGTGCTATGGCAGTCACCTATTATTCAACTGATGACGACCTAGTTAAAATCCGGCCAAACATTCTTGACTTAGGGCAGGCAAGCTGGGAAGACGTTCATTTGGAAGCATTTGATATCATCAATAGGACTCTTATTTCTCGGTGGTACAAAGTAGTTGCCGAAGAACATGGGGTCGATTGGTGGTTGACTGAGTTTAGTGCAGACCAAGTGGACGTTGACCAGCTATTGAGATTGTCTTGTTATAAGGTACTCGAACTTGCTTATATGTATCTTATGAAAGATAGTCCCGAATCAGATGGGTTTGAAAGACATGTGACTCTTTTCTCAAAGTTGTATTCCCAAGAATTAAAAGAAGTATTAGGTATTGGAGTAAATTACGATTGGGATGCCGATGATGAGTATGATACAGAAGAGAAATATGAACCTGCTCCAAGAAGAAATTATAGGTCATAGGTATGGCTCAAAGCAGAAGCTCTCTTAGAATTGAAGGCCTGAATCGTTTGGTAGCACAGTTTAAACGAGTGGCTGGAAATGCAGTCAATGAAGATTTGATGGACAAGATAGGTTTTTTCTTATCTACATCAATACTTCAGCGAAACATAGAGGGAGTTGATGTAGATAATAAATCCTTTGAGCCGTACTCTCCTAAGTATAAACTTTTTAGGATGAAACACGATCATCCGGCGAACATAGTCAATTTGTTTTTCTCTGGTAGTATGGCGTCTTCGCTAACCCATACAGCGTTTAGGGATAAAGTTGAAGTATACTTTATGCCTACGTATGGCAAAACTCCTTCGGGGAAATCAAGCAAAGTGTCAAATCCTGAAAAAGCATTTTTCCTTAATGAGAAACGTGAGTTTTTTGGTGTAAGTGCAGAAGAGGAGAATACTATTAGGGAAATGATACAGGAACATATTAGAAGATTATTTAATGAGGAAGAATAATGGCAAAGAATAGCAAACGTGAACAAATACTTGTTTATCATGAGAAGTATTTAATTGGTAAAGTAAAAAGCATTTCTCACGTAGTTAGGGTAATGCCTGTCTATTCTGATTTGCAAAATTTCGCCGTTACTCAGTTTCCATTAGCTGCAGTTGTTGGCAGATTGCCAGTTCCGAAAGAGAAAATTTCATCAAGGGATGGATCTGCAGTTAATGTAATAATATCTTCTTTGAATATTGATAATTATATATATTTGCAAGAGAGGGAAAATCCAGACTCAGTCATAAGTGAAATTGTAGATGATGTTTGGGCAAAGTGTTATTCAAATGTTACCTATGGTGGACTTGTGTTAAGCACTACTTTAGAAGTAACTGAAAATATTGAGTACTGGGATCCTTTTATTGCATTTAAGTTAACTACAGAAGTAGTTTACAAACATTCAACAGGAGGAATTTAATCATGGCGAATCCGCATAGTACTGATCTATATGCAGTTGGCAAGGGAATACTTCAGGCAGCTTTGTTTTCTGGTGGAGCACCTGGAACTTATTATGACTTAGGCAACTGTCCGAAGTTTGAAATGGAACCGAAGATTGAACGTTTACCTCATTACTCTTCAAGAACTGGTTTCCGAACGAAGGACAAAAACCCTATCATTCAAACTGAGTACAGTGTAGCATTTGATCTTGATGAAATTGCCGCCAGCAATATGGCAAGGTTTATGATGGGAACTTTGACTGAAGGAATGCAGGTGCTTGGTTTGCAGGCAACCGACCAGGAATTTGCATTGAGATTTACTTCTGATAACCCAATTGGCCCGGATCAAGTTTGGGATCTTTGGAGAATGACTCTATCTCCCGCTGGCCCAATTCAGTTGATTGGTGAGGAGTGGATGGTTATGTCTTTTGCCGGTGAAGGACTTGCTGACACTACCAACCATCCGACCAGTCCGTACTTCACTGTTGACTATGAAGCCGGTTATACTGAGGCAAGTGCTTCTGAATCCAGTGTTTCCAGTGAGTCTGTGTAGTCAAACCCTTAACATGCCTAATTATAGGCCAACAAAAATAGCTTAAAGCTAAACGCAACAATTTTAAAATAAGGAGACATTGTAATGCGTATTACGAAGACCTTTAAAATCGAAGGCTATGATAAATCTTTTACAGTGAATGAGTTAAAGATGAAAGAAATTATTAGTCTAATGTCAGAAGATTTACTTGATGACTTGACTATGGAGACGATGCAACAAAGATTTTCAGATATATTGCTTCCTATGTGTAGTAATATAGAATTTGCCGATCTTGAAGATATGGCTCCTTCTGAGTTAATGCAAATTTGGGAGAAGTTCAAAGAGGCAAATAAATCTTTTTTCGAACTGGCCCTAAAGATGGGCCTGGGCGAACTGATGGAGAAAATGAAGTTGGCGATTTTCGCAGACTTTGGAAGTCTTGTTGCACCCTTATCGAAGCAGGGCATACAGGAGTCTTAGATTATGGGTATTCGTTTTTTGTTGATGCTTTAAACGAACATCAATTCACAAAGTTTGATAGTGAGAAGCGAATAGCAATTGCTTATAGAATAGCTCGTGGTGCAAATGAAAGACAATGGAATAAGTACTTGAAGAGAAAAGGTTAAATATGGCTACCAGCGAAACAATGAAAATTATCATCCAAGCGCAGGATGAAGCCCGAGCAACACTAGCGAGACTTGCGAAAGAACTTAATGATCTTGACCAACAAGCTAATAAATCAGCAAGATCAATTGCTGTATTAGCAGAAGGTGTTGCAACATTCAAGGCTGGAATTAAAAATCTTAAAGATCAGGTTTTTACTCTTAAAAATGCAGTTATTGGTGCTGTTGCTGCATTTGGTACTTGGAAAATATTTGACTATATAAGAGATTCTACTTTACTTGCTGCAAGGTATAAAACATTAGGTGTAACTTTAGATATTATTGGGAAGCAGGCGGGATATAATGCTGGCCAATTAGCACTATTTGAAGATAGATTAAAGAAAACAGGGATTGCTTCAATTGAAGCAAGAACTGTTCTTACTAGAATGGTCCAAGCTCAACTTGATTTAACTAAGTCAAGTGAATTAGCTAGGGTTGCTCAAAATGCTGCAGTAATTGCAAATCTCAATTCGTCTGAAACATTAGAAAGAATGCTTCATGCAATTCAGGCGAACTCGGTAGAAATTCTTAGTACTATTGGTTTAAATATCTCATTTGCGGATTCATATAAAAAACTTGCGAAACAACTGGATATTAATGAAAATCAATTAACTGAAGTCCAAAAGATTCAAGCTCGATTTAATGCAGTGCTTGAAGGTGGTGTTCAAATTGCTGGTGCTTATGAAGCAGCAATGGGAACTGCTGGGAAACAGTTAAAATCTTATGAAAGATATGTGCAGGAATTTAGAATTGCTATTGGTAAAGCCTTTGAACCAACACTTGCAGTCATAGTAGATGCTATGACTAAATCAATAAAAGAATTCACTGAAGCGATTAACAATCCTACATTTCAAAAGAACCTGGTTGATTTTGCAAAAGTAATGGGAGAACAAGTAAAAGCTGCATTTACGTGGCTTATTGATAATAAAGAAGCAATTCTGAATGTTATTGTAGAAATCACTAAATCTCTTGGTGATGCAATACTTTCTTTAAATAGATTATTAGAACTGGTATTTGGTAGTCAAAAAAGACTTCTCGAGAATCAAAAAGAAAACTTCGGGCGAATTGCTACTGATTTGGCAAAGTTTGTTGCTCAACGAGAAGAACTAATTAAGAAATTAGAAGAACAGAGTAAAACTGCTGCATTTTTTGATTTCGGAAAAACAGAAAGAGAAATAAAACAATTAGATGTTTTAATTAAAAAATATACAGAATTAGCAAAAGGATTAGATGTAGATATTAAGAAAAAAACTCAACCTGAGCCAGATAAAACATATAAGCCAAGTGATACTGGCTCAAGTATTTTCATGCAATACCAGACGTTCCTAAAGCCGACTAAAAACAAAGATCCTTTGGGATCAAGTTTAATGGCAAGTGAATTCAAACGTGCCACTGAAGACATTAAACATGAGTTATCTATATTATCTTCTGAATATGAAAATCATATAATAAAATTAGGTCTGTATTATGATGAAAGGGAAAGACTTGCAAAACTGGCATTTGAAAATGAGCTAAAGTATTTGCAAACAAAAGCTGGTAAAGAACCAGATGCTGATAAACGATTAAAAATTGAAGACCAAATTTATGCTCTTAAGAAATCATATAACACTAAGACTCTTGCATTAGATAATGAAAGAACTAAAGCAATAAAGAAACAGGCTGATGACCAGTTAGAAATTGAGAAGACATTACAAAGTGCAAGGCTTGCAGTACTTGAAAAATCTACACTTGCAAAACCAGAAGAAAAAAATAAAATTGAATTAGAACAACTCAGAACTAGCCAGGCGGAAAGACTTAAATCTTTAGTTGATGGTCAAGCAAATGAAAAACAACTAAGAGAAAATAAAATAACAAATGTGCTCGAAGAACAAGCATTAACTGAATCCCAAGAAAAAAGACACGTACAAAGAATTTTAGAAATCAGAAGACTTCTTGAAGATGTGAAATCAGATATAGCATTTCAAGACCCAACTACTTCTCAAGCAAAACTTGATAAGATTGAATTAGAACAACTTAAAAGAACTCAGGAAGATAGGTTAAAAACACTTAAAGCCGGTGGTGCTAGTCGGGATGACTTAAAAGAAAATGAAATACTCAGTGAACGAGAACGACAAATCACAGTTGAAAACCAACAGAAGTCATCGGCTCAAAAAACATTAGAAATACAAAGAACACTTGAACAGGCAAGACTTGCATTAATTGACCCTAATAATTTGCAAGCAGTATTTGATGCTGAAAAAGCACAACTTGATTTACATCAAGCAGATAGACTTCAATCTATAAAGGATGCAAAGTTAAGTGAACAGGCTGAGATTGAAGCAATTGAAGAAGCAGGAAGAATAAGTCAATTAGAAAAAGATAAACAACAAGCAGATCAAAGGTTACGAATACAAGAAGCATATACCGTAGGTGTTGCTGGAATTCTAAGTGATTTAAATTCTTTGTTTGGCGATTTGTATGAAGCTGGTGGGAAAAAACAGAAAGAATGGTTTCACTTACAAAAAGCGATCGCCGTAGCTCAAACAATAATGGCTACATATGAAGCGGCACAAAAAGCATATACTTCTATGGCAGGAATACCTTATGTCGGTGTAGCACTTGGTGCCGCTGCCGCTGGTGTTGCAGTTGCTGCTGGTCTTGCAAAAGTTGCAGTCATTCGTTCACAGAGTTACGCCGAGGGTGGTGTAGTCAAAGGATATTCACCTTCTCCGAAAGCTGATAATATAAAAGCAAATCTTACTGCTGGCGAATATGTTCATCCTGTAGATGTAGTGAAGTATTATGGTCTAAAAGGAATGGATATAATTCGACAGAAATTAATCCCACCTGAATTGCTATATCAAATAAGTTCTTTTAAAGAAAAGAAAGAATCTATCAAGGAGTCATTTCAAAAGAATTTAGAACGCACGAATGATTTCATGAAGGATTATAGTAAACAGATTCTTGGAATATCTAAAAGGCAATCTGATAAAGTATCTGATAGTTCATTAGTGTCAAAATCTAAAATGACTTCAGTGATTGATAAGTCGATATCTACATCTGCAACTGACCGCATTGTAAGTGATCGGCAAGAAGTTATTGTAACTAAATTATTTGATAAACTTATCTCTGACAAGTCTAGCAATGTTGAGTCTAAAGAAAAACATACTAAGGAGCTAATACAGGATGTTAGAAGAGATAAAGAA